>Ga0214921_10000956_pt1 | contig 50820 bp, 47 predicted proteins | sample LL1505_MetaG_FD_177992 | JGI IMG/M metagenome (GOLD analysis project Ga0214921, IMG submission 177992) | Freshwater microbial communities from Lake Lanier, Atlanta, Georgia, United States - LL-1505 | ecosystem: Environmental > Aquatic > Freshwater > Lake | place: USA: Georgia | collected... | reverse complement strand
ATTCCCCTCCGAGAGAAGTCGCAAACAGCCAGTCTCGATCGATTTGTGCCTTTACCTTGATACACGCCGCGCAGCTGAAAGCGCTAACATTCATGATACGATTGACTATGCTGGAGCCCTAAAGGAAATCTCATTCATCCTTGATCATTGCGAGTTTTTGCTTATCGAAACCGCCGTCGAAGCCATGTGCAGGCACTTTCTCCTCACCTACCAGGCAGATCACGCACTCCCCAATATTGACGCGGTCATCGTTAGAATCAGCAAGCCAAGCGCCCTGACTCACGGCGTTGTACCCTCCGTGCAAGTGCTGCGCCGCGCGGAAGATTACATCATGCCACCCAGCATGAGCACAAACCACGCCATTTACCCTATCCATGGCGCTGCAGACGCGCGCCTTTCGTTGCTTGTAGCTTCTCACGACTGCCAAATAGATATTACTCAATGGGTTGGCGACGCAAAGGCCGTCTTGCCCATAGGCCGCTGGTCTCTCAATGGCGAGGCGATTAAATCTAGGTCCGCTGTCACCTTAAATAACTCCGACCCTCAGATATTTTCTAGCCGGCAGGAAGCCGCACCAGGCCCACGCGTTTTACTCATACAAAGCGGCCATGGGTAGACGCAAGTCATCGCTTCATAAACAATTCGACTAGAGTTCACAAAATACCAGATGAAATAGGCATTCCATGCCCATTTGGCAGGTTTTTGGGCGCGCCTAAAATAACTCTAGTAGTCCGGCGCATTTCCCTGTGACGCGTCGGAGTACTTGATCACATCAAGCCAGCAACTGGAGATGGTTAAATGATTCATCGACTCGCAGCCTGTTGCTTAATTTTAACGCTTTTATCTTTAGCCCAATCCTCCCAAGGGAGAACTCTGATCTCCGTTGCCGACATCGCAGAAAAAGCCATTCCAGGCGTCGTCAACATCAGAACAACTCAATACACGCCAAATAAAGACCCGGCTCTAGACCTGTATCAGTTTTTTTTAAACGGTCGCGCACCCTTGAATCAGTCGACTCACGCGATAGGAAGTGGCGTCATCATTAACAACCAAGGCCACGTCTTAACCAATGCACACGTCATTGAGGGCGCTAGCGTGATCGAAGTACTTTTAGCTAAGAGCAAACAGAAACTAACGGCCAAGGTGCTGGGGATTGATCCGAAAACCGACCTCGCCTTGCTTAAAATCTCGGGCAACATCGCACTGACCCCTTTAAGGTTAGGAGATAGCGACTCACTGCGCGTCGGTGACCCGGTTCTAGCGATTGGCAACCCGTTCGGCTACTCGCACACCGTGACATCTGGAATCATTTCCGCCAGAGATCGCGTGATCGGTAATGGCCCCTATGACAACTACCTACAGACTGATGCCTCCATCCACCCAGGAAATAGCGGCGGCCCCCTGCTCGACATTGACGGACAAGTCATTGGCATCAATACAGCGGTGAGTAACGAGGGTCCCGGCATCGGATTTGCCATTCCAATTAATATAGCAAAGCAAATCAGCAAGGATCTCGCCACCTATGGAAAAGCCAAACGCCCCTGGTTAGGAATGGTTGGAAAAAATATCTTATCTTCTGACGAAATAGACTCGGTAGGCGGAAGCTTACTCGGCGTCTATGGCGTGATTGTTTCCAATCTAATCGTCGACTCGCCCGCGCACAGATCAGGCTTACGAATAGGCGACGTAGTGCTTACCGCTGATGATCAAAAAATCACAGATCTTAATCAATTCCAGAGGATCCTGACCAACAAGCAGCCCCGAGGCAAAGTGAAACTCAAACTCTATCGGAAAAACAAAGGATACCTTTTTGCTACGGTTATCCTTGACGAAACACCCAAAGCCGATCAATTACCGCAGGAACGCGATCTATTCTGATATTTGCATCGCTTCTAAGAACGGGGATTCAAAAAACTGGCTGAGCACGCAGCCAGTGTCGCTTGCGACCAGGGGTTCGCATACGTTCATGGACCCATCTCGACTTCTCAAGCGCGTCTTTCACAACACGAGAAACACTATATGTCATCAAACGTGTTGACGGTTTTGACTCCGCGCGAACTTTTGCAAACCACTCTGGCGACCACATGAGAGGATTCAATTCAGGCGTAAATGGATCTTGCCAAACAAAGTCCAACTTTGGCGATATATCTGGAAGCCCTTGGCGACCAGCATCGCCTACAATGACCTCCCAGGAAAATTTTTCGCTAGTCTTTGGATGTTGCAAGGTCGCGAAATAGGAATTGCCGTCTTTGTGACATAACGCCCGAAGTCCCGCCTTCCAGCTCTCACTCCATCCACGAAACCAAGGCGCGCGAGCACCAACGGCCGCACTTACTAACCTTTCGTCTACCTCAAGACTAAGCATGGTGACACTTCGCAAACCACCACTCTCGTGCCATGCCGCAATCGTCGCGGCTGCGTTATAAGACAAACCCATACCTACATCAAGAATCAGGATTTCCGGCCCAGGATCTTGCAACGCTCCGAAATAGCCACTCGCTTGAACATAAAGCTCCCATGCTTCAAACTTAGCTCCTTCACGCGAGTGAAAGTCTTGACCATGAATAGCATGGCGAACTGTAAACGACCCATCAGCCGTCTCTACCAACGGACCAAATTCAGTCATTTCAATCATTTCGGGGTCTTTTGTTGTCATGTCGGCCATTTCATACTACAAATCATGAGACTATGACAACGGAAGCGTCCAAATCCCTGCTAGAAATAAGCCGTTCTCTACCCCTTCAGTGGAGTACGCCCCCCGAATGGGCGGCATTTGTCGTCCAAAATATCGATAGTTTCTTGGTCGATCATGCATCATGTGAGCGAAAAGCGCATGCGGCTGCGATGATGCTTGTAAGCAAGTTCCCAGAATACCCTGAACTCCAAGACAAAATGATCGGGCTTGCGCGGGAAGAACTTGAGCACTTCCACCTGGTCTTTCACATTCTCAGGAAGCGAAAGCTATCACTACCTGCTGACGCCGTAGATACATATGTAAAAAACCTATTTCAACACGTTCGACATCCGCGACTAGACCATATTCTGGACCGAATTATTGCTACCGCAATGATTGAAGCTCGAAGCTGCGAGAGATTTTGCCTGATTGCTGAAGCCCTGCCACAGGGTGATCTAAAAGATTTTTACACGCGATTTGCCATCGCAGAGAGCGCTCATTTCCCTTTGTTTGTGAATCTAGCACGGGATCTTTTTGGCGAGGAGCACGCCAATCGACGCCTCGAGGAATGGCTGCAAATTGAGGCGGAAATTGCCAAGACTCTGCCCATTCGAGCCTGCGTACACTAAAGAACGATCTAGACGCGCGGAATCTCTGCCCTGTAAATTATCAAGTGATTAATAACCCTTGCTACTTAATGCCTTACCACCAGTTAGTTCCGCGACGATGGCCTTTGTTGCACTAGCACCGATCCTTTCAGCGCCAGCTTCAATAAATAACATCGCTTCCTTCAAGGTGCGAATGCCACCAGAAGCTTTAATTTTTGTTCGCGAATCCGTAACGCTATTGATCGCCTGCCGCATCGTTAATACATCCTGGACCGACGCCCCACGCGAGCTAAATCCTGTCGATGTTTTTACGTAATCAATCCCGTCTTCTGCACACCAACGTGCCACCATAGCAATTTCATCTGTATTGAGTAGAGCCGTCTCGAATATGACTTTAAGTGGCACGTCTTCGATCGCCTGTTTCACAGACACGATATCTCTTCGCGCCTCATTCAACAAACCAGACTTAATTTCACCTACAGAAAGGACCATATCAATTTCCATCGCACCACAGGCCACTGCCTCCCTGGCCTCATGAACCTTCGACCCGGTTCCCATAGCCCCCAATGGGAATCCCACCACAGTAATTGGCATCACCTGAGACCCTTGCAGACACTTCGCTGCCAAGGGTATCCACAGCGGGTTGACACAAACAGCAGCAGTCCCTAGCTCAAGAGCCTCTTCGCAAAGCTTTCTAATATCATTCGCAGTTGTCTCAGCCTTGAGAGCGGTATGATCAAAATACTTGGCAAGCTGCGAAGCTGTGAAATTATTTGCTTTCATTTTTCACTCCATATACAAGCGAATTTTTTTGAGACCCTCGCGGCAACATCTTCATCCTCAATCAGTGGTGGTGCGTGATGAGGCTTAATTCTCGCATCAATAACTAGCGCGCCTTTACAGCCCCAGTGCTTAAACTCAGTAAAATCTCGCACACCGTAAATATCATGACTTGGATTACTCCGGGTAAATGTGACCCACAACCAATTCGCGGCAGACTTAGCCGTAAACGCCAAATCGTCCACAACAACCACTAATGGTATTTCATTGGGCAGCTCTAGGCCAGCCGTCAATTCCTGCATCTGTTCGATGGTTTCAGCGTAAGTCGTGAATTTTGACGCGCCGACAGCCAAAATGCCTGGAGCAATCAAAGCAGAATCGTGAAGCATAATTTTTTTTGTTTCCGGTAAATGAAACCCCGCGGGAAGTTTTTCTGCCAGCGAACGCTTCTCAAGCCCAGCCGCCGCGATTACGACTTTGCTACCTCTATTGAGCCCCTCACCAGAGTAATCCAAGGTATCAATCGTAGTCTTTGTTTGGAAATGCAGATCGCGACTCCAATCAACCCGTTTGAGTACATAATTTATAAACGCCATCTCATCATGAATATCGACGGCATGATGAGGCACATCCGCAATCCAAAGGTACTTAGCAAGTGATGCCTGATTAAAACCTAGAATCGCGTTGGCTTGAGTCAAAATTTCACGCGGTATGATCTCTTTTGCGTATGGCACATATCGCTCACTCCCGACCGCGAACAACAATGGATGCACCCCGGCGACATCGACTGCATGCATGGCTTTGACACCCGGAATAGATACGGGAACCATGGGTTTTGTCATCTCGTGGATCATCGCACCAAATGACGTGTCTTCTTGGGGCGGACGCCCCACTACTGTAAACGGCCAAATTGCATCTTTACGATGAAACACCTTCTCGACTGTCATGACTGGAAATTCATGCTGCAATGAGTAATAACCCAAATGATCCCCAAACGGGCCCTCAGGTTTTGTGACTGAAGGGTCAATGGTTCCCAAAATACAAAAATCGGCATCCGCAGCTACGGTCCACTCTTTCCAACGACCATAGCGAAACCTCCGCCCGGCAAGCATCCCAGCGAAAACAACCTCCGGCAACCCCTCAGGCAAAGGCATGACCGCAGCAAATGTGTGAGCCGGAGGACCTCCGACAAAGATTGCTACCTTTAACTTTTCATTGCGACGCACAGCTGCAGCATGATGAACGCCGATCCCGCGATGAATCTGATAGTGCAATCCGATCTCTTGGTTTAGCTTGTACTCATTACCAGCAAGCTGAACACGATACATGCCGATATTGCTAGACATGACACCTGGACGATCTGGATCCTCTGAATACACTTGCGGCAAAGTAATAAATGGCCCGCCATCCGCTGGCCAGCTCTTGATCCATGGAAGTTTATCAATCGTGGTCTCGCATTCAAGGACAGGAAGGTTTCGTGTCTTCTTTGGAAGACTTAGCCATCCCGTAAATGGCGCGCGCCAATACTTCCAAAACTGCCGAGCCGCCGCAGCAGGATCAGCCTTAATCGCAATTGCTTGGACCGTTGGTTTCAGGGTTCGTCGAAAAATAAAACGAGAGCGCTCAACGCTACCGAAAAGATTCGAAACCGCAGGGAAAGGCGAGCCTTTAACACGTTCAAACAACACAGCTTTTCCGCCTGCCGCATACACCCGACGTTGTATGGCGGCCATTTCCAAATACGGATCAACTTCATCACTGACTCGCACAAGATGACCATGACGCTCTAGGTCTACGACACAATCGCGAGTGGACTGATAAGCCATCGATTCAACCACCCGCTCTTATTATTTTAATATTTTGCTTAGCAAAAAAAGCTTCGACTTTTGCCCTGACGTCGCCGCGAAGTTCCAAAACGCCATCCTTCATGGAACCGCCACAACCGAAGGCCCCCTGCATGGCTTTTAGCATAGCCTTCGCCTCTGCCTCCTCTAGTGGAAGATTAAACAACACCGTAACCTGTTTTCCGCCTCGATGATTGGTCTCAAGCCGCATTTTTGCTGGCCCTGCAGATTTCTGCCAGCTTCCACCGTCAGATTTTTCTTTTTTATGGGATCCTGAATCAGTTGAATAAACCAACCTTGAATCACTCATACAGCCCCCAAAGTTAGCTTCAGCGCATCAATCACCAAGGCAACTCCTTGCCGCGAAAGTCTAAGAAACGGCCTGAATCCTTGATTGTCGAGCCCTTTATAACAGCGATCATGCCGCGGACGGAGTCCAGCCGCTCAGTCGGCGCCTGAGCACCGCCCATGTCTGTTTTAACCCACCCAGGATGCATCTGAAGAGTCGTGATATTTGAAAACTCTTTGGACAAACACGAACCAAACATATTTAGCGCAGCCTTACTCATTCGATAAGCGTAGTATCCGCCACTCCCGTTATCCGAAATGGACCCCATCAAGGAGGTGACATTAATAACCTTCGGAGACTTTGCGCGCTTGAGACATGGCATTAAAATTTGTGTAACCCTAATCGGTCCAATGGTATTTACCTGGATGCTCTTGGCAACACTATCAAAGTCTAGGCCTTCGAGTGATTCACCAGCGCCTTTTAAAATCCCAGCATTATTGACCAAGACATCGATAGTCTCGTTTTTGAGAGCTGCGCCAAATTCAGCAACCGAATCTGCGCTACTGACGTCAAGTTTGAAGTACCGAAAGCGATTTTTGTAATCGCTTTGAATTTCCCACAAATCTCTCGCGCCATCGGGGTTCCGACAGGCCGCAATCACTTGGTGACCCTGGGTCAGCAGCTCCTTCACCATTTCCAAACCAATACCACGCGACGCGCCGGTCACCAGCCATGTCTCACTCATTTATCGACCTCCATTCCACTAAAATTGGAATTCACTCTTCTTCGCCAGATCTGATGTTATTTTTTTGAATCCCGGTTACAAGAATCTGGCGCTCTGACACGTAGCTTTTTGAGGGATCGACAAACCAAGCATTTCTCATTGCCTGACGTCCAACCAACATTCGAAACCCCATCTCATCCCGAGCGATCAGAGTCACTTCGGCCATGACCTCTCGACCTGCGATTCTTAATCGAGTTTTAATTACGGGCCTCAGCGTCCTCTTTCCGCCACTGTCCGTGACTTGACGCCACTCCAGGAGTGGAGCTTCACAATCCACAACCTTGCGCTTATTTCGCTGCAGTGGATGAACCTTAAAACGAACAAATTCTCGCCCTAGTTTCCGCGTCACAACTAGGTCGTAGGCATGAAGTGCGGACGACCGAGCACCCGTATCGATTTTGACTTTAATCTCGGGAATATGAAGATCAGGCAGGCTTGCCCACTCTCGCCACCCTAGGACGGTTTTTAATCGACCAACCTTAAGAGCCTTAAGAGCTTTAGTCTTTGAATTTGTTTTTTTTGATCGCTTAAGCATCTGATATCCTTGTGGCGTGGCAAGATACCACGAACTTTTAGGGTCAGTCCTCCACAAAAATAGGCGCAACTCTCTCAAGGCTATCAATTAAAAAAGGCACTCTCTTTTCAGAGAGCGCCTTAAAATCCAATCTAAAATTAAAACTTCGAAAATCTATCAGTAGTTTGCCAGGGGAATCCACTCAGGATCACGCGCTTCTACACCGCGGGCTGGAAGTTTATCAGTTCCGGCAACAGTGAAAGCCACGTCCCAAATCTTACCGAGGAGTGCCGCGGCCCGACCGATTCGCGGCATCAAGTCCTGCTTTAACCACTTGTCGTCTGGCTTCTCATGGTCAAACCGATCGTAAACGGTTTCTAGCGCATTCATGGAATCATCAGCCTCAGTCCAAGCTAAGTGCTGCAACTCCGCGTTATCAAGGTCATTTCCGATCGCACGCTCAAGCCCACTGCGGCGCTCGCCTGCTACTTTTTGTACAGAGTCAATCAAGTGACTAGCGCTAATTTGATCAACTAAAGTGGTCTCATAGTACTTGTGAACACCAGGTTTATTGATCGACTGGCCGTCATAATCAGAAGTTGCATGCATCGGCTGGGTGATGTCGCCCACATAGTGACCCATAACACCTGCAATTTGCACTGCCGATTTAAAATCAGATTTTTTAAGCGCCGCCACTAACCGCACGTAGAGATCACTAATTCGCCACATGGCTAGCCCATTATCGCTCATGTATTCCTTGCCCAACTCTTCAAGGGCACGACCAAAAGCCACCCCAGTCAGCCCCTCGCCAAGACGGTTCTTACTGTAGGAATCCATCTCAAAAAAATGCATGGGGCGTTCTTTGTCGCTATTCGGACCGCTCTTCCACTTCACGTCTGGAATATTCGCGAATCGAATAATTTCTTTACTGTTTGTATCTAGGAATTTTTTTGCCTGAGGATTTGCGACCATTGAAATCGCAACTTCGTTCACAGCCTCATGACCCTTACCACCCCAAGCCAAGACCTGACTGGAGTAGAATGCTATAAAAGCGAGCACTGAACACACTGATCTCGTTCTCATCTTCTCTCCCATAGTCAAACATTAAGGTGTTTGGTAGAAACGCCGGTCCGATTACCGGTATATATGGGGCACATGGTCAATCATCCTTGTGACCGAGGACAAGACTACTTGTCCGCTCCAGACATGTCAATGTAATTGAAGGGAAAACTGTTTAAATATTATATTAAGACAATGAATGAAGCGCCCCCCTTTATTGGTTGCGCGCTTCAATAGAGTCCAATGATATCAGAAGGTTGTGTGATCCTGGGTGCGACACGCCTAGACCCACCTAACTGGAGAACTTCTGCGTTAAATTCCGAAAAAAACAATTAAGTCAGGCTATTTATGGGCATGAATGGGCAACGTCTTTGAGTGACCCGCACCTCGGGCACAAATCGAGAATCTGACCAGCCCCCTGACCACCGCGTGCGCCAGCACCACCATTCTGGATGGTCTGAAGCATTTGATCTTGAAATCTTTTGACTGCGGCATTCAGGCGAGTTTTTATAACTTTGAATATAACCCAGACCACTATGAACGGTAGGGCAAACCGCCCCAGAGCTCCCAGCACGGGAATCAGGGCAGACCTCGAGGCGGCGCCCATCGAGGTGAGCAAAACCACCAAAGCTAACCACTGAACGATATTTGCTTTTAAGTGACTCATGATTTTTTGCATACGGACTGATTCCTATTCTGAAGACGCCCTTGCCTTCTACATTCTCAAAAATCTAATGTAACCTTCTCAATATGCCGGGTTCTCCAAGTCAGATATCCAGCCGCACAGCACAGCACCAACGCGAAGATACCCCCAAAAAACCATAAGCGCATGCGACCTTCGGGAACCTCGGAAATACTCAATCGCAGCTCGTCACCTTTTGCGACCGGGGTACGAGACGTTAAAATACTGTACATTTGCAGGTCCTGAACATCACTGCCGGCATCTACAAAATCGCGACCTGAAATCGACAGCATGCCTCTTGGCGTCATAACACTTAGTTCACCCACATCCGATTTCGCCTGGATATTTAGCTCCGCGCGCCCATACTTTGCATCCGAAATAAATGCGAAGCTTAAAACATTAACGCCTGGCGGGAAGGCCTTATTGACATAGACGCCGTCGGTTTCAAGTTTTATATCTGCTGGTGCTACGCCCTCAACCGGTTGAAAATCCCGCGACTCTTTCGGCAGCATCACAGGGACACTAAAAACTTCCGGTTTTTGGCCACGATTCATAACCGCAGCAACCCAAGTCCCGTGGATCCGGTCTACTCCGGGCTTAATAACCAAAAGCTGCTTAGGAGCAAGAGCCATTTGGCAGAAGCCCAGGTCGCTTAACCCTAAACCAAACAATATAAAAACTAATCGCAAAATGAGTCCGTGAATGTAGATTCCTAGATTCATGATGGCCGTCCCTCACCCTCATTTAGTTGCTGGGACCTAAGCCACGCCAAGCGCCGAGCACCGTCAACGTAGCGGCTAACCAAATATTTTTTGCGCTGTCTCCACTCCAATCCACTAACTTCGCCACGCTCAAAGGCCGATTCGTCCTTCAGCCATCGTCGTAAAATCGCGTTCAAACGCATTTCAAGCTCCGCATCATCATCTGTCACTGAAGCATCCTGAAGCGTTCCCCCGGGCCCGAAAAAAAATGGAAAGAGTACCGCAAAAACAACTATGGCAAGCAACATCGCACAAATCGTTAAAAGTCCGGTCATACAAGATCTCCGCCGCTACGACGCATTTCTTCCAACCTAGATTGCATTTCCATAACAATTTCATCCACCGGTCGAGCGACCACCTCAGTCTCACTCTGCTGGCTTTTTCTAGCCCAAAAAAACAACCAGATTAGTAACGGGCCGATGAGTAAAGCGCCAAACGGAAGTAGCCACGCCCATAGATGTATACCTTCTTTTGGGGGGGCTCGCAGGATCCATGGACCGTACCGTTCGGTAAAAAACTTCAGAATGGCGTCTTTATCTTTTCCGGACGCAAGTTGTTCTTTAACCTCATTTTTTATCTGAACAGAAAAAGGTGCGTCACTATCCAAGACACTCAGACCAGTACACGTTGGGCACCGCAAATCAGATGACACGTCCCGGAAATCTTCTTGATTGACGTCTTGACTGACGTCTTGACTGCTGGCTTGACTGGCCTTGTCGTTTTTAACGTCAACAACGGCAGTTTGAGCGCGGCAGGGAGACACGATGATCAGCAGCAAGGCTAATGTAGCCATCCATTGCTTCATGTTTTCACCTCCCAAGCACCTGCAACCACGTCTCGTGATCGCTGGCCGCGTTGTCTGTCACTGATGGCCACCAAACCCCCGAAGGCTAAAATCAAGGCCGCCATCCAGACAAATCGAACCGCAGGATTGATATGAATTTGCAAACTCACCGAGGCTCCGGTTTTCTTCTCAAAATCGGCAATAACAACATAAAGATCATGCCAGAATGAACTTTGCACACCGACTTCATTAAGCAGCTCAGCCTTCGTCGGATATTTACTTTTCGCAGGAAAAATCGTGCCCAAATCAAGCCCGTTTCTCGAAATGTGTAACGGCGCCTGAAACAACGTTGCATTGTCATCCTGGTTGGTCGTCATTCCATCAAATTTTAAGGTGTAGCCATAAAACTCATAACTCTCACCGCGAGACAAAGTCACCTCGCTCGTCAGGCCACGGTAGTTACCTAAAAACCCAACAATCGCCACCAAAACACCAATATGTGCTATCCAAGCACCAATAAAAGCGCGGTTACGTTTCCACATCAGCCCTATATTCCACTTAAGGTCTCGAAGTCGCACTAAGAAGTCCCAAGTGATAGAAACACAAGCCCAAGAACACAAATACAAACCAACAACCTGCGCTCCTAGCGCAAATTTCTTGGGTGTCGCCAATACATCTCCACCAATGATCAATAGACTTGCCAGGGGAACCGCTACTGCTGCAGCACCGAATATTAACTGCCGTCCGCCCGGTATCTTATCCGTCTGGTAGCGCATGATATTACCGATCGCAATCATCACAATCATGCCCAGACCAATCCACGGCGCAAATGCATTGAAATATGGTGCTTGTATGGATGTGCGCTGTCCAGTTACGGCCTCAGAGACAATTGGAAACAAGGTGCCAATAATGACGATGGCAGCTAGAGTTAGGAGAAGAAACTGAGTCATAACCAATGCGGATTCCTTGCTGACACCCCAAACCTTGTCGGTATCAGCAGGTAGCACAGCGTGGGCGCGCAAGGCGTAAAGAATAATAAAAAGCACCATCAGCACGGCCAAAAAACCTAAATAATTTGGACCAATGGGTGACTCGGCGAAACTGTGCACTGACGACACGATGCCAGATCGCGTTAAGAACGTACCAAAAAAACTCATAAAGAACGCGGTCACTGACAAAATAATGGAGAGGCGTTTGAGATGTCCAAGCTTTTCCTGAACAATCAATGAATGCAGAAGAGCTGTTGAAAGTAGCCAAGGTATAAAAGAGCTATTTTCCACCGGGTCCCACGCCCAGTAGCCCGCCCAACCCAACTCAACATAAGCCCAACGACCCCCAAGCCAGACTCCACATGTTAAACAGACCCATGCAAACAAGGCCCAACGCCTGGTCGTGCGTAACCAGCCGTCTGTGACGTCACCGTAACAAAGCGCCGCAATGGCGTACGCAAATGGAATCGCTAGGGCCGTGTAACCGGTAAATAACGTCGGAGGATGTATAGCCATGTAAGGGTTTTGCAGAAGAGCATTCATACCCTGACCATTGGCCATCGGCGGGAACATCCGCGCAAAGGGGTCAGAGTAGCTAATGGCCATGAAAAACATCCACGTTAAAACGCCCTGAAGCGCAGCATTAACCCACGGCATAATGTGTTCATTATCTCGAGCCGCAGTCCATAGCGCTAGGGCACTATACGACGAAAGAAGCAATGTCCAGAGGGTATGACTACCCTCAAGAGAACTCCAAAAAGCTGTGATTCTGTACAGCGGCGGCAAATCATTGGATGTGTTTTTAAATATATACGCAACAGTGTAGTCATGTTTGAACAATAGAAACCATAATACAAGACTCGCAAGCCAACACAAAACAGCCGAGGTCGTCGCGGCAGCTCTAGCTGACCTAAACAACCGCCGATGACGCATCCTACCTGCCACAATCGAGCTAATAGTGCTGTAACCGCTGAGCAGCGTACACATAAGAAGCAAGAAAAACCCCAAGTCACCTAACATCCAATAAAACCTCAATCAGCCTTGTTACCACCGACTACCATTTCACAACCGGAGGCAGTGACACAAAAATTGCCTCGGTGTTGCCACCAGTCATCAACCCAAATCGCGTTCCGCGATCCCACGCCAAATTAAACTCCGCATAGCGACCGCGCCAATATAATTGAGATTCTTTTTCGGCTTCCGAAAAAGGAAGGCCTTTTCGCCGCATGAGTATCTGAGGGTAAACTGTGCAGTATGCGTCTGTCACTTTCGCTAAAAAGTGAACCAACTCATCAAAATCACCCTTAAGATAATCAAAGAAAATCCCACCTACTCCACGAATCGACTTACGATGCGGTATATAGAAATACTCATCACACCAAGCCTTGTATTTTTCGTAAGTTCCATGTTTTTCGCCGGTACACGCCGACTCAAGTGCAGCATGAAAAGCTTTTGTGTCGTCGACAAACTCTTTAAATGGCGTCAGATCTGCCCCACCACCGACCCAAAAAGTGTCACCCACATCAAGACAACGAACATTCATGTGCGCAATCGGGGCCATCGGGTTGTACATATGCGTGATCGTGGAAACCCCCGCCGCCCAAAAAGGTTTTCCTTTGTGCTCACCCTCAATGGCGGGATACTCTGGACCAGAAACCACGGATACGTTACAGCCAGCTTTTTCAACAACCTGACCACGAATCACTCCCATTGTGCCGCCACCCAGTCCGGCACCGCGATCCCAAGATGTTCGAATGGATTTGCTTGCCCCGTCAATGTCCTCAAACGATCGCAATAGTCGGTTCTGTACAGACCACAGTAGATCCACAAACTTAGCTTTCTGACTATCACTTAGGACGCCCATGCAACCTCCCAGGATCTTGCGACATTTTGTCTTGGGCCGACACACTATGCCGAGCCGAGCCGTCTGTCGAGAGCAATAAGGACTTTGACCCCCCGAAGGAAAAATTATTGGCATTCTAATAAAATTCCCATATAAACCGCCTCTGTCCTCGGCACAGGATAAAGAGCGGTTAAAGTCGCATCACAGGATCATCACATTGGAAAAAATCTTCGTAAAAACATTGGGATGTAAGGTTAACACCTTTGACTCCCACGCTATCGAAAATCAATTCAAGGCGGTTGGCTATGAATTGGTCAGTGATCCGTCTGAAGCATCTATTAATATAGTTAACACCTGCAGCGTGACACAAAATGCTGACAAAGAAGCGCGATATTTAGCAAGACGGTTTCGCCGGGACAATGCGGATAGTTTTGTGGTGATGACTGGATGTTACGCCCAAACTGATTCTAGCCGACTGCTCGGCATGGACGAAATTGACGTGGTCGTGCCCAATGAGGCCAAGGAAAGACTCGTCCCCTTTGTACAAGAACAACTACGTGCACGGAGAGAGGGCCGTGTGGTGCTCAAGATGCCTGCAGGCATCAAGGCCGTCACCGAAAACAAACAATCACATTTTAAATCCTCACTAACTCTGTTTGACCGTGCTGATAGCTCACAAACGCGAGCGTTTGTAAAAATCCAAGACGGCTGTAATGGATTTTGCGCCTATTGCTTGATTCCTTTTGCACGCGGGGCTAGCCGTAGCGTACCCGCTCAAGAAGCACTGACAGAGATTAAAAGACTTGTCACTAACGGTACGCGAGAGATTGTTTTAACTGGAATTCACATCGGCGACTACGGATTGGACGATGGGCATGAGCCCTTGCCTGGTGACACGGACCCCTTCATTGAATTTATGAAGCGCCTTTTTGACATCAACGGACTAGCGCGAGTGAGAATTTCATCTCTCGAACCAGCTGAATTGACGGAAGGCCTCATTAAAGTTCTTTCTGCAAACAAAGATAAATTCTGTGATCATTTCCACTTACCGCTGCAAGCAGGGCATGATGAGATCCTAAAACGCATGCGCAGGAAATACGATACCGCTCGCTATCTAGAGTCTTGTGACATGGCGCGCGCATACTTCCCGGATGTCTGCATTGGTGCGGATGTCATCCCTGGATTTCCAGGCGAAACTGATGAACAATTTGAGTCTACCTATAACTTTATCCAAAAAGCGGATTTGCACTACCTTCATGTTTTCCCTTATTCGCGGCGCCCCAATACTTCTGCTGATAAAATGCCGGGGCATCTTGATGTGGAGACCATAAAATCACGGGCACTGCGGCTTCGCGAATTATCTAAGACGCTCCGCAGGAACTACATGACGAAGTTCATTGGACGCACCACGGAAGTATTGTGGGAGCGTGACATGGACGAGCTCGGTCGTCCACTTGGAACGACGCGTAATTATTTAAACGTGGCAGCAAGCCGCGCTGGGGCAAGCACGGCTCAGAGTCAATTAAGTGAATGGATCATCAAAGGCTTCGTAACGAAGACAGGATGCTTGCTGTGCCCGTCGTCAACGAGGGTTAGCTCGTGGTGGTGGCAGTAGCTTGCAGGCGCTTTTTTTGGCCTGAAGCACAGGCGTTAGCAATTCTATCAAGGCCGCGCGGTCATCTTGCACCGTGCAGTCGTGGTTCCTGCCGGCTGCAAAGCCTGTAAAAGTATCAGCAGTCCGCTCATTCCAGATTTTGATAGAACTGACAGTCGCGCCAGCGGAATTACCATAAATTGTTTTCGCGCAAATCTTTGTTGCCTCAGGCGGTGCGAAAAGACAAAAAGCCAGTTTCTTGTCGATACGTAATCCTCGGCACTCAGATCCTGGTAATGGGACACTTTCACTATTTAGATCCTCCTGTCTGGAACCAGGCCCAACACCGACATCGCCAGGCTGCCCCTGGCAGAGCCCCGCAAGACGTTCACTTCCAGCAGATTTTTCAGAATCACTTGGTCGGTACGCAATAACCTGGGCTGGCGGAGGCGGAGCATCTTCGGGTCGTCGCTTAAACCGCTCAAGTGAAGCTCCGACTTCCGCCGTTGGAACAGCACCAGAAAAACTGGACATCGTCACGCGCTCTAACGGCGCTCGAAACACTTCCCAGTCTAGCTTGCCTGTCTTCGCATCTTTTCCCAGCTCAACTTGCTCCTCAACTGGCAAAGACTCAAGAATTCCAACCAAACCTGCATTGGCTATCATGTCATTCATAAATTTCGCGCATGAGTTCATTATCGATGATTTATCAACGTTCGGAGCAACATCTGAAACCTTTGTAATCGCAAATTCCATCAAATCCTGAAACATCGCGGAAAGGTTTTCAAGTATTGTCCCAGAATACTGAGCACTATCTGCAAGCGCTAACTGACTCGTTAACTGCTGAGCTTCGGATTGCACATCTGTAATCACGGTGTTTTGCTGACCTTCTGCCAGCCCCAATTCACTCATGACACTGCGAAATGAGTCTAGGCTTAAACTAACCACTCGCAAAAAAAGGTCCTTGGTTGCAGCATTCTCCGCTTCTTTTGCGCAAGACTTACTGGTGAGACATTTATACCAAGTCCCACAAGCATTTGTAGACGTCATGACAATTAAGGTAACACCCAAGACTGCGACGCGCTTAAAACTTTTCATAGATCCCCCTTTCGCCATTAGAAGACTCGGCTATCTAACCTTGGCACTTGAGTTCTTTTGCACACTAGATAAATAGCCAATTTTCTTTGGGTATTTTTTTGTGACCTTTTTGGCGCGCCCCGCGACGCCCCGAAAATGTACGTCAATTCGCGTAGTTGGCGAAAGTGCTCAAGAAGTCTTGTAAATTCGACGATTACGCCTGCCTAATGGCGGAGGTTTTCATGATTCGAGTTATTATAATTGCAACGGCTGCAGGTCTCATCGGGTCTTGTTTGCCACCAGGCGCTAGCAAGACTAAGTCCATCGACAACTTCGCCGCAGGAAAACGCATTCGAACTAACGTTTGCGCAGGAAATCCAGCCCTCGCGTCCGATGCAGGGCTTCGCGAACTGTTGCAAGAGGTCGATCGCCGCATTACAGATAATGACTCTGACGCCGCAATTAAATCAAAAAATAAAAATGCTATTCGCGATGCATTCAGTGCGCTTCCTCCATTTGCACAAAGCCAGTTCCTAGCATTAGGAGGACAGATTCTTCTGACGAAGGATGCGAATAGACTTTGTTCGGCCTCGGCTTTGAATGGCGCTCAGCAACTAAAACGAACCCAAGAAGAGCTTAAGATACTTCGCGAAGGATTCTCCGACGTAAAAGCCTGCTTTATTTTTGCAAATCCATCTGAACTCGAGGCTGAAGGTATAAAATCCAAGACTCAGCTGCACCTGCTTATTATCGCTAACGAGCCCGCTGAGATATCACACAATTTTGTCCGTAGTTTCGGCTATATGAATGCGCAGCTTTCAGCTCGTATGGCGGTCACTGGCGATTTCACCACGAGCGACACAGAATCAGTTCTAACTTCTAACTATAATCCGAAATTTGAAGCCGTTCGAAAAGAGATTGCAGGAGCTTTTCTAGCTGACCTCGTCGGTCGACCTGAGGCAAAACGACTAGCTTATTTTGCGGCGATGGCACCCAACAGCCCAGGTAGAATTGTTTTTGAAGAGTATGTTTACGCTGAAGCATTTGATTCTTACTTTTGCAATCAATATGCCCAAGGAGAAAAAAACACCCTGAAAGTTATGGCGCGAGAGTTCCCAAAAACGCTAGAATCCTTCACTAAAAACTTATCTAAATCCGATAACAAACAGCGTCAAAATTCCAGCTCCGCATTTTCGCTTTGGAGTCCATTTGGTTGGGTCAGTAGCGCATACAATTCATATGTAGAAAAACGTGACAACATGATTGAAGGCCTCGTGAGTAACGTGATGGAAACAAATGGTGGTAGGGCTCCCGGAGTTTTAGATACCGTTTCAATAGCCGCCAATGCCGCTTGGCGGCCAGTCGCTGATGTGCCGGTCATTGACAGCGTACTAAAACCAGCAATTAAGTATACAGACGCTATTGCTGGGACCACCATTGATGATACCGGCAGCGGTCGAATTCTGACTCCTTCGCAGCGCGCGAGACTCGCCGCGTCCGGCACAGCTGATATCGGATTAAATTTAGCAGGAGCGGAAATAGCAAAGGTCGCAGGAAATAAAATAGGTGTTTATGGGGCGGAAAAATTGGGCGACGTAATGTTTGAAACCGGCTTGGGACGGAGAATGATTGTTGAAGTCGCTGAGCGCGCACCGTCAGTGGGCAAAGTGCTGATGAAATACGGCGGAAACGCTACAGAGTACGTGATTGGAGGAGCCACCGAGCACGTAGTCGATAATTTCGTGGCCGGTTCAGCTGTGGATGCAATTTCTGGGGTTATCGCTGGGCCACAACCAACTCCCCAAAGATAGTCGGAACAACAAGATGACTCCTGACTTCCAACTTGAAGTAGTTTTTAGAGATGAATTTCTAATCGCGGTTAATAAGCCATCCGGTTGGGATGTGCACCGCAATGAGTTCAATCGCCACCGCCCGATCGTCTTGCAAGCTCTTCGCAACCAGATCAATAAAGAGGTACACCCGGTCCATCGACTAGACGGAGGAACAAGTGGGGTACTATTATTTGCCACAGAAAAAGAAACCCTCAGATTTCTCAGCGAGCAGTTCCAGTCGCGCGGGACGAAAAAAATCTATCACTGCATCTCCCGCGGCTTTGCCAGGGATACTGTCTGTGCAGAGCCTCTGAGGGTCCATGAGAATATAGTGGACGCGGAAACGGCTTTCCGTTGTTTATCGCAAATTACGCTACCATGGCCTAATGAGAAATTCCCGCAGAGCCGCTACAGCTACCTCGAAGCCGAACCGCAAACGGGACGTTACCACCAAATCCGCCGCCATCTACGACATCTGGGTTGGCCCATCGTGGGAGATACGAAGCACGGTGACGGGACACACAATCAACTTTGGCGAGATCAAATGGATGTCACGCGGCTCATGCTTCACGCTTCGTCTCTTACCTTTAAGCACCCGAACGGCTCAGCCCTGACAATCTGCGCTGATCTGCCGCCCGAATTTCTAAAAGCCCTTACACTCCCCGGTTGGGCGGAACCAAGCACACCTCAAATCAGTTAGAACGATACCTTACGCATCCGTAGGCGCCTTTATTTTGCGACGAAAATCCAAACCAAGTCGTGTACTGAAAGCTTCGCGGGGTTGCAATCAAAGACACAGCATCTTGGGAACACCGTTGAGCTATCTGGATGGCTCGCTCCGACTCATCACTCCAGAAATTAATGGAATTCAAGCTACCGCAAGGTAGTGAGAGCGGGTTCGAATCATTCTCTAAACGATACCCAGGCGTTTTCACATTCCAGCGGGTATAGAAATAGGAAGCCTCCACCATGCGTTTCCAGTCGGAGGCATTTGGAAGTACCCAGTTTCCACCAGGCAATTTTCTGCACGCCGCCCGAGCATCAGCCTGGGTTAAAACAACTGCATCCGTTTTCTTGTTAGCCCGAACCGCTGAAACTAGCGCGTCAGGAAAGTAAAACTCAACATTTGCATCATAGGGTTTTGGCAAATTGAGAACAGGCCTGTTCATTGCGGCCACTGTAGTAGCTTTCGCAAGACACTCTTCGGATGCGTTTTTTTCATCTGAAATTTGCCCGCAATATTTTAAAACTGAGGTGATTGTTCGACGATAATCTAGCAAGGCCTGGGCCTGATTAGCAACGCCATTGTAAACATCATTCTCCTGACTCCACTGGCTCCAACGATATTTTTCGGAAACACTCTTATACTCTTTGTCAGCCCAAGCGCCTTCCGTTACAAGTTTTGACAGGACATTGACGTCCTTGGCAGATTTGTTTTTCACAGCCGTGGTAAACACATTGCCAAGACGCGACTCCTCACTACCCATGACATAACGAACATTGTCGTAGCTCCGCAAAGACACCTCTAACGCACCCTCATCTTGCCCCGTCGAACTTGCATCCACAGAGTTCAAGAACATATTGAATTTATCTAACGCATCTGCAAACGTAAAATTGCCCATGTTCATGTTCAATTTTCCACGACTCGCAACCTTGATTTCAACCTTCTCACTCAAGAAAGAACTCGTGGTCCTGGCATCACCGTGAGCTTTAATATTGTTTTTAAGTTCGCCAACATCGCCTGCTTTAACGTGCGACCCCTGGGCCAAGTCTCCTGTCGCTTGATAAAGAGAGTTAAACTGACTGCTCTCCATGACTGCCACCAGCCAAACCTCACGACCCCGCACGATGCTTTCTACGTAAAAATCACCGCAGTACTTCCTGAATTCATTGTAAGTAGCGGCCGGATCCAAGGCAGCAGCCGATGTAGCACCCCCAAAAATCGCCTTCATAAAAAGAGGATTTACTTTTGGATTGCTAATCGTGTCACTGTTAATCGTGGGAAACGTTTTAATCCCGTGCAACAAAATGAAACTCTTGTCTTTGGAATTCTTATATTGAAATTGCAATTGAGTCCGGAAATTATTAATTAGACTTCCGCTCGCGATGGACTGATCGCCAGAAGACTCAGAGGCTCCAGCAGAACCACCGCTATCATCACTCAGATTCATGCTAGAAGAATCACGGTTTGTTGCTGGCAGAAACTCTCCGTCCGAGGATTGCACACCCTCGCCCCCCCGCGACGCGCCAACTTCAAATTGCATGGTGGCGTCAAGTGAAACCATCAATTCCTGTAACGTGTGGGCATAGAACAAATCGATCTGCGATCCACCGCTCTGATCACCAGTCAGACCCATGCCACTTTTGACGGTCGTCGTTGGGAATTTAACTGTAAATGTCTTGGACTTTCCTACCACGTCAGATGGCTTGGTGCTCGAAAGGGAAAAGTTTAGGTTTGTGCCACTTGAATCAGAGGAGGAAGAGTCTTCCGTGCTTGAGCCATCTGAATTTTGATTCAGAGATTTCTCGGAAACAACGCAGATGTTTTCGGTTAGACCTCTACTTCTTATGTCAAAACCTTTGCCAGGAGCCGCCACGCCATTGACGCCTGCTGTAGACACATTTCTTGTGGAGCTTGTCGTGCGTGGACGACACTGCATCATCAATGAAGAGGCCATTATTGCCGCCAAGATCCCGGGAAGGTTATTGTTCCTACTCATTATTATTCAACCTCTTTTGTATAGGTTTAGCATCTGCTAGAAATCTCGACCCAAAAACACTGTTAACCAAAATCAACAATCACCAAAATCATTTACTAAATTTTAGGCTTCGGCGCTGGGGAAGACAGCATCCTACAATCAGCTGGACTGCGCGTGAAGTCCACCACAGCCATCTCCGTGCCGTAACCTGTTTTCAAGTAGACAATTTTGGACTGCGATTTTCCATCGAATGTCAGCTGCAGTGGAGAGTCGCCATTGATCATTTTATATTTAACTAGCCAAGAGTTACGCTTAGAGTCGTACCGCACAAGCATGTTTGGATAAAGATTCGGTAGATCCAGCAAATAGCTAGATTGATTTTGCGCTATCGTAAATCGAATGGTCCCTTTCACATTAATTCCGTCAGATACTTGCTCTTCAATAATCACGGGAATCTGCGTTATCTTGCGATCCTCCATGCGAAATAGCGTTTGATTACTTCTAGCTGACGATCCATCTCTATAGTAAAAAGTATCGCCTACTTTGAGACTCTTATTAACCCCATCGCCGTAATAGTAATTGCCGCTATCATCAATCAGAGGGCGATTTCCTGGATAACGCAAAGCCCCAGACGCCGCGGCTAGGACGCTGTTGTCTGGGTAGTAAAGATTTCCATTTGCCGATTTCAGAATTTGACCATTGGCATACATCAGCCCTTTGTTTGCGCTATATAATGTTGACCCCTCGGGAAAAAACATCGTGCCATTACTATCGACCAATGACTGTCCATTCGCGTAGCGAAATGCGCCCTCCTTTGTGATGGCAACACTGCCATTTGCGTAAAGATACGAGCCGTTCGGTGACTTTAACTCGCGTCCATTGGCATAAACAACGCGTGGACCGCACTCCGAATAGACGATCCCCGGGCAAATCTCCCTAGGGTCTTTGGCAGCAAAATCCAAAATAGAGACTGTTTGCGAGGCGCCATCAATACAAGTGATTTCGAAGTTGTCACCGTTTCGATTCATCGTTTGAATCGCTGACGAATCGCGAAGCTCTGAACCTTGCTGACCCTCTGAGGGGTTCGTCTTACAGCCTGAAAAGCATACTGATGTGCAAAAAATAATCAGAAGGTTAGTCGTAATAAACCGTGTTGGCATCGTGATGGCCTTTAATTAAATTTATGACATTTGGGTAGCCTACTGGGAATGATACACGAAAAAAAATCGCGTTGTCACCAAAAACCAGCTTAAATTTCACATGGTTTAAAACAGGGTCCAGATGCGAACTTTTGCCATTTCGCGCATGTGAGCCGTTTCTAACGAGAGCTCAGCGCTTCTTGAATAGAGGTTTAAGCCCTGACCAGCACTGACTATAGTTCTTTTGCAGAGTCGGATGCTCCAACGAGTGTTTTGTTGGTTCATAAACCAAAGACGATTCAAACATAAAGGCGAGCGTATTAGCCAAATACTCGGGCTTGAGCTTCGCGTCAGATGCCGCTTCAAACGCCGCGGCTTCCGGCCCATGGGCTTGCATACAGTTATGCAGAGACGAACCACCCGGATCAAAGCCTCCTCCTGGCTTAGCGTCATAAACACCATGAATCAGCCCCATGAACTCGCTCATAACATTGCGATGAAAGTACGGAGGTCTAAATGTGTCTTCTGCCACCATCCAGCGCGGTGGAAAAATCACAAAATCCACATTGGCTTGGCCCGGAGTTGCTGTCGGGGACGTCAATACCGTGAAAATGCTTGGGTCCGGATGATCGAAGCTCACCGTATTGATTGTATTAAATCTACTCAAGTCGTACTTGTAAGGGGCATAGTTCCCAAACCAACCAACAACATCCAATGGTGAATGCTCAATGGGCGCTTCCCAAAGATGACCACAAAACTTTGTCACAAGTGTAAATGAACCCTTTTTTTCTTCATAAGCTGCCAGCGGATACAAAAAATCCCGCGGTGACGCGAGCCCGTTCGAGCCTATAGGGCCAAGATCTGGTAATTCGAATTTTGCACCGTAATTTTCACAAATATACCCATTTGACGCCCCATCAGGCAGAAGTACTTGAAATTTGATCCCGCGAGGAATCACACAAATCTCCTTGGGGGCCACATCCAGTCGTCCACACTCGGTATGAATAGACAAACGACCAGCTTGTGGAACAATCAATAGATCGCCATCGGAATTATAAAAATAGCGGCCCAACATCTCCTTGTTACAACGGTAAAGGTGGACTGCGCTTCCTGCTCTTGCTCGCGCGTCGCCGTTCATTGCAAAAGTTTCTATGCCGTCAATAAAGTCCTTAGCACCACCAAGCGCCGGAAGCGGACTCCAACGAAGTTGCGTAGGTGGTGGCGCGGCTTCGTTAGCAGGAGCTGTTTTCCATAAACCCATGGCAAGCGGTTTGAACTCTCCATGCACAACGCTTGGCCTAATTCGATAAAACCAAGATCTGAAGTTTAGTTTGCGTGGCATTGTAAATGCTGAACCACTGACCTGCTCAGCATATAGCCCCATCGGAACTTTTTGCGGGGAATTGCGACCAATCGGGATTGCCCCTCGACAGGCTTCCGTGTGATGCTCATTATTAAAACCACTTAGATATTGCAAATCACTCATTGCTTGAATGCCCCTTCAGCACTTTAAGTCAGTCGGAAAGAAGTTAACCTGCGAGTACCCTTTGGTCAACGCGCCATTTTTTGGAGCTCCCGCGCCCAATTGGCGAGTAAATCAGTCAACTCATCCACCATGGCCTCAGGAATTTTATCCCGCGCAATGTCACGATTTCTCTGGATGTTAAAGGCCTCTCTTTGAACGTCGAGAATAGGCATCCCATGCTTCTTTTTCAAGGCGCCTATTTCACGAGCAATTTCCGAACGCCTAATGACTAACCCCATAATTTGGTCATCATTCTTGCGAAGCTCGTCTCTGAGAGACTCTAAGCCTTTAATTGCATCATTCTCTTGCATAGTCCAGTCTCCTAATATGTTTGGCCGCGGAGCAAATTTATTTTTTACGGAATCGGACCGTTCGTCTAACCAATTCCTGCCCTGACGAATTGAATACTTGCGCCGTCATCGTGACACCATCCTTCACAAGCCAGTTCACTGGCCCAAAAAATTTGGTCGCACCATCACTTCGCATCAACGCTAAAACAATTGGCTTAACGCAAGGCACCGACCCAATGCATAGGCGCACACTGGACGCAGTTTGGCTGATGGCCGCTACAAACACAGGCGTCTGATCTGGCGCTGAGGTTTCACCCAGGGCGACATAAACCTCAGGCTTCCCAATGGACGCACTGGTGTCGTAGTCATCCTGGCATGGGTCTTCTGCTATCAGACCTTTGCGTGCAAATGCATGATTCACCAAACACCAATCACTGTGGCGAGTCGCAGGGTTATGATCGTCATCCGCTAAGCGTTGCACGATTTTATACGATTGAAGATACGTCTCTGCTTCTAGCAAGTGGCTAAAAAAGAGCTTCGCCGCTCGATCGTGACCGGTCGTTCCATATTTATTCATCAATCGCCTCCGCAGCTCCCAAAACGCTCCTGCAACAATGGTTCCTTGGATGTGAATTTCTGCTTTCTCACCCTGAACATAGGTTTGTTTATTATCAAGTTTGCGAATGGCTTTACCCGCATCGTTTGTAAAAAAACCCAACGCCATATTTTCATCTCGCGTCATAAACATCGTTACAATGTCACCAATGGCCTCACTAAATGCACTATCTGTCATGCCGCCACCAAACCGGGACCCGGGACCCGTGAAGTCATCTAAACCGTGCCCCCACTCATGATAGATCACATCATTGACAAGAGCCATGTTTGCACAGTCGCCGCCCTTGCCAAAAAAATTCAACGTTAAGTCCTTGTAAAAAGCGTTACAGCTTTTAGAGATATCAGTCGTGACTGCAATTTGTTTATTAAAGTATAAAACAGCATTAGGACTATAGAATTTCATAACGGCGGCGCGAACGCGAGAAAGCGCCACGTAGACGTTTATGACAGAATCCACATTTTCACCGTCAAGCTTCACCACAGTGCGGGCACCGTCATTTACAAGATCATACGCCGTTGACTGACCAGATTGACTTTTGATACGGACCCAATTCGATCTAGCTACGATCCGTTTAGGGGCGACACCTGGCGGCAGTGCCCCGTTCGAATCAAGCGCCTGCTGTGTTCCTTCAATTAGCACATCTGGTACTGGAAAAAACGCGCGTTCACCGCTCCAATTCCTTTGGAAAACATTGGCCTCAAGCGTCAGATTCACACTGTGTGGATACGCCTCAATCAAAGCAGGCTCAGCGCCACCAAAGAATGTTAACGTGTAAACTTCATCGTCTTCTAACACGACCTCATACCATGTAGTTGGCACTAAGCTCGGAGCCTTCGTGCGCGAGTCGACCGTATAACTATCCCCAGCAGCCACAATTTTTGCATTCGACTGCCGCACCACCTGCGCAATTTTTTCATTTGTTAGCCTTACCCCGTCGGGACGGGCCAGAGGCTTCAGGTGACCCCAGCTCCGATTTTGAACCTCAATAAGATGGTACGAAGAAGAACCTATCGACGCATAAATCAAGACAACTCGGGCATCCCGCACAGGAATTCCATTTATCTCGCGAGAAAAAGCAATGATTCGCTCTCCTGGCTGACCCGCATCCATCTCAATCAGTTTGAGTTCCGTTAAATCTATTTTTAGTTCAGGTGTTGCTCGCGCGAGAAATTCACGGGAAAAAGACTCTAAATTTGAAGACGTAATTGGTGGAGTCTGCCTCGAGTCAAATTGAGCAAAGACAACCGCTTCCATTTTATCGTCCAATTCGACGTTCAGGGACGGAAGACCACCCAAAGTCTTGGTTTTTACAACATTCTGTCGAACTGTGGTGCTGGTCGCTGAGACTGGGCTGACCGTTCGGCCCGTTTTAATTAACCGGTCAAAAGCTTCGGCTGTGCGAACACTCCAGAGCTTGGAGCGCTCTGGGGCCGACGGTCGGCACCCCGCAACTGCGCTAAGCAGAGTGAAAGGCACCAAAACCCGGCTCACGAAAACCAAATGAATTGGTAAGATCCGCAAGGACAACCCCTTGAAAAATCAAGAAAGATGTAAAAAACATAAGTATTCTAGCATGATATAGACTGAAAAACATGATTACAGACACTTAGCTTTTGAGTGAGCTGCGTGAGCTGTATCCGGTCGCATCAATTCGATTAACCCATGAATATCTAATGTTTATTTTATAGAATCCAACAACTGGCCTTGCGGCCAATGGACTATTTTATTGCAAACCCCTGTCGTTATTAGGTTTACAAATTCTTCATATTTGATACTTCTACTGGCCAGCCGGTCAGTGCATAGTGTGCGAGTCTCCAAAGATAAGGAGCCTGTGTTCACGCATGGCAGGAACAGTCGGGGTAGCCCAGAGCTAGCCCGTGGAGATCTAAAAGACGGATTCAAAGACGTGTCGAAGGATGACACGGCACCGGTCAACAGACACCCATGATGGAGGTGGACAATGAGAAGCGGAATAATGACAGGCATAACGACAGGACTAGTAACTGGCCTGATGGCGACAAATGCATACGCGTTTATTGCCCCTACTGACGCGCCTGCTGGCGTCAAGGTCAAGTCACCTGTGTTGCGTCCTGGCACCTACAGCTCCGATGTCAGCTCATTCAGCGCCGACGATGCCGAAGTTTCGCTGGATCAACAGTCAAACACAATTCGTCAAATGACGGGTAAAAAGCTTCTTGGGGTTCACGTTTCCGAAATGAACGCGAAAGCATTTGAACAAGCTGCGCTGAATCTTGTTCGCCAGCGCAATGATATTTTCGGCGTTTCCGAGAACGACGTGCGCATTAACCATAAAGCAACTCATGTTGATGAGACGGATCAGTCAGTCTCTCTGAATGTTTACCGTAACGGGATCAAGATTCAGGACGCGGGTATCACGTTGCGCTTTAAACATGGGCAGCTAGCAAGCCTCAAATCAGAAACATATTCAGAAGCTGTCGTCGCGCCTGCGAACGTATCAAATACGGGTGACATTGCTGCGAAGGCTCTAAATAGCCACGGTTATATTTCTCGGGGAAGTCAGTGGCGCGTTCAGCCCACAAATGCTGGCTATAGTCTCGTTAAAGTAGATGAGTTCATCGTCGCTGGTGCCGACGCCGCTTGGATCGTCCAAGTCGATACGACAAATGGAAATCTTTATGAAGTTCGGTCAAAGAATATCAACCTTAGGGGCCGAGCTGTAGCAACAGCATATCCTCGCTATTTCGCTGAAAGAGCCCAAGAAACGCCACTTCCGTTTGCGGAAGTTAAGAACTCTTCCCGTCGCTCAAATGAACGCGGCGAATTCCAGAGTGAAGGTGATCGCGCTCCAAGCATGGAAGGTTTTTCTGGAGATTTCGTGACAGTGCGCACAGAGACTGGCAAAGATCTTTCAGCCACGGCTGTTAAGAACAATAATGCTTGGAATCTAAAATTCGAGATCGAACCTTCCGAGAACGCTTGGGATAACAATGACATGGCGCAGTCCATGGTCTATGTCCACGCCAATCGCGTCATTAACCTCGCAAAAAAATACGTCAAGCCTGATTGGTTCAACCAACCTCTTTTGGCAAAAGTGAACCACTCAGAAGCGTGTAATGCCTACTGGGATGGGACATCGGTCAATTTCTTCTCCTCAGGCGAACACAAAGGCAAGACATGCGCCAATACTGGCCTCATTGCGGACGTCGTTTACCATGAGTGGGGCCATGGCTTAGATGAAAATACTGGCGGAATTGAAGACGGCGCAATGTCAGAGGGCTTCGGCGATGCTGTGGCTATGCTACTAACAGACGACCCAAAAGTCGGAATTGATTTTATGCCACTCGATCACAAGCCTGTGCGCGATATGAGCGAAGTCAAAAAATTCCCTGACGATGTCGAAGATGAAGTTCATGCCGATGGTCTAATTGTTGGCGGCGCATGGTATGACACTTACACGGCCTTGAAGAAGAAAATGGGCAAGGAAAAAGCCCGCGATCTATTCGGCAAGTATCTGTTCAAAGGAATTTACGAAGCCACAAAAATGTCTGACGTCTACGAAACAATGCTCACGATTGATGATAACGACGGCGACCGCTCAAATGGCACGCCGAACCTTTGCGAGATCAACAAGGCGTTTGTTCGCCACGGCCTGGCAAAGAAAGAACGCAAGTGTGACAATTAAGTCCTAGGACTTGAAACTCAGAAAACCTCGGACAAATAGTTCGAGGTTTTTTGTTTCTATTAAATGTAAAATCTTAAAATTGACTAGCGGCCGTTATAGGCAAGAATACCCGCACCCAATAATGCAAGTTGCGCTTCACAAAGAACTTTTGGATCCTGCCATAGGCTTTTCAGAATTGGAGAGAAGCCCCCCGTCAGAACAACCTCTACGTCTTCTACCGAGCATCCACAATGCAACGCTAACTTAGCGCGCTGCGACACGAGAAACGCTAAGGTTGCCTCGACGCTCGCCCGGATCATGGCATCTTTAGTTGTCGTTGGGCAATTAGGAAGTTGGGCGTAGAAATCAGCTTTTGAAGGAATGGTTAGGTCTTTAGGCAACAGACGACCTGCGCTGACGATCGCATTTAAACTCGTCTGAAGTCCCGCCAAAATATACCCGCCAAGATGACGCCCCTCTGGGTCCAGGTGGTCGAGTGTCGTTGCTGTTCCTAGAGAAGCAATCATGACTGGCCAGGCCATGCTCCCGCGATCATGGCGCTCATGGACCGCTTCAAGCAGTGCCAGGCGATCAGCTCCTATGGACTGGAGGTCATAGTTTGATTCTAAGCAACGCACTGGGCGCTTTTGAATCTCTCTGACCGATACTTTTAGAGTCACTAGCGCCTGTGTCAGCGAATCAACTCCAATTGGATTTACTGAAATCACATGAACGACTGGCGCACAACCTGCCTTTATTGCGGAGGCTACGAAGGACGAGAACACGCCTGAATCTGTTTCATAGGATGAGATCGAAAATCCCGCCTTTGGGGAATGACGCACCAAGGCTAATTTGGTTTGTGAATTACCAATATCAGCCACAAGCATCAAATCACTGCGCTGCGCGGACCACTTAAAGTCATTTGTCACCGAGGTCACTCGAATCTCCGAAGAAAGGCCGGAGGTTTCACTTGCGCGCACCAGCCGCAAATGACCCTCCTGATCGACACCCAAGCACTTATAAAAATCCTTTGAATCAGATGACACCCAAAAATGACCAGCACCGACCGCAAATTCGTCCCAAACTTTTGAAATATTAGAGGACAAATTCGACCAGTGATGGCGCCAAAAATTTACTAAAGACTGCGCGGCTTCCTGAGTGTCAATCTCCTCCCCCGTCAACTCCAGAAGAGAGCTTGTCGGATAGCCATCAGAATTGGGGGACTCTGGGGAGCTTTTTAGATTGATTCCGATACCAATGACTACACCACGAAAATCAGCGCCTTGGTAGCTTGCGTCACACAACAACCCGCCGATTTTACAGCCATCCAATAAAATGTCGTTTGGCCATTTTAGACAAACCCTAACACCTGCAAATTCCTGCAGCCATTTAGCAACAATCACACCGGCGGCCAAGGGAATGACCGGCTTTACATGCTCCGGAACATCAGCCCCCGGAATGGCTAAACTAAGATGAAGATTGCCGCGAGGGCTGTGCCAAGTGCGCCCCATCCGCCCGCTACCAGCGGTTTGCATGGCAGCTGCTAACGCGATTGGTTTCAAAAATTGATCTTTTGTTTGTTCTTTTAAAATCCGGGAGGTCGATTCGCACTCATCAATCCACTGAACCGTGAAATCTTTCATATGAATTTTCTCTCCCTGGGAGTGGCTAATGAGAGACCAGGATTTATTTATCAAAAAGCATAGAAAGATCAGACCATCGCGCGGAGTGGATAGTCGAACCAGTGGAAATGAAGTCTACACCGGTTTCAGCAATCATTCGCACAGTATCGATTTTGACACCACCCGAAGCCTCTAGCTTGGCTCGCCCACGGACGGTGCGAACTGCCATCGTCATCTCAGAGATCGACATATTGTCGAGCATGATAATGTCTGCGCCCGCATCTAAGGCTTCGTGAACTTCATCAAGGTTTGTTGTCTCAACTTCAATTTTTAAAGTTGGTGGCAACGACTCTAGCAGTCGCGCCACTGCAGGCTTAATGCCACCCGCTGCTCGGATGTGATTCTCCTTCACAATCACACCGTCGCAAAGGCCCACTCGATGGTTACGAGCACCGCCTGTGACAGTGGCCGTTTTCTCGATCAAACGCATCCCAGGCGTGGTTTTACGGGTATCCAGCAACTGACATTTTGTACCTGATAATTGGTCCACAAACGCACGGGTTGCTGTAGCAATACCACACATCCGGCCAAGGAAGTTCAAAACGACACGTTCGGACTTTAAAATAGATCTCGCATTCCCAGTGACTTCGAGAAGAATGTCATTTGCTTTAAGACGATCTGCCGTCTTTGCGTGGTTTTTAACAACAAGACTGGGATCAACACGTTTGAATACAGCCTGTGCTACGTTCAAACCTGCGAGAACTATATCCTCGCGAGTGATAATCTGCGCTCGCGAGATCTTATCTGCAGGGACGCAAAGGTCGGTGGTCCAATCCCCATAACCCCAGTCTTCTTCTAGGGCGCGGGTGATAATTGGCTCTAACTGAATTTCATGAAGCTCATGCATGGAACCCCCTAAAAAACAAATGCTCTCGGGGCGCGACTATATCAAGACCGGCGGGCTTGATCTATTACTGATCGACTAAATACCGAGCTTTTTCTTCGGCAAGGCGACGAAGCTCAGCCGTCAAAGCCTCTCGGGCAGCACTTTTGAAGTGCTCGACACAGTAGCGTTCGACCGCACGGTCAACAAGAGTTGGAAGCTCGTTTCGCACTAAAGCTTCTACGGCAGCAGACAACCCACTAACCTGGTTACCAGAGGATTGGGCCGGTGGAGATGACTGTCTTGCACCTCCAGCCGCGACAGGATTTGATGGGGAAGTCTGAGCGCTAGGATCAGAGCTGCCAAAGGAACTATCTACAAACCTTGAATCTGCACCAATATCAAAGGCCGGCCGACCTTTTCGACCCGGCTCTATTTCCGGGGCTGGAAGATTGGACCCCAGTGGTGGGTCGTCTCCCAAGGAAAAACTAGGTAACCCGGCCATAGGTATCGACTGTGGTATCGACTGTGGTATGGAGTGTGCAAATGATTGCGGAATTGACTGCGCAAGACTTTGAGCTGGTCCGGACGCAGCGCTGGAAAAAGGCTGAGATGTCCCTTGTTGTGAGCGCGCCGCCCCTTGATCAAGGCCGCCTTGGCGAGACGCCTTAGACCATATGATATCCTGCACCAACTGTGCGAGGTCTCCCGGCGGGAAAGGTTTCTTTACGATATTTGTAATACCAACGGCCCTGAGGTCGCTTTCGCGCACAGAATCATAACTCCCCATCAGCACAATGATAGGCAGCCCACCCGCAGTTTCGGCCAACTTTACAAAATCCGTGGCCGTTGAAATCCCTGGAAGACCTGCATCTGCAATAATCAGATCAAGTTGACGTGGCTCCGATGCTTTCGTGGCCTCAATCAAAGACCCGACCGCCTTGATCTCGTTCGGAATCGCAGCAAGACCGATTTTAATAACTTTTTGAATGGTCGAACTGTCGTCAGCGACGAGGATACGGCAGACCATATCTATAAACCCCCGGAGTAATGAACGATCACACAGATCATTCTACCACAGGGGTTCCAGGACACAGAAGAAAACTGTTAGTGGCCCATGAAAATGCTCTTCAGACACGCCAGTTGTCGCTAGCGACTATGCTGATCTTATGTTGCGCAAGCGGTTATTAATCGCTACTAAGACAACGCCTCTAAGATGCTCCCGCGTCTGACGGGCAGCCTCCAGAATCAAACGATAATCGTCCTGCGTGAAATGAGTCTCTCTTCCACTATTCATATCACGGAAGCATTTAACCCTAAGGTTTTCGAGATAAACGCTTTTACTCTCGTAGAGACGTTTCACAGTGTCATCATCCAGCCCGTCAGACGAAATCGGCTTCAGCAAATCATTCATTATTTCCCGGTACGTTTCAAAATCTGTCTGCGGCTTGTGACTCATTTTTACGCCTTTCTTCAGTCACGGGTCAGCGGCCAACCCGTTGCCCCGTAGGAAGTCTATCGGCCCCCACCTGCAGGCCTTGAGGGTTACTTTGTGCCCGGCTGACAGGGTTACCCAAAAAGCATATTATTTATGTTTGCCCCAAATCTTACTTGACCCGAGGCGGACACCTCCGTACGCTCTAGGGCATGATTTTCACCTTTGACACCCTGCGTAACATATGGATTTTATATGGGAATTTATAACGGCACGATTGCTTACACCCGTTTTCGCATCCTCGGAACCGAGGGAGGGCAGACGATTTCTCGCCTGAATGCGCTGCTTGAGCCTTTTAAGGCGCCAACACTGAAAATAGAATCAACAACCAAGCCTGAATCCATTGGCTGGGTTCGCCCCCTCACCACCCAAGAGGCGGAGACCCTCGGCGAGAATGATCATTGGGACATTTCTGACTGTCAGACCTCGGGCGGACTATTATTGCGCGTCCGCTATGAACGACGAAAAGTACCAACGAGCCTGATTCAGATGATTTTCCGACAACGGCTCGTCTCCCATACTAAGTCGACCGGCAAAGGTCCCACTCGCCCAGAGAGACAAAAAATCAAAGACGAGGTTATGACGGAACTGCTGCGCCGAAGCCTCCCCGAAATCCAATTTATCGACGTGCTTTGGCGCGATAGTGATTCGGAGCTCTATATCTTCTCGTCATCTCGGCGCATGACTGACAAGATTCTACAATTATTCAATCAAACTTTTGCAGATGACTTGGACCTCAGCGTGATTAAATTAAATCCAGCTGCGGCATGGCTGGAAACTGAAAACTCTGATTCAAGATTCAAGAACTTTGTAAAAACATCGCCGACGGTTTTCGCAAGGCAAGGCGTCTAGCGGGGTTAATTTTTACAATTCTAAAGCATTTAAATTCAGAATAGAGATGGTGCTATGAATAATGAACGACTAAAAACTGCATCAACAACCGACGAAGAGGCAAATCAACGCCTTGGCAACATGTCTTTAATCGAGGTTGGTGAAAAACTATTTCACTGGCGCGACTACGCGGCAGTTCCTGCCCTCATGCTCCTTCTACTTTTCGCCCATCCTACGGCGAGAACGGCAACTATCGGTACGTTACTTATTTTACTCGGTGCGGTCGCCCGCGTTTATGCGGCAGCGTTTATGGGTGATGCCTCTCAAGACAATGTAGGCGCAGACTATCTTGTCACGACGGGTCCGTTTGCTTTGATCAGAAACCCGTTTTATCTTTCAAATATGGTCATCACCACTGGCGTGATTTTTTACGCGGGAGTGATATGGCTTGGACTACCGCTACTAGTCTTCTTTTTATTCCAATACCATTGCATCACCAAATACGAAGAAAGCACCCTACTGGCCAAGTTTGGCGATGAATATCAGCGATACATGGATCGCGTTCCAGCATGGATTCCGCTAAAAACCCCCATTGCAGACGACTTCCCAGTGCCCCCAAGCATCTCAGCGGCATTTGTGGCGGAGAAAAAATCAATGGCTGCGGTTTCTGTTATTTTATTCCTACTAATGCTGGCTGCTCACTAGAATCAAATGGAGGCATGTTATGAGTGTTTCAAATGTCCGGGCAGAAACAATTAAATCCATAAATGTGTTTCAAGATCTCACCAACGAAGAACTGGAAAAGGTCGCATCGGTCCTAAAACACCAAAAATACCCCCCAGGAACCCAGTTGATTGTGCAGGATCAAAAAGCCTCGGAAGTATTTTTTATTGTGAATGGACGAGTCCGCGTTGAGATGGCTCGCCTTGACGGGAAAACACCCGAAACTCTAACAATGCTAAGCAGCGGCGATGCTGTTGGAGAGCTGGCACTTGCCCGAGTGGGACGAAGGACTGCCTCCGTTGTTGCCCAAATGGAATCCGAAATTTGTTCGGGGGACGCCGCGGAAATTAACAAACTTTTCGAAGCAAACCCAACGATTGGTCTTAAAGTTTTCCGCAGTCTATCACGCATCCTTGCGCAGAGGCTGGGCGACACCAACATCATGCTAAGAAACACGACCGTCTAGTTAACATAAATAAACACACTATCGATGTAGAGTTAACTCATGCGGCAGTGTTGTGCGCTCAATGCTATTTCTGGCAAACCAACGCCCCAAGTGCCTTGACCCAACGTGGGTCCGCATTGACACAGGGTATTAAGAGAAAGTCCTCTCCGCCCAGCGCCCGCCAATCAGACCGCGCTCGGTCACCAATCTCCTCAATCGTTTCAAGGCAGTCAGAAACAAAGGACGGCACCGTTACTGCCAGTCGTCTGATTCCTTTCGCATGTAAATCTGCGAGAATTTTGTCCGTGAACGGACGGATCCAGGGAGTTCCCGCTAAGCGACTCTGAAAGGCAACGGAGTAATCCGAGGCGTTCAGTCCGAGCTTATTTGCCAAAAGCCTCGATGTTGCAAAGCACTGAGCTCGATAGCAAAATCTGTTTTTACTCGACATTTGCTCGCAACAGCTCTCCGAAACCAAACAGTGATTCTTGGTTGTCGCTTTAACGTGACTTTCAGGTAAACCATGATAACTCATCAGCACATGATCAGCCTTAAATGGAGCAAGCTTCTCTCGTGCAATATCTGCCTGAGCAGTGAGAAATCCTTCGTCATCGAAAAAATCACCAATAAATCTCACCGCGGGGATGACATCGCGTTTTGCTAAAATCTGACCGACACGCTCAACGGATGTACCAGTTGCCGAACTACTATATTGCGGATAGAGCGGAGCAACGATGAGCTCATCCACTTGATGGTGGTCCAGTAGTTCATTGATCACGCTCTCAATGGATGGATTTCCATATCGCATGGCCAGTCGCACGATGAAATTCGCCCCGAGCTCCTGTTGCAGGCCTAATGCTAAATTTTGGCCGTTCACCAGCAAAGGAGATCCTCGATCGGTCCAAATTGATTTGTAGGCATGCGCAGACTTTGGTCCGCGAAACGGAGCAATAATAAAATTCACCAACACCCAGCGAAGGAGAAATGGGATGGTCAAAACTCGGCCATCGGTCAAGAATTCCCGCAAATAACGCCGGACTGCTGGAACTTCCGGAGAATCTGGAGTTCCAACATTGGTCAGGAGCACACCAGTGCGACGAATCAGATTTAAAGAGCGTGCAGCCATTATTGGAAAGTCCTAGGTGAAATATTCTCAAGCAAATGAATCATCAATTGAACGCCCTGTCCATTGCCGCCAACATCCCCTAATGCCCCCACGGCACGATCGGTCCAGCAATATAAATCAAAGTGAAGCCATGGAACTTGGTGCTTTACAAACCGTTGGAGGAATAACGCCGCCGAAATAGCGCCGCCAAATCCGCTATCTGATGCATTTGCGAGATCTGCAAACGAGCTTCGCAACTGCATCTTATAGTTGTCCCATAGAGGCAATCGCCAAGCCGGGTCACCCGTGAGCGCACCAGCTGCCAGTGCTAGATCCCCTAGACCGTCGTGATTTGCAAACATTCCTGCTATTTCGGTCCCGACAGCCACTCGCATCGCCCCAGTTAGCGTTGACAGATCGATCAAGGCTAAAGGCACTTCCTCGGCAGGCTTGTTCGTAGCGACATCCATCACATCGGCCATGACCAATCGGCCCTCAGCATCAGTATTATGAATTTCAACGGACAATCCATTGCGCGCCACAAGTACATCGCCAGGTCTGAATGAATGCTGATCGACAGCATTTTCTGCCAGCGCCAAATAAAGGTCGCAGGCCACATCACAATTACTTTCTGATAACCAGTTGGCAATCCCAACAACGCTCGCGCTGCCACCCATGTCTTTTTTCATAAGTCGCATACCATTTGCGGGTTTGATGTCGAGACCACCCGTATCAAACGTGACGCCTTTGCCGACAAATGCCAGAGGCTTATCGAATCGAGACTTACCCTTCGGTCGATACTTTATGTGAACCATATGGGAGCGATGAACGGCACCCTGACCCACACCGTAATGTAAGTTCATATTTTCTTTGAGTAGACGCTCCGGCCCCCAAATATCGACGCTAACCCTTGAATCGCCCTTAAACCAACGATGTACAAACTCCGCGTATGATGCTGGGTTGATCTTGGCCGCATCCAAATTCACCAAATGCCGCGCCAAATTAACCGACTCGCCAATGATGCGCGCCGACTCGATCTGCTGCTTGGATGCGCCGAAAGCGGTCATCTTAAAATGCGGATGGATTGACCGAGATCTAACTACCGACGTGAACCTGTAGCTTGCGATCTCCATTCCGGCGAGTGCTCCGGTTATCTCTTCGTCCGTACAATCGTGAAAGAATATCCCTAAGTGTTTAATGCCATGAGTGTCTTTTATGGAGTGCCACATGCCCCCAACGCGGTCCCGCATTTGCGCGTATGCGCTTCCATCCATTAAACCATAGTGATGTTTTCTTGATTTTTTCCCCTTAGCTTCAGCCGACGTGCCTGTATTCTTTCGTGGCCTTAGTAGCCAGACGGGAGCTCTGCTCGTTTGCAGAAAGATTGAATCAAGCGTGCGATTTTCGACCAAAGACTTCTGCCAGTGATCGATTCCATCCCTTAGGATTTCCGTTTCCTTCTTATGGTAATCGACGGCTCCAGCACCGAAGATGTGACATTCTCCGTCCACACTGGACTCTTTTGAAGGTAAGAGCCTTGATGCACTTTCGTGAACATGGCTTAAGACCCCTATACCCCGTCGATATCCATGAATGTCCGACTTGGTTTCCTTTGACTCCATGCGGGAGCTGGAGATTCGCGTTGGGGTCGGATTACGAGCCTTGGCACTTGTGCTCCTAGATTTCTTTGAAGCTGCTGATTTTGTCGTCTTTTTTACAGCTCTCTTGGATCCCGGTTTCGCCATGATAGCCTCTCCACACCTGGTGATTTTCTGAAACCCTATATTGCATTATATTTTGAGCCTGGTCACCACCTTCATCGGGCGCAAAGGCCGGTGCTAGACGGCTGATTGCACAGGAAATTTTCGGTCTTGCATCGGGACGGGCCTCAGTATATAGACATTTCTCTCTGATCGATCTTTGCGGTCCACCTATGAGGAGCCTCGATGCCTAAGGTCACTATTAAAACTGACAACAAAACTATCGAAGTCAAGGAGGGTTACCCCTTGATCGATATGTGTGAAGACCACGACACCTCAATCCTTTTCGGATGCCGCGATGGCGCCTGCGGAGCCTGCATGGTACGCGTCCTTGAAGGTGAGCAATTTATAAGCAAGATGCAAGATAATGAGCGGGACTTCCTTGAGACCATGGCTGCAGCGCCTAACGAACGTCTGGCGTGCCAATGCAAGGTATCCGGTGGCGACATCGTCATCGAAGTTTCGGAATAAGTCCGCCTATGACAAGCCGGCTGCCCAAAAAATCTCGACAGTCAAAAAATGCGAGAGGTGATCGGCATGCACGCACAGATGAAATTCTCAATCGGCTCAAAAAACTGAATCCGAATCCCCGCTGCGAACTTTATTACGAAACACCATATCAATTACTACTTAGCGTCGTCTTATCTGCACAGGCTACAGATAAGAGCGTCAATGCCGCTATGACGGACCTCTACAAATCAGGACTCACATTTGATGATGTTCTCGATATGGGGGAACTGGGGTTTCTCACTAAAATTCGTCGGATTGGCCTTGCACCTACAAAAGCTAAAAATGCCATTAAACTCTCCAGAATGATTAAGGAGCAATTTGATGGAGCGGTGCCCCGAACGCGCGAAGATCTAGAATCTTTACCCGGCGTTGGTCGGAAAACTGCAAATGTTGTTCTAGGGGAAATTTACCGTGAACCCACGATTGCAGTCGATACCCACGTTTTTCGCGTCACAAAACGATTAAATTTGCACCGAGCTGCCACACCTGAAAAAGCAGAACTAAAACTTCTTGATATCATCGATCCACGATGGCTACCCATGGCCCATCATTGGTTTATTCTGCACGGGCGCTATACGTGTCTCGCTCGATCACCCAAGTGCGAAACTTGCTCATTAAGCGACCTATGCCACAGCAAGGACAAAATCACGCATTCTTAGACCATGATTATGAGAGGACCATTCCAATGACCAAAATTATATTTATTATCCTGACACTGCTTTCACCGCTCACAGCAAAAGCTCAGCTGGCAGATAATATTCCGGAATATTCTAGACAGGTGATCAACGCCATCGGCAAGCGCGCTGAGAGCTGCGGCATGCGCATTATGACCTCACCGCCTAACAGACCCACACCAGCAGATTACGTCATCTTAAATAATAGCGGAGTGATCGTCGCCCATGTCCTCGACAGGGGCGGTGTATTCGAGGTGAAACACCCGCTGGGCGGAAATGTCCATTGGATCGAGTACTCTTGGGAGTGGTTTAAAGTAGCCACCCCGCAAGGAACAGTGGCCCATGCCAATCGCTACACCACTGGCCACGGCTGGCAGTACAACTATTACTGCCGCAGCACATTTGTAAACGCAAATCAGTTTGATGCCTGCGTTCAAGGTGGATTTACAAATGTTGTTGTACAAAGACTTTGCGCCACTAATCAATAATCAACGCAAATTGTGTTAGAGCGACTCGCCGGCGATCATCTTACGCGCAAGTTCCCTTGCGTGAATAGGCGCATACTTCGCTAGACGCGACACTAAAACTAATGACAGCAGCGGCGAAAGCAAGACCGCGGCCCGCTCCCCTAAACGAAACTCCGAACGCTCACCAAGTAGTAATGACGGCTGGAAAATTTCTAGCTGCTTCAGATCCAGAGCCTTCAAATCACGCTCGGTCTCACCCTTCACTCGGGAATAAAAAAATCCTGAATTTAGATCGCTACCGACCGCCGTCACCACAACCACCCGAGCCACTCCACCAAGTTTCGCACGTTTTGCCAAGTCGATAACCAAATCATGATCCACCGCCCGAAACGCCTCTTGGCTTCCAGCTTTTTTGATGGTTGTGCCAATGGCACAATAAAACTCGTCGCCAGCAATGACATCATCACCAGTCGGGAGCACACGCACGACGAGTTTCTCACCTAAATCACGGAACATCTTGCCGCCAGGTTCACGCACAAGAGCAACAACTGCAGAGTAGTCATCGCGAGAGCAAAGTTGTCGCACCAACTCTTGACCAACCAGTCCGGTCGCCCCAGCTACAATAGCAACTTTCTTAGACATTTACGAAAATCTCTCCTATAGTGCATCACGTACGCCATTGGATCATTCTATCCTGGAGACTGAAGAATGCTCAAATCAAAAGTCAAACGGCACATCAGGCTAGTTTTCCCCCTAGAGCGTTTTATCAGCCTTGTCAAAAGACCCGTTTTTTGGCGACTGACGATCATAGTTCACGCCATCATTCTCGGAGCTGCCACTGCTGCTTACATCCTCGAGTCGGACGTCAACCCACACTTGAGCACCCTCACCAATGCACTGTACTGGTCGATCTCGACGGCCACATCTGTTGGTTACGGCGACGTTGTCCCAGTTACCAGCGCCGGAAAATGGGTCGCCATGGCCCTCATGATCGCTGGGACATTATTCCACGCCCTATATACAGCATTATTTGCGGCAGCGCTGATGAAGCCAGAAATTGACGAGATTGAGCGCGAGATCGTCAATGAAGAAAAAATAGTAGATATTCTGCTACGCCGTATAAACGAAATATCCAGCAGTCAAAAGCAGGTCTAGCTGATCTTCACCCGCGATCAAGACACAAACTAGGGACAACATGCGGCAAATCTATTTAATTTTAGGCTTGATATTCACAGTCATTGGCGTGATTGGGATCGTCACACCGCTATTACCGTCAACACCGTTTTTGCTCCTCGCAGCGGGATGCTTTGCACGGAGCTCGGATCGATTCCATGCATGGCTTTTAAATCACCCTACCCTTAGTCCGCCAATTTTAGATTGGCAACAGAATGGCGTAATCAAAACTCGCGCCAAGATCCTCGCGACAATATTTATGGCGATCAATGCAATAGTCCCACTATTTGTGGTTCCAAACATCTCGCATATAATCAAATTGTCAGTCGTTATAGTCATGTCTTGCGTTTTAATCTTCATTTGGTCACGACCATCCCGTCCTGCTAACAAAAATATGGAGCGCTGATCATGAGCACGCCGTTGAACGAATCCGCCGCAGAACTCATTGCGAAACTTAAAATGACTCGTCACCCAGAGGGCGGATATTTTGTCGAGACGTGGCGATCTACTGAGGCTTGCGAAGTCCCCGAGCGTGGACACAGAAATCTTGGGACCAGTATTTACTTCCTGATGCCACATGGGCAGGTTTCAAAATTCCATCGCCTCGCAGCCGATGAAATTTGGCACTTTTATCAGGGCGACCCCATCACAGTCCTGACCATAGATCACCACCGTGGCCTCAATAAGCATATCGTAGGACCAATTGGTCGCTTTGGCGCCACGCCCCAGTTAATTATACTTAAAGGAACCTGGTTTGGGGCCATGCACGAAGGTTCGGGAACCGAAGGCTTCACGCTTGTGGGATGCACGGTATCGCCCGGATTCGAATTCCAGGATTTCGAACTTGCAAAACGCGAGAAGCTACTAGCAGACCACGCCAACGCTGACGCACAAACCAAAAATTACATCATGCATTTAACTTAGTACGCCGACGTACGATTTTTCTGCAAAATATACCCGAGCCTAGCGCAACTCGAGCGCTGACGAGATGATCGACTCTTTGCTTGGCAACGTCACCGTCGCTGTCACACCGAGCGGGATAAAACAATCTTCAGCAGCATTGACTTTTATTTTTGGCAACGGCGAAAGCTTCTCTACAAACAGAGCGACTATTTGCTCACTAAGGGATCCCGTCTTGCGGCACTCATCAACAACAAGGACAGACTTACATCCGCGGACCGCCTTAAGCAAAGCCTCTTCCGGTAGCGGCATGATCCAATGCAAGTCAATCACACGGCACTTTATGCCATGCTCGCTGCGCAACACTTCTTCCGCCTGTCGAGATAAGTAATAGCCGTTCCCATACGTCACGATCGCCACGTCGGTGCCATCGCCGTACACAGATACTTCGCCCAATTTGATTTCATCGCCAAGCTGTGGGTACGGGAATTGCCACGCGCCATCACCGTCTTTGTGGAGATCCTTAGTCATATACAAGGCAATGGGCTCAACAAAGACGACCACGCGACCGTCTTCATGCGCCAGACGCACGCAATGGCGGAACAACTTAACCGCATCGGCACCATTCGAGGGGCATGCAACGACAAGACCAGGAATATCGCGGAAAATCGCTAGCGAGTTATCATTGTGAAAATGACCGCCGAAGCCTTTTTGATACGCAAGACCTGCAATGCGAACCACCATAGGATTCTGATATTTGCCTGACGAGAAGAAAGACAACGTAGCTGCTTCGCCGCGAATTTGGTCTTCCGCATTATGAACATAGGCTAGGAACTGTATCTCTGGAATCGGCAAGAACCCGTTATGCGCCATCCCAATGGCATTACCCAAAATACTCGTCTCATCCAAGTGTGAGTTAAAGACTCGTTTGGGGCCAAAGGTTTCGAAAAGTCCGGCTGTTACGTTATAAACTCCACCTTTTTTGGCCACATCTTCACCAAAAATAAGCGTGTTCGGGTACTGAAGTAGAATGTCAGCAAGACCAAGATTATGTAGTCGAGCAAAATGGAAACGCTGATTCTCGCCACGGATCTTATCACCCAGCTTTTCTTTGCGAAGTTCCGGATCTGGTAATGGCACGCTGGGGTGCAGCCCTTTTGGAGGCAAAATGCTTCGCATAACTTCCTCAGCACCCGAAAGCTTTGGACGAGAACAAGCAATTTCACCTTGTGTGTCGACCCTCTCGCGAATGGAGCCATAGAGCTTAACCAGTTCAGGAGCTGTAATAAGTCCATTTTCCAACGCGATACGCGCCGAGTGCAGCAATGGATCTTGTCGTTCCGTCGCCTCAATCTGATCGATCGAACGATAAGTGGTCTCTACGTCGGATCCCGCATGTCCGAGGAGACGAACCGTGCGCATGTGAAGAAATGTCGGCTGACGTGTGCGACGAGTTACTTCCTCTGCTTGTTTGGAGACGCGGTAAGCGTCGCATAAATTTAGGCCATCACAACTTAAATACCGCAAGCCTGGTCGATGGCTAAAATTGCGCTCTACCCATGCGCCAGGGGTTGGGACCGAAATACCAATGCCATTGTCTTCGCAAATAAAAATCAATGGTACCGGAAGACCTTGGTAAGAACATAATGAGGCCGTGTTAAACGCAGCCAATGCCGTAGCATGATTCGAAGAAGCATCGCCAAATGAACAAAGCACCAGTGCGTCGTAAGGCATGGTGCTTTTTATGCGCATGTCGCGAGCACGCCCAACTGAGAGTGCTGCGCCTACAGCTTTTGGCAAATGGGAGGCAATGGTGGATGTCTGCGGAGGAATATTTAAAGGAACGCTGCCAAAAACTTTGTGCCGGCCTTCCGAAATTGGATCCTCAGAAGATGCCGCAAGGGAGAGCACCCCGTCATAGATCGCGTCCATTCCTGGCAATTGTTTTGAACGCTGAACAAAAAAAGCACCACTGCGGTAATGCAAAAAAGCCATGTCCCCCAATGGAAAAATCTGGCCATGAACCGCGTTGCCTTCATGTCCAGAGCTGCCTATGGTGTAGAACGTCAAATTTCGCGCACGAAACCGGCGCGCGGCCAAATCCAAATGCCGACTAATCATCTGAGATTCAAAAATATCCATGAATACTTTGGCCGACATGCCGGAATCACGCAGCGATGTAGCGGAGCGGCTCTCAGGAAGGTTCCCGGATTGCACCCATTGAATAAAATTCTGATCAATGACTTCTGAGCGATTTGGATTAATCATCTTTAGTCTCGTTAACGCGATGGATTATCTGGCCCTGAGGCCGCTAACTTACCCAAAAATGACTAAGAATGCTCGCATGAGTTAGCCCCTATTAGGAGGGCCTGCCTAAGCCATCTGACCAGTGCTAAGGGGGGACCGATGACTGAATCCATAGGGGCATGTCTGTTTTTTGGACATTTTGCCGCGGTCAAAATTGAACAAAAATCAATAGTTACAGGGTATTACACGGCATAAAACGTTGGCCTTTTTTTTGCTTAGATGTTAAAAGCTTATCAATCAATCGTTTGAACTCAGCTGACCCCCATGCCGTGATATTGCCCCGGGAGACCCGTTTCATGAGCCATGCAGTTAAAATCCCCTTGACCGTTTTCTTGCTACAGCTAGCGCTGCTGGTGGCGAGTTGCGGCGCGGTTCCAAATGATGCCAACAGCCGGCTTCGCGACGGTGCTGCGACCCCCAAGGGTGCCATTGCCATTGAAAGCGACGGCCCAAGCTCACACATACTGGTTCATTTGACCTCCGACCGAAACGATGTAGGACTTTGCACCGGCGAACAAGAAAAATGCCTCCAAGAAAGCACGAGCCTTCTTGAGCTCCAAAAAACTGGGCCTGGGTTTTGGCGTTCGAGCGCGCCGTTAAATCTCAGTAGCGAATTAATCCTTCACGTCATTGGAATTGATGCCGGCCAGCGCTCAATTTTACTATCCGCGAAAATCGCCGTAAAAACAGATTTGAGCGGCGACAACTCCATGGCTCCGCCAGCCAACCTACCTAAGATGCGCCCTATCCCGGGCGTACCTGTCGCCTTCGACTATCAAGGCACTCTCTCGAGAGACAGCAAATCTGCCGCCGTAGTCCGCATGGTCATACAAAGCGGAGCATTGACTGCGTCAAAACGCGTCAAAGTAAAAGGCACACTGGTGAATCTCCGAAACTCCGCCATCAAGATCCCTGTCGATCAAGATGTCGCTGTTTTAGATCAGGGCGTCATCGACTTCACGATAGCTAATTTAGATCCCGAAACTGTTTACCGCCTCGAGGGAGCCAGTGTTTTTGATGCCCCAGATGGCGTGGTCAACCCAAAAGCAGGTGGCCCCGTTCGTCATCAGTTTCACCTTGCAACTGCCGGCGATTCCAAACTATCAAAAGCAAAACGCCGTCTTGTCTTGCGCGCAATTTCAGAGTCCTACGATTGGGACTACAATAATTACAATTCCTCGAAAGGCTATGCGGTTGGTGGAGGCTGGTGCGACCGTTTCTACACCTGGGCCGCGGCCACCGAATTCAAAGTCAGCAATGTGTATTCCGCATCATCATTTTTCAGACAACACGGTGCCCTCGCCAGTGCCTCTCGAATCCCCGCATTAGCGTCTTCCGCCAGCATGGCAGGCGACATGATTCGCTATGAGGGGACGAGCGAAGGAACTCATACCTTTATGTTGATCTCTTACGATGTCGCAGCCAAAGCTCTATGGACCGTGGAAGGAAATTTCAATAGTCGCGTCACTCGCCTACAGCGCCGCGTCGGCTCTCCATGGAATCACGGGCATTTAGTAGAATCACAATCTCGATAATTTAATTAGTCATTATTTTAGCCGGCCATCAGAATATTGATGGTTAATTTGATCCAGGACTATCGTTGCCCTCGCAAAAATGCAGCCAGGCCTTCTCAAGTCGCAAGTCTTCAATCCAGGATTTTCAAACAAATACCGATGCTTGGATGGTTATTTGCATTTAAAAAACCCACGAAAATTCCTCCTAAAGCTCTTCAAACAAAATTCCGAAGACCTGTTACCGTTCAAAACGAGGAGGTCGCACAGTGAACCGGATTCTAACAGTCTTTTTTGCAATAACACTTTCTTTTAGCAGTTGTAAGCAAATCCAGTCCTCTAAATTGAAAGATGCCGCTACCACGACTAGTTTCAAAACTGGTGCATTCATACCGCGAACCCCATCCGAATTTGAAATGAGTGATTCAGTACAGCCAATTGGAACGAAGGATTTCGTTGATCGGGCGCGACGCCTGTCAAAACAACCTGATTTAAAGCTTTCGACTGTGGACGGCTTATTCTACGCCGTCGTTACAAATGGATCTGGCGAGCAGCTGCTGGTAACAGCGTCAAGCGAAGACATCCCAACCCCGCAAATTTCTATCTCAGGGGACATGGTTTATGCGTGGCATCAGTTGCTCATTGGAAGCAAATCATCAGTCGCAGCCACAGATCTTTTTGTAAAATGGCCATATGGCAAGGCGCTAGGAAAATATAAGCCTGAGGACATGTTCGTTCGGCGAGAAGCTTGGACCGCTCAGGGATCAAAAGAGCCTATCATAGTGCCCTGGTTGGGCCACGTGAAGTCTGAGACTTCAGATTCCATTGTATTTCAGGCCGGCAATACCATCTTGGATGCTCGCACCGGGCAACCGATCATGGAGTTTCGCCGCATTGAGAACAAGCCGATTTGGTACGTCCGTGGCAACTATTTCGACAAAGACGTCAGCGAAAATACGGTCTTCTGGAGGTTAGAGGACGGATCGTACCGATCCTATACGAAAAATAGCCCTACGGTAACCGTCTGGAAAAAGCAAGATGACGACTCCATAGACCGTGTCACTACTAAGCCAAAGTCTGAAGAGCAAATTCCAACGCTCGCCCTGCAGTTCCTTGAGGCTACCGGTAACTCGGCGCAGAATCCGGAAGTAAAAGATCCTTTGAAAAGTTTCGATGCCGTTAAGGGCGACAAACGGATATTTCAGCTACTTCGAAACAAGCTTTACCGCGATTTTGATTCAACTAGGCAGGACTCTGGTTCTGGCTTTGCATTAGCTGAAACCGGCCCAACCGAGCCGAAGGATGAGGAACTGAATGCATCAGATTTTCAGAACTCCGAAAGCGCGTTCAACCTCGGAGGCTTTTTATCAAGGCAAACCCCAGTCCGCGTAAATAGCGTTCCTGGAGTTGATCGCTCCGGTTCAAGTACAACCTACAATCAAGCGCGATGGGAAGACAGTAAAGGTCAACCGCAGGCAGGAATTGTCCTCGCAGAGAGAAACGTATTTCAGCCAGCTGGCTGGCTCACAAAAGAAAAATACGTCACCCACAGGACAGTAAAATCACCAGACGGCATGATTCGTGACGTTGATCAGTACGGAAATGTTCTGAAAACCATGTCTATCTCAAATTATAAAAGTTCGTCAGGAAATGATATCAATATTGATCGAATGCAGATTGCGGGCGGAGTAGATAGCCGCGCCAGCCGAAAAGCAAATGACCTGTCAAACTTGTCGACTTATCAGATGCAGCGTCAAGCCTCTTTGGTAAAAGGAGAAAGCTTCAAAGAGATGTCCGGAAGACTCTTGGTGAATGGAGCCATCGGACAAGTCTCTGCCCAAGTCACACATGGATTAGATGCTAGCACTCCCGGAGCAGCTCTGACGAGCATAGGCACTACTGTGATTGGCGGAGTGGCGAAAGACGCCATCGCAGGAAAATCAGGAGAAAATATGCTTTGGACTGGTGGGGAGAAATTTTTGACCAGCGGTTACAAAGCTGCTGGCAATGCACTTCTTAAAAGGGACAATGCTGCACCGGCTGCAAGCCCAATATTGGGTGCTGCTGTAGACACCGCTACAGAAGCCTTCAAGCGCAGAGCTGACTTTAATCCGAATCAAAGCCCCGACTATGCATTCGACTCTAGCACGTCATACGCCGCATTATTAATGCCGGCAGTGGCCGCAGGGACGTCAGAATTTGTCATGTACGGCGCGCCAAAATCAAGGGTCGTAACTGCAGGCAAGACTGTCATTAAAGATGGCATTAGCACCCTTGGCAACGAGACTGAAGCCATCAGTCGCAGCTGGCGAGCTAACACAATTGAATGGGAACGAGGCAATATTCTAGAAGGCTCGCTCCAACGGAGACGCGATGCAACTGCTGCGCAAGAGGGGCTAAACACTCTCAATCGACTTGGGAACTGAACTCCCATCCAATAGCAATGACGATGACGAAGAGAGAGGGAAAGGAATTCGAACCTCTTGCCGAAAATTCTCCTATGATTCATGCGCTTTGCAAGGCTCGCCAGATTTTGTAGAGCGGTTTTTGGCATGACAATTCAGACTCGCAGCGTCCTACCCAAGACTCCTAAGATCGTAATCAATGAAGCAACCGACGCCGTTGTTTTTCCCTGCTCCAGATCTCGGACAACACGCAGGGAGAGATTATTTTTCTTAGCGAATGCTTCCTGAGTAAGACACATTTTCAATCTTCCCTCTCGAATGATGTCTCCGAAGTTGCTTGAACTGGTTGACCGCCTGCGCGGAGCACCTCTAAAGTCAAGACGACGTCTGGCAATATCCATAATTGGCGCCTTTAACCAGTGGCAGTATTTCTCGGGAGGAACACCTCGAAACGGTTTGCATTGGCGACGATTTTGAATGCCGTCGATGACGGCGGCTAGATCCTTCGGGACGTCACGCTTTCTAAGTCTCACGGCCTCTGGCAACAAAATCAGGACGGCGGGCAGTAGTTCAAGGATTCGGGGCTCGATTTCTCCTGCTTTCAATACGTCACAAAGGTCTGGATGATATCGATGCGGCAAAATTGTGTTGTGCTTCAAAAGGCCTAGATATTGAAACCATGCTACCGTTTGAACGAAATAGGGTTGCTGCGCAAGTGCAACGTCATGTTTTGCTTTATCAGCAGCTTTCTTGATGATTTCTTCGTAGTCCATGCTTAACCCTCAATCACCGCGTTCAGATCGACCTTGTATTTTTGACACATTTTAAAAAACGAAAGAGGCGGTCGCGTCGCAAGAAAGTTTCGGAGCAGAACTCTATTTTTTGCGGGAGCCTTCAACGCTTTGGAAAGCATAATGAACTCCGTTTCTGCTCTCATAGCTGTGACCCAATCGCCTTTGAAAATTTCGACATATTGAGTTTCTATTGGCATCCAAATTTGGTTGCTTAACGGATCAAGTTCCAGACCCTCCGCAATGAGAATCTCACTAAGTTTCGCAACGACCTCGTGCTTCGCATCATTCAACACGTCCACATCGACCGTAGCAGCGACATTGAATTGAACTTTGGCTTCAAGCAGCGCCGCTTGCCCCACGACTCTAAAAATCGACTTCGGCAGCAATCGAAATCCCTCGATGGTCGCCGATTGATTTTCGGCCGTAACCCATTGGTCCAGCCGTTCAAATATTGTTGCCAAAGTCACGCTTCAGTCCTTTCATAAGTACTATCGGTATTTTACATGAAAACTTTAATCTATTATACTTAAAAGTATAATAGACTTTAACTTGCTGGAATGATTGTTTTATATAGCGTCTTATTGTTAGCTCTAAGAATCGTCAATTTCGCCAGTCACTATTTAATCAGATAGAAATATTTAAATTCCAATGACGGCAAGAGCGCGTTGGTGACGGATGTCACGTCTTTTAGCTTACTACCTGCCGTTGCTTGATAATCCGCGTCAGAAACGCCCTCAGCCGAAGAAGGATCACCCACGATGCTAGCTTTACTGCCCATGGGCATCATTAGCCCAAGCGCCAAGGATACAAAAGAATGACGCCAGGGCGAGGAAGATTTAAAAGCATCTTGAGAACTCTGACCGTCGCGTGAGTTTTTTTTAAGTGGCCAAATCCAGCCAATTTTTGGGTTCAAGGTCATCTGGGACACACTTCTATGCCATGCTATAGATGTGGCAACGGTCGAACCCGATGTTTGATCTGTATACCGCAGGTCAGCCTTGGTCGTAATATCGACCGTCCGAGTGCCAATTCCAAAACCCACAAACCACTGCTTGTCAGCATAAGGAATCCACCGGCCGTTGATGCCCAGGCTAAAAACTTTACCTGCAAAATCGCCCTGTGAAAATTGGAAAAAACCTAGCTCAGCTGAGCCTAATAAATTCCGATAACCCAAAGCGCCCTCCATGCCCAACGCGGGTAAGTAGGCATTTTGAAGACCAGCTGCTAGACCTAATACCAATTGAGAATCTTTTTCTGGAGTTTTGGCTGCAATATCTTTCGTCGGAGCATGCTTACGACTTTTATTGGGGCTCGCGTTTGCACCGGGGCAAATCTGAACATATACAAACAAAAATACAGCGCTCAAATTCATGAGCGACTTAAGGGAAGTCATAAGCCACTGCCCTGAAAGCGTCATAAACCCTAGCTCCGATCCAGAAAAAACATGACAATCTATTATTTATTAAAGATCGCGCATACTGTTTGAAAACGCAAGGTGAATACGCTAAATTTTAGACTCCTGAGGCGTCACAAGACAATCTCTGCGCCGCTTTTAGCTAAACTTTTCTACAAAGGATCGCCCATGACTAAACACATCAATCCAAACGAAAAGGGCTCTATTGTTCAGTTCAAATCCCGATATCAAAACTTCATTGGTGGAGAGTGGGTCGCACCGAAGGCGGGAAAATACTTTGAAAATATAACCCCTGTAACTGGCAAAGTTTTCTCCGAGGTCGCCAGATCTGACTATCAAGATATTGAACTGGCGCTCGACGCCGCGCACCGCGCCAAGACTGCCTGGGGAAAAACCTCCACGACAGAGCGCAGTAATATACTCCTCAAAATCGCCGATCGCATGGAGCAAAATCTTGAAAAGTTAGCGATCGCTGAAACCTGGGATAACGGTAAGCCTATTCGCGAAACGAAGGCTGCAGATGTTCCTTTGGCTATCGATCATTTCAGGTACTTTGCATCTTGCATCCGTGCACAAGAGGGCAGCATTGGCGAAATTGATAAGGACACTGTTGCCTATCATTACCATGAACCTCTAGGGGTCGTCGGACAGATCATCCCGTGGAATTTTCCATTGCTCATGGCTGCTTGGAAATTAGCACCTGCGCTTGCTGCCGGGAATTGCGTTGTGCTAAAGCCTGCAGAACAAACACCGGCAGGAATTTTAGTTTGGGCTGAGCTGATCCAAGATTTATTACCGCCCGGCGTTTTAAATATTGTGAATGGATTTGGCCTAGAGGCAGGTAAACCGCTTGCAAGCAGCAAAAGAATATCAAAAATTGCTTTCACAGGTGAAACAAGCACCGGCCGTCTGATCATGCAATACGCCTCTGAAAACCTCATCCCAGTAACTTTAGAGCTAGGCGGAAAATCACCGAATATATTCTTTGAAGACGTGATGAGCAAAAACGACGACTTTTTTGACAAAGCTCTCGAAGGCTTCGGCATGTTTGCCCTGAATCAGGGCGAAGTTTGTACTTCTCCATCTAGGGCACTCGTTCAGGAGTCGATCTATAAGGAATTCATGGAGCGTGCGATCGAACGCGTTAAAAAAGTAAAACAAGGGCACCCGCTTGACGAAAACACCATGATTGGTGCGCAAGCTTCCATGGAACAAGTCGATAAAATTCTCGGTTACATGGATATCGGTCGCAAAGAAGGCGCAGAGTGTCTCACGGGTGGTCGACGCGCCAGCCTACCGGGCGAACTTGCAAACGGTTACTACGTGGAACCAACAGTGTTCAAGGGCCACAATAAAATGCGTATTTTCCAAGAAGAGATTTTTGGGCCAATATTGTCGGTCACGACTTTTAAGGACGAGGCCGAGGCGCTGGCCATCGCCAATGACACGCTCTATGGTTTGGGTGCTGGAGTTTGGACTAGGGATTTGAATACCGCTTACCGGATGGGCCGTGAAATTCAAGCAGGCCGTGTATGGACGAACTGCTACCACGCCTACCCTGCCCATGCCACGTTTGGCGGTTATAAGCAATCAGGCATAGGTCGCGAGACACATAAGATGATGCTGGATCACTATCAGCAAGTCAAAAATGTGCTTGTAAGCTATAATCCAAAAAAATTGGGCTTCTTCTGAGAAGGTTATTTTAAAATGCGCAAATTCATTCAGCTCGTTTGTTTCTTGAGTGTCGCGTCTGTATCTACGGCCGCTGAACCTGT
>Ga0214921_10000955_pt1 | contig 50830 bp, 41 predicted proteins | sample LL1505_MetaG_FD_177992 | JGI IMG/M metagenome (GOLD analysis project Ga0214921, IMG submission 177992) | Freshwater microbial communities from Lake Lanier, Atlanta, Georgia, United States - LL-1505 | ecosystem: Environmental > Aquatic > Freshwater > Lake | place: USA: Georgia | collected... | reverse complement strand
GGAGCGCCTGACAAAGTCCAAGGTGGTGTTTGACAAGTTTGACTATGAGGCAGAGTTTGAACTAGAGGACCCGAAGGCAGAGTTCCGCGAGACCTTCCGCTTCAAGGATGGATCCGTTCGCCGCCAGAAGCATTCTCTGCTCATGCCGTCCATCACAGACATTGTCAAGAAGGCGCAGAACAATGGGTGGACGTACAAATCCTATGTGGATTTAATGCCCATTTCCTTCTCCTATGGATATTTACTTGTATTTACCAGAAATGCAGAGTAGGCATATCTATAGCGTACCATAATCATTATGGATTCATGTAGATGTATTTTCATTAGCACTTCACTACACCCAATTGGTTTATAGGTAGAAAAGAAATATCTACGTAGTCCATAGTATGTCAAACGTCCCGATTTTTGATGTATTTCAAAAGGGTCTACTACGAGGTTCCGAACGTCTTCCCCATGACCCCCATAAATCCTATGCCTACGTGGAACATCCGACGGAAGGTTGGCGGGTCTATTTGCGGTCCTGTGTCTTCCTACATAAGGACTTTTTGGAAAAAGGTGCACTACAGTGTTTCCTTGTCGTCAAGCGCCGAGGAGCCCGTTATTCCACGGCGACTTGGGAGCCACCCAAGGGCCAGATGGAGGGAAAGGATATGAAAAAAGGGAATAAATCCGTGATGGATCTGCTGCGAGAGAATGTGCAGCGAGAAACCGAAGAGGAGTCCCATGTCACCGAGATTCGCCATCTGAAGCACACGGGGCTTGTTTTCCAATCACAAGAAACCACCTATCCACCCAACACGTATTTCCAATATCATATTTTCCAGGGTTTCATCACCCCTGAACAAATCAAGCAATCCTTTGATACCTTCCAATGGATTAAGGAACACCCCGCAGCATTTGCACGCTGGCGTCGTGATCGCCGAGAAAAGGATGCGGTGGCCTGGTTTGACCCGCGAACCACCCCGCTGAATCCGCGATGGTGTCCAGACATTGTCGCGCTCTATCTTCAACATGGTAGGTAATTCCGCCCTCTAAATGGGTGTGACTTTGGAAGACAGGGGTCCAATGTCCAGTTGTTGTTTCAACACGGCTTGTTTCTCCACTCGGTAATCGTATGTACAAGCATGCTCTTCAGGCTGTAAATGCGTGATGCAAAACACTTTCTCGCATTTACAACGATATTCCATAACTCCCAGCTTCTTTTTACAGTTGTCACAGCGAGCAGACGGCATGTTAGGAGGCTTTGCTATCTGTTACGCGTTGACAACCGAAAATAGAGCGCGTCAAATTTGTCAATCCCTCTATCGCAAAGATGCCCAGCTGATAAAGACCTACACACACGTTCCTTATCGTCTTCTCCACACGATCGTCCAAGGAGAGAGGTGTCTCTTCCCAGGAACCAGATAGAGTGCGCTTACGATATTCCATGATGCTGCTATACCGTACTACACATCAATCCTTTATGTCTTGGTGACCACCCGTTCCACTAGGTACATAGCCACTTAGTTGATAAGGGCAATATGCGGTTTGTTCAGGGAACATGGTAATAATACGAGTACAAAAGACAGTGTCCTCTTTCCCATGACTAGCTGGAGTTTCATCAAACGGTGCCATAATAAACACATCACGAGGAACGGACGGTTGTCCGTTATGAAGTACACCCATATACAAATAATCTCTATGTTGAGTGCTCCCATTTGGACACCGAAACAATCGGTTGAAATGAAAACAGTCCAACTCCTGGTAGTGCTCAAACGGTTCATTGGTATCCATTTTGCAATGATGCATCAATATCGCGACATGTTGGTATGTTGTAAAACACGTTTCAATCACAGCGATACGCTGTGGGTGCATAATATCATCTGCATCTATAAAGGTGATGATGTCAGTGGTCAAATAAGATGCTGCAATGTTACGATTTTCCGCCGCATTTTTCTTCTCTGAATGAAAGAAAATATGATAAGGGAACGAATACTTCTTGGAGGAGTATGGAGTCGCAGTCGCATTAGATGCATCATATGATGAACAACTTACAATCACCATGTCGGGTTTTCGTGATTGTCGGTCGATTGATTCCAGTAGATTACCCAATGCTTCTAGATGTCCTTGGTAGCATGGAATGGCTACTCCAATCGTAATAGGTTTCATTAGATGTTGTATCGGTATATATATTTAAGTAGCATAAACACACAGGATAGGAAAGAGGATATGGGTTTCTGGAACATCCCCCCTCTTATCTGGGGTCATCTCTGGTGTACAAAGCGATTTCAACCTCTTATGTTTGAAAAAGACCCGATTCCGCACCCCGTGAATGGAACATGGGGAGCAGCGCAGCGTCTGGATCCACATGACGTAGAACAAAAAAAACAGATCCGAGACTTTTTGCGGGTATTCTTTGGAACACCGCCCATCTCGCCAGAACTAGATATTCCCGAAGAGCACCTGGTGGGCCCATTGGATGTACTCTTTTATGTCAGCGGCACCAACAAACAAATCATTGGATGTATTCGTTATCATCCTATCGGTCAGCTACAATCTCATCCTATGTACCTCGTTGATTGTTTTTGTATTCATCCACAGTTTCGCAAACAAGGTCTTGCTGATTATTTACTGACCACTCTTCATTGTTTTGCAAACAAACATGGAATACCTTACGCACTTTTTTTAAAGGAGGGTGCTCCCCTTCCTGTTTGGTCTATTCCTTTGTATACAGGTAGTTATGTATACAGACAGGTGAGACCCCAAATACCAACCCACAGACTACAGCATCTAACGCCAGAGGAAGGGCATTGCCTTCTAGACACATTTTGTAAAATAGTACCGAATACGTTTGTGATTCGTCCAACAACCACACATAATCAATCATGGAGGCTGTATCGTGAATCCCCTCATCAGATGATTCTGGCATGTGTACAGGATTCCTTTCAGTGGTTGCGAGAGGCAAATGGACAGCGAAAAAAGATGGGGTGGTTTACCGCTTGGTTAGAAAGTCCCTCCATGACAGACGACTGTCGTGCGCACGCCATCACCGAAATGGCAGACTCCATGGAGGGTCAATTGGAGTATGTATGGGCCAATAAGGCGTGGATTGGTTCCAGTAATGTCGCCACCGAATGGAAGGAGGATGGAAGTTTTCACTGGTATGCCTATCAATGGAATACCAACCTACATCTAAAGAGTGGTTATTGTATTGTACATTAGTGACGATGGATTCTGATTTTTATGTAGATCCACTGGATGACCTTTCGTTTCATGAGTATCGTGATATCTCGTTATACGAGGTATGGGAATACTTTTTGAGTAGTATACTATTTGTGATTCTTGCTGCACTCTTTTATGAGGCGCGGCGAAAGCGGAGGGTGCAACCTGCAACCATCAAGAGTGAATGGTTATAGAGATGGTGCGCTGGGAACAGGTACAGGTGTGATTGGTTTACTTGGTGCAGTGGTCGCCCTTCGTTTTATGGGAGCAGCCTTTGGTTTGGTTGGAATAGGAGCAGTAGGAGCAGTGGATGGTGTATGTGCCTGTTTGGTGGCAGCATGTTTGGAGGCTAGTACTTCATTCATTCCATACAGGTACGTCTTCTCGCAATTGGTGTAGTATTGAACAAGTAGTGTTCGCGCCTCCGCGTTGATACGTTGAATTTCTGGGAACCCCTTCTTGATGATGTTGTCGTTTAGTGCGATTTGGAGGCGATTGGTGCTTGGATCACGCCGAATGGAGAAAAGCTTCTGGAAGATAGCGCCACACTTCGTAGCGTGTTCTAGCTGCAATTGAAAGAGTTTGTTGACATACCGAGATACGAGAGCGGATGTAGATGCAGCGACAGGAATCTTTCCAGAGGTTCCAATGCACAGGCCCTTGTCACGCCGATTCTTGAGCCCTTTCAGGCCCGTTTCCACTAGGTTTTCAGCAGAGCGGGGTTGTCCTGGATTAGTGGGGTCCTTGTTATCGCCATAAAGGATAGCAAGATTCCGCATAAACAAGAGGTACTCTTTCATAGAGGACTGGCCGACGCCCAGATGGGGTGTTCCCTGTTCCACAATGTCGTAAAATAGCTGAGACAATGCCGTCATACCAGGACTTTCACTCAGCGAATCACCAGGAGAAGGGATGCCACTGCGCGTCACTTCGGTTTTTGTCCCTTTTGCCGTCGTTCGGGTAACATGTAGAAACTTCGCCTCACAAATGGAGGACATCTTCTTCTTGTCATCAAAAGGATCCGTCTGTAGAAGTTGAAGTGCTCGCGCGATACAATGGCCGAGTGGCTTGGTTTTGGTCAAGTTTTGAATGGTTCGGTCTAGACGAAGTCCTTCCATGGAACTTGTTTCTACATACGTCTCCGTGTCTTCCATCTTGGATTTAATAAACGGAACAAGTTTCTCAAAAAATGCATCTAAAAACTGAGGGGCGGTCTGATTAGAAGGTGATACATAATAATGTATACTCCTTCCCTCTCCAAAGGATACGATATCAATCACATTGGTTGGCAGAATTTCCTCGGGAATGCTTGCCGACTTGGACACCGTGTCCCTCTTTTTATCATAGAGAGTGAGTTGAAATTCAATAGTAACCGCCTCCTTGTCACGTCCCTTTTTGGCGGCGTATGCATCCAGTGTGGCAAGGGTCTTGCCTCCATAGAGAATGCGGAAGATACCTTGTTGCACTTCCTTGTTATCACTAGAAGGTACCCTTTTAAAGTAAATACTGGCCTTGCCACTTCCCTCTCCCTTGTAGTTGGTAAGGAATCCATCACCTGACCGTTTGATGTATCCAGACAAGAAGTCAAAATTACCGAGAGAGAGAACGGATTCGTAGGCGCCCGCAGAGGCAAGATAAGCTTGTTGGCCAGGTGCAAGTAAGCGACGACGTGCATCCCGTGAAGCGACGCGAATCATGCCTGTGTCGGCCGCGACATTCATATCGTCCAACAACGTAAGGGCAAGTGCTCCATAGATTTGGAAGATGCGTGTGTAGTAAAAGGCGAGAATCAGACAGAGACCCTGCTTCTCTTGTTTCGCCGCCTCGTCATCGGGCGACGTGAGTTCCGCAGCAGGACGAAAGACGAGTACGCCACTCTTGTCCTTGGTAGGGACAATCTGCAGTTCATAGAAGTGCTGATAGAGATTGTTCGCCATAAACAACACGTATTTCTTGCACTCGCTGGGATTAGACAGTAGCAAAAAATCCCGTACGCTCAGTTCTTTCATCATATACTCCAGTAAAATATTCATCATATTTCGGGTATCTTTCGTCAGATCAAATAGTGTTTGATGTGTTAATGTGCTTGGTATGGATTGACCCGCGCCCATCTCTACCATGCAGTTTTATATTTTTATGGTTCTTTTCTTACGTTAGAGTACTGTTTCCAATAACTCAGCACATGACTCCAGACGACGCAGGCACTTTTGTAGGGTTGCCACCGAGATTTCACTCGCCTCCGCGATCTTAGAAACGGGAATGGTCAAGGCATCACACCGCCGAATGACAAAGGCGACGCAACCCGCCGCCAAACTCGGCGGCATATTTTCCTGCGACAGCCCCGCTTCCTCGGACTTTTCGGCGACACGACGGCATAGTGTGTGAAGATGTTCCATCTGTTCGCGAGGAATCGGTAGACGGCTGAGCGGCAATTGAATGTACTCCGTTGCTTTGGTACTGGACTGGCTTGGTTTGTTTGTTGTTGTATTCTTTAGCAAACCCTTTTGACGGGCCAGCGCCATGACCTCCTGCATTTGCTTCAGAGCCTTGGTGAACGTGGCGGAGGGAAGACCAAAGATATCCGCAATCTCTTTGGGTTTGCGGGGCGAGCCAGACTGCTTTAGGGACATATACAGACATGCAGACAAGAGTGCATCACGACTGAGTCCCTGGCGTCCACCAATGTCCTGAAGTGTCGTATACAGATTCTTGGACTCTTCAATGATGTATTGATTGATACCCGAGTTCAGGCCGATAAGGGAGAGCCTTTCACAGGTCTGAATGAAGGAACGCTCTTTGTAGGGGACGGTGTTCCATGAATGATACTTGCGCACACGGTACATGGCCTTGTTACCTCCGTATCCATTGAGAATGACGGTACCAAGGGAGGCTTCAGGGAGGCGAACATCTTGGGGTGCACCTACACGGGTAGGGTCGCCACCACGGTCGTCCTGGGAGAAGAAGCGGTATTCGGCGGTATTATCAAACGGGCGAGCAACAATATGGCCACATTCTTTGCAGGTAATAAGGTCGGTAATGTAGAGACAATCGGTTAGGAAACAATGAGGGCACGTATCCATATCCAGAGGTTCCAAGTGTGACTCGGAGTCATCCTCCCATCTTTCAAAATCCTGTTCTTTGAGAGGTGGGAGAGTGGTTTGTAGCCGAAAGAGCGATTCCATGATAGGGTACCCTATAGAGAATGGAAAAGAAAAGGTGTCAATTTTTATACGCGGTTTAAAATTTGAACGGGTGTATTCGTTGTCACAGAAATGGAAGACCAATCGTGCACAAAGACATATGTATACCAATCAACGGAAAGCGGTGGAGGCGTCTATCCGTACTAATTTCGCATCTGGGATCCACTTTCATGCAACGGGAACAGGTAAATCTTGGATTGCATTACAAATACTATTGGAATTTCATCAGCGTCACCCACATTCTAATGTGATATGGATATGCGAGCAAAAATCCATTCTCATGGAGCAGTTTGATAAGGAAGTACTTATCGCAAAGGGATATGCCGAGACAGTCAAGCAGTTTCTCGTGCTGGATTATACCCAACATAAAGACCAAGAATGGCCCTCCGTGGTGAATTCATGCATCGTGTGGAAACGTCCATTGTTGCTGATTATGAATCGTGCATTTCTCACATCTTGTACAAAATACACACGTCTGAAAACGCCTTTCCATCTGATTATCCATGATGAATGTCATAGTATTTCCAATCATACCACACAGCAGTTTTATCAACATGTTCTACACAAATGGCCCGAGATTCGTTGTATTGGATTTTCCGCCACACCCTTGTTGGAATATGAACCTTTTACGAAGATATGTAGTCATTATACGATATACGATGGAGTGATGGATGGTATCATTCTTCCACCTAAAATTGTTTGGATGAAGAGTGAGAAAAAACAAACACAAGAGTCTATGCGCACCGCCATATGTACCCTGCTCGGTGATCTGCCATATCAAAAATTAATTGTATGGTGTGGTATGATTGACATATGCAAGGAAACAGCAACACAGTGGAAAGAGACGGCATTCTTTCGCGATTGGCTCATTGCGATGGATACATCCGAACAAACGGATTCCTCCTTTGCAACGTATGATGACTTTCGTAGCTGTACAGGGCGTGGGCTTCTATTCTGTGCAGGCAAACATAGAGAGGGTTCCGATATTCCCTATGTAGATGGTTGTATCTTCTTGGACCAAGTGGAGGAACGGAATCCAAAAACATTCATACAATGTATGGGTCGTGTACTTCGTCGTGATCCACATAATCGTAAGACATATGGCCTTGTTGTGGACGGTAGTGCAACGAGTTCTATTAAAATCTGCGATCGTATGAATAAATATCTGCATTCCGAAAACAGTACCTCTTTCCCCTTTCACTACGAATGTTATACACAGGAAGAATATGTCATCCATGTACTGGACATGACAATCCATAAAGCCGATGTAGCGATTTCTCCACCGCTCACCATTCATCATACACCGCACGAATTGATACCCCACTTCCAGCGTCCGTTTCCTACTGACAAACGATACGTTGAACGCCTTTGTATGGAATTAGAGATGATTGCGTCTAAACATCTAAATGGTTATCTACTTCAAGCGATTGATATATTACACATGACGCAGGGAATACCACACGTGACAAGAGGGTCTTGTGGTTCCTCTCTTGTCTGTTATCTACTAGGAATTAGTCATGTAGATCCTATTCGGTATGACATTCGTTTCGCACGCTTCTTGAATGAATTTCGGACAACACTCCCTGATATTGACTTTGATTTCCCTCATACCATGCGTGATGACGTCTTTCTCCAAATACAAATGAAGTGGCCAGGAAAGGTAGCACGAATCAGTAATCACGTGTATTATCATAAAAAATCGGCGATTCGTGAAGCGGTTCGCCGTGCAGGTATTCGCCATCGTATTGCTACACTGGACATGCACCGTGTCATTCAATCCATGCCCTCTGCAAAGCGTTCGTACGTGTATTCGGAAACGAAAAAACTAGAAAATACATTTCGTACGTATTCTCTACATTGTGGTGGAATTGTATTCTATCCTACAGGTGTTCCTTCTGCACTGAAGTTGATGTCTAAACGCTCCCCCGTTTTATCACAAATCATACTGAACAAGCATGACATTGCAAAAGAAAAGCACTTCAAGATTGATATTCTATCTAGTCGTGCTATCACGCAGCTATATGAAGCAAATGGATATCAGTCTATTGACTTTGAATCGTGCTTGGAAGACCAAGCCACCGCCGATCTATTCTGTACAGGCAATAACATTGGAATTACGCTTGCAGAATCGCCTCTGATTCGTAAAGCATTTCTAAAGATTCAACCAAAAACGGTGGAACAACTCGCACAGTGTCTTGCCATCATTCGTCCTGCTGCACGAGACGCACGTGTAGCAGAAACAATGAAAGATCTGAACGCCATGATGATATATGACGACGATGCGATTGATTTGATTGCAAGACATCTATCTTGTTCCTTTGCGGAGGCAGACCGTTATCGTCGTGGCATAACAAAGGGAGATGCTTCCTGTATAAAGGAGTTGGAAACTACATGTAACGAGAAACACGTAGATGTTGCACAACTGTTCCATACACTACGTAATCTTCGTAAGTATAGTTTCTGTAAATCGCATGCGTATTCATATGCACAACTTGTCTGGCAACTAGGATACATGAAGGCTCATCATCCGATGTCATTCTGGCAAGCAACCCTGAAGCATTGTCAGAGTTCCTACCGAAAATGGGTTCATATTTATGAAGCACAGATAGCAGGTGTTCCGCTACAAGAAGACGTCACGCCCCATCAGTCCATTTATGCGATTGCGAGAAAACGCAAGAAACAACTGGATACGCTGTCACCGCTGGAACAATTATACGCGGTTGGGTATTGGAAGATACAGAATAATGAGTTTTATCCTAATTGTTATGTGAAAACGATAGAGGAGAACAAGGTACAAATTCGTGGTCTTCTAGCGCACTCACGCATTCTATCCATTTCAGGGATACGTTCGGAGGGGCAACGTACCATGACAAAGGCCGTATTGTTGGTGGGTGTAGAAACATATCGTTATGTAGAAGTCATTGTCACAGGTAGGCGTCTATCCTTCTCACGAAAGGTTGGTATCACATGTCTGGCAACCTCTCGTGAAGAAGGCGTGTATGAAGCGACCGAGAAAGAAATACAATTCTGGTAAGACCCGGATAATAAATCGCAAGAATAAGTAAATGAGTTCTGTGATTCACATCAATGGTCAACCGTTACGTATGATTACCTATGATGGGAAATTATATAGAGGTAATGTGAACTATTCTAGTAAAAATAAGGCAAACGCGCATTATGGTAATAGATACAATAAGTTTTTTGGTCTCTCCACCAAGGAAGTCATGTATTATATTGAAAATAAAGAAAAAGCCTATGTTAAACAATGGGTGCCTATTGAGCCATTATTTTTAATTGATATTCTAGAGGACACAACTCGCCATTCTCTGGAGGTTTTGATTGATGCCAAAGAGGCACTAGATATATCATTTCCTGTGGTGAATAATAAGGTATATCGTGTATCCGAACAGGTGACACAATTGGCGGACAATGAAGTTCTCGCAAAAATATGTACATTACACGATGAGAATGGTAGGAATATAGATGGGTATTATATGGAGAGACAACAGAATAGTATTGTATTAGAGAGTGGTAAACGTATTAAGGAATTTCATGCGGAAATCGGTTTATGTAAGCAGGCATTGAAGAAATTAAAATTACATACAACAAATACCTATAAAAGGGGGAAGTTAAATACGACAAAGACTACACGAGGAAGAAGTGGAAGTTTTAATAATACCCTATCTCCATTGACCAATGAGCAAAAAGAGCAAGTGATGAAGCCAATATCACCTAGTAAGAATCAGACCAAAAAGGCTTCCAGAGCCCCACCAAAGGCACCATCAAAAACATTAAAAAAATCTCGTGAATAAACGAATCCAAGAATAGGAAATGAGTTATGCCGACTACTCTACCAATAATCTCACCAATGCCGCCAACAATTCGGTAGCGGCCAGTGCACAGCCCTCGGTCCCGCAACAGGGTTCCGAAACACGGCCCTCCATCCTTCCGAGTATGGTCCCATCAGGCATTGGTTTTTTCGGCAGTCCATATTCGCCCGCAGACGCTATGTTGACTCCTGGCCAGATTGGTGTCACGGTGGGCAATAGCATGTCAGACGTCGTGAATGCCGTGAAAGGTGTGGGCTTTTATTCCGACCAAATTGGATTTGGTGCACCCTCTACAGGGCTCACCAAAGGAATGCCCCTGAAGCCACTGGGTGTAAATTACTTTATGAAGACGGGTATGACGTGTTCTAATGGCGCGGAGATGTGGCATTACATGCAGGGTATTACACAGGGAGATGCGCTTGGTGAGAGATTGAAGAAGGCGATAGCCGAAATGGGTCTCCCTCCTCTCCAGGGATTGGCCCCAGGTATGATTGAGGATGCCGAAAATGCCCTGAATCCTGGTCCGCTCTTGAATTCTCTATTTGGTACGGGATACCCCCAGTGTCGCCAGTTTACCATGCCTGTTGGTGATGCCTACAATCGCATTCAAGATCCAGATACAGGTCAGAACTGGATTGGCGATCAAACTGGCCTTTCGCGACAAGGGGGCGTACCCGTGCAGACCCGATGGGTTCAGGATGTGGATACGAATGGAAACCCAATCAATCTCTCCCGAGACGATTGGATTGCGGCCCCAAAAACCTTCCAACGGGATGGTACCCCTGTGGCCGCCACAAAGAAGGAGGCTTTCCAGAATGCCCTGACGCGACCTTCCACGATGATTGCAGTCGGCGTCCTTTGCCTACTCGCTTATGGCGTTCTTAAGCAAAAGTGATTTGATTATACACTATAAATCATATAGGGGACTGCATACACGGAGAGAAGGAGTACAATAAGATTGGTATTCAGCGTCTGTTGTTTGAGGAAGGTTGCCAGCAAGACAGACGACACCATCATCAAACTATCCGCCACCACCGCTTGGAATCCCACTTCTTTTCCGTATGTATGGAAAATATCCACAATACGAGAGCGTCCGCGAGGAATGGAAGAGACTAGGGCATAGAACAACAAATCATGTAGGACTTGAATGGCTACGACCAAGAGGAGGAAACGGCCGAGGGAGTATTCCTTAAAGATAAAAGGATACAGGAAACGAGCAATAACAATACCAATTACGATAATCAGGACATCGGCAATGACCGCGGATAGAGTAAACTCGCGATACCATTGTTTCAACACGACAGACCCAAGGAGACCCGAGAGTAGCAAGGCAATGACTACTAAATCAGTAATCAATACACCATTCAAAATGGGCAGATAGTCGCCCGTGGCACGGAAATCCGCTATATGTTTCATTCTATTGTAAAGATTGAAAAATAGAGCGTGATACATTCCTACTCCATGGAGTTATACCTTGATGCTTGAATACGCATAATAGGCACTGACTGCACCGAGCATTTGGGCAAAGACGTAGGAGAATAATTCCATCGGCTTGAGAGAACCATTCATAAACATAGAGAGCGAGACGGCCGGATTGACATGTCCACCGCTAATACCTGCGATAAGGAAAATGACTAACGCAAGAGCGGCTCCAATAATCAATGGATTACCACCACTCGCAAAGATAGTAAGAATGAAAAAAAAGGCGCCCAGATATTCGGCAAGATAGGAGGCGAATGTAATCTTCATCTACTCCTACACACAGAATTTGTATCTAGCTATGTTATTTAATGACTAACCCCCTCTGCACCCTCTAGGTCAAATGCAAAGATCTGAATCAGGCGTCCCGTGGAGGGGCTATCACCAAACGAACGCGTGATGCTATGAAGGCTATTTGTGTTGAAAATAACGAGACGATTATAAACGTTTGCAATCGTATTCGCACTCTTTACCCCCGCATCGTAGAGGGTGATTCCAGCGTCCGAGGGAGCATCTGGTGTCAAGAATAGCACACCCGCATACTGGGAGCTCTTTTTCTCCAGAACAGGGATGTCTTTGGATGTCGTATACGAGAAGGTACCATTTTCCTGATACTGCGAGAAAGACTTGATGTTCGCACCAATCATCTTTTCAAAGTGCTTCTGGAAGGCAGGTACGTCCTTGATGTAGTGACTCATCTTTTGATGGGTAATATAGGACAAGGCAACACTCCGAATATCATCAGGGTGCTGATAATAATTATCAATGACGTAGACATTGGACAAATGGACAGGGTTGGCACTAAAGTTAACAAGTGAAACCGAAGTGTTAGAGAGACTGGCCTGTGGATTCTTCTTCAAAAAGTCCTGAAGTGACTCCTGGATAAAGTGTTCCAGTTCCTTGGGATAAGTAGGTTGATTGGGAGTATTCTTCGTATTCACTGGCGCTAATTCTACATGCACAACGCCACCTGATGGAGGCGAAACCACGCCCGCATCTGTGTCCTGAACAGGCTTGTCCAAAGGCTCGCCCACAGGTTCTACCACAGGCGTATGCGTGACCGCAGGCACGAGACCAGATTCCAGTGTATGGAATGACAAAAAGGTTGTCCATGTTGTCCCGATTTTCATTTGAAGATCAACGTATGTACCGAGGGGTACACGAACTTTCCAACCCGAGAGAATCAAGTTATTTTTCTGAAACTTCTCACAAATATCCTTTCTCGCCTCAATATCCAGACTGCGAATCGTAGAGTTGTACATACAACGAAGAGGAGATACACCATGTGACTCCGAAAAGGCCCATCCCTGTACCAACACTTGATCACCGTCCTTCTTCTTCGTTTCAATGTGTGCTTTTACACCATTCAACAGAGTCTCGTACATTGTTATGTGTTAGGTAGTAGATGGTAGCATCTCTTTAGATTGAGTATCAACATCCTCGTCAAACTCTTCCTGATACAGCTCCTTGATTTTATCCAAAAAGGGTACCACACTGACGCGATTGGTTCCATGCTGTTTCACCCATTCGTATCCCTGCTTCTGTTTGGCCTCTACTACTTCAGGATGTGCTTTGTAGTATCGCATCTTTTCCATCAAATCTTCTTTGGAGGATACATAGACGACTGCACCGTTTGTATATTCCTCCGCTAATTGATTTTCACAAAGGACGATGCATCCATAGGCGAGCCCCTCAAAGATACGTTGGGACAAGTGGCCCGTGCGAATGTTTTCATTACTTTGAAAGCCAAAGGCGAATAGAGAGGACAAGTATTTCTCCTTTCGTTCAGCATAGGATAGATAATTGGTGTGTAGAACTTGATGATAGATACCATTAAATTCTTCCTTCGGTACCCAACTCTTTTTGTAGCCGCCGCCCATAAAGCAATAGTCACGGACGACATGGCGTGGATAGGTTCCAATGCGTTCAGGTGCGTCATTGGCACGTAGTTTGAGAGGAACGAAGGTAGGCCATGACATGTAGTCTCGCAGTGCATCGGTAAGTCGTTCTGGATGAAGATGGTATTCCCCTGTGTGAATCATACGTTGAAAGGGGCGAAAGGACGGATTCTTCCAATACCAACAAATGAAAATAGAGGTTGGACATCGTGCTGCCAGCCATGCCATCACCTCTTTGTTGTGTTCGTAGTTGCGTGCCGCGTCATCTATCAGAATAATCCCTCCATCCTCCAAATCCTGCCAAGATTCTATGAGACGAACGGTACATCCATAATCGGTAAAGGCTTCTGCAAACTCGGTAAACACCTGTTTCATCACAGGTAGAGGTAGGACCTCTGGAAAGTGAGCGATTTGTATGAGACGTTTCATAGTCAGTCTGTGGAACAGAACGATGTATTCTTTAGACCTACACAACGGGTCTATATCATATGGTATGATACAAAAAATAAATAGTATTATTTTCGGAATGTTATTTGTTTTATTTCACTGGTCCACTCGTCATTCCGCTTGTCATCAGCTTCTGCTGCGTAATCAGCCGTGATGCAATGTTCATCGTCTCCAGCTCCTGGAGAAGCAACTTGGTTGCGTAAGGAACATTGACGTGTCCAAAGTTCGTACTGTTGCCGCAGCCACGGCAGGCCCAAATACCCTGCTCAGGGTTCGCAATCGCCAGTAGGCCACAATCTTTACAAGTGTAGCACGAGAACGCATCGGAACACTCCATGAGACGCTCCTTTGTGAACTCGGCCATACCGTGTGCGACGACACAATCACGCTCCATTTCCGTTTCTACCTCGCTCCGTTGAGTATTTCTTCTCAACATCATCGCTATTCATAACTCGTACCAATGATACAGTGTATGGACATCATTGATACTTATTACAAACACTCTCACGAGTGGGACTGGACTATATCTTAAGCGGTTATTACACCGCCCACTACCATTTAGTCTCTGCACCTTTTCCATACCTTTTCAGGGTTAGGAACTTGGCTCAGGATTGTCTCTAGTCTAACATTGTGCCTGTACCTACTAGTTTTCCCAGTAGCCATCCAGCCCTTTCGGAACTGAACTTAGAAGTTAGACGTGAAACGCCATTTAATACCGCCTGCTTTTTTATTGTTATTTTTACACGATTTTAAGATACTACTATTGTCAATGCCTGTTTGAATAGATGCCTCTTTAGCAGATTTATATTGAATACGTGCGCCGTGTTCATCAATATAGTATACTGCTCTTCTGAATATTTTATGATTATTTAACTGTACAGAGTGTCGCATATTTTCTTTTTGCGTTACGATTTCAAGATTATCTAAGTTATTATTTCCTTTATCACCATCAATATGATTAATTACGTATTGAGATGATACTGGTTTATAATTTAGATAGGTAATCGCAACAAGAACATGTACGTACATATCTTTGTATTTGTTGTCATTTGATTTTAGTTTTAATTTACGATAACCGTTCGGCAATACTGTCGTACATGCTAAACGCTTGATATGTTTACTGTATATTTCACCATTTTTAGAAATCATGTAGTTTGTGTACGTTGGAATTTCAACGAAGTTGTCAAGATTAAACTCCGTTGTGTTTGTTGTCCTTTTATCAGTCCTACTATGTAATGTATTGTCTCTATAAGTGAGATACTCAAGGTTTGACAAGTGATTGTCTAGTTTGTTCTCATTTATATGATTCACTACATATTTTCCTTCAGATGGTTTCTCAAGGAAATGTTCTGCTACAAGTACATGGACATTGAATGTTTTCTTTTTGTTATCCTTACATAGCGTTATAGAATTATATCCATTGCGTACATAGAACTTTAGATTTCTATTGGTTGTGTTATTGCGCACTGTACCTGTGTTGGACACAGAGTAATTATCATAATTAATGATAGGTTTCCAAATAGTGTGAGGCATTTTATAGTAGTATATAATAACTGTGGCGGTATCAAATTTTGTTCGGTTTGAGAGTTTCCCTGAATTTGATAGTGTTGCCCCTCCATAGGGGACTAGCACGACTTTTACGCCGCACTTTGGCAAATTTTACCAAATCGGAGCCCACCTTCACGCGCCCTGCCCTCCGCTGGCTGACGAGTGAGCATGACCAGCGGGCCTGACGCACGGCTGTGCATCTTGTCGGCCGAGCAGTGACGCAGACGCTGATAATAACACGGCCCGATGAAGATAGACGTCTCCATCATACGACCCGTGTATCCGTTGTACATGATTTCATTTCCATAGGGTTCCATGCCATATTGGTCCCGCAGAATCGTGGCAAGGTCCTCCACCTGCGTGTCACCAAACGGCGAGCCGTCGCCGAGGCAGCCTGACATACAACCAATCTTACTCATGAGTGTTTCCATGAGTTGTGCGACCGTCATTCGCGAAGGAATGGCATGCGGATTGATGATGATATCAGGAACGATGCCCGAGGCCGTCTGGGGCATGTCTTCAGGATTGAGGATCATGCCCATTGTACCTTTTTGTCCATGTCGACTCGAGAATTTATCGCCAATCTCAGGAATGCGGTCCTGTCGCATGCGAATCTTGACGAAGTTGTATCCCTCGCCGTTGCGATTCTTGTAAATCTTGTCCACGTAGCCGCTCTCATTGTTGCGGGGTAGCTTGCTGACATCGCGCTGCTTCTTGGCACCAGCCGGCAGAACCGCGCCCGTGGGAACGCGAAGGGGGACGACCTTACCAATCAATACGTCATCGGGCGTGACGTAGGTATCCTTCGGAACAACGCCATCTTCACCCAGTTTGTCGTAGTGCGCGTTCTTCATGTGTTTGGTTTCCATGGGATCAGGATGGCAGAACTTCTCCTCTTCGCCACTGCTCTGGTTCTTTCGTTCCTCGTCCTTGTAGGTGCGGTAGAAGATGGAACGGAAGCGACCACGATCCAGTGCCGCACGGTTGATCATGTTGGAATCTTCCTGGTTGTATCCCGTGTAGGTCATGATGGCGACGATGACATTTTGTCCTGCAGGAAGTGTCTGCGCACCATAAAAGCGGCTCATGTACGTGGAGACCATGGGCTTTTCGGGGTAGGAGAGGACGTGGGTGATGGCATCAAATCGTTCGCGGAAATTCATGGCGTAAATACCCATCGCCTGCTTCGCCATACTCGACTGGTAAGCATTGCGAGGAGACTGGTTATGGTCAGGGAAAGGAATACAGGATGCGGTCGTACCCAGCATCGTGCTTGGATGAATCTCGCAGTGCGTATGGGACGGATCATTGATACAGCTATCATAATCCATGGCGATGAAGGCACAGTCAATCTCACCAGCGTCCATGTATTCCAACAATCGCTTTCCAGTAGGAGATTCCCACAGAAGGAGCTGATTCCAATCCCCAATCTCCATGATCTGCTTGCGCAGAACACCAGTCTTGTCTGCGGCAATCTCTCGCATCGCCGCAGCATAGTACACGGGGCGAATCACACGTCCTGCCTCCGTTGTCATCCAAAGTTCCTTGAAGGCGCTTTTCCAGACAATGCCCGTGTAGATGTGAATCTTTCCCGAGCGTTTCGCCTTACGAAGGGCATCTACTACCTCCATGGTATCCTCGTTGCGCAGAACACCAATCCAAGAGCCATTTAGGAATACACGAGTGTGCTGATGCAATTGTTCCATGGTTGCACTGCGTAGCGACACAAGCTTTTCTAGGCGATGTAGGAAGGAATAGACCGTAACGGGCGAACTGAAGATGGTAATGCCCGCCGTCGTGGCCATGTTCTTGGTGACACCCACACCGTGACCTTCAGGCGTTTCACATGGACAGATGTTCTGAATCTGGGTATTGTGCTGTTTGCGCGGGGCAATGAGTTTACCCGTCTTCTCAATCGGTGTGGAGATACGACGAAGATGGGAAATGGTGGCAGAATAGTTCATGCGATTGAGGACCTGGGAGACGCCAATCTTGGAGGGGCCACCGATCTTTCCACTTCCAAAGTTGCCCGTGGCTAGGGAGGACTTTAGGCATACGTCCAGAATCGTGGACTTGACAATCTTGTTGATGTTGTTGATGTTAACGATTTCTGTCCAGTTCCCAGTCGCCTTCCAAGAGCCGCCGTGAATCTCCTTGGACAGCGCAGCCTTCATGTCCTTCACCATGCGATTGTTGTAGGTCTTGCGGAAGAGATCCGCCAAAAGGAAACCAGGAATGTCTACACGCTTGTTGGGATACGCATCACGATCGTCGGTGGGTAGGCGCTTGCTAGAGGTCCAGAGTGCCTTACGCGTAAGGTGGGCGAGGAAACAAGCCTTTTCGTAGTTCAATTCATGCCCGCCAATCTGCGGAAAGAGTTCCTCAGAGAGAATTTCCTGAACATTACTCTGCTTCTGTGATTTCACGGACCAGGTATTGGTGTGATCGCCAATCCAGGAGAGAGCCTGGTCCTGTGTCATCACGGAAGACGCTTCCAAAATGGACTCGGTAATAATGGGGTCGTAACTGGAGTCATTGTCCGTTCCAAGAATGAGCTCATAGATGTCCTTGTCTGCCAGTACACCGAGTGCGCGGAAGAGAATGAAGAGCGGAATATCCGTCTTGATACGGGGCACGGTAGCACGGATCATCGTGATAAGTTGATTCTTGGGATGATAAACAAGTTTCACTGCGTTAGACTTCGGAACCTGGTCGTTGTCAGGACCAATGCATTTAATCTCTACCACCTCCATTTCTTTGGCATTACCACGACCATTGCGGAAGACGAAGGGGCGATTCTCAGACATACGCTCCATGGAAATCATAACACGCTCACCGCCTTGAATAATGAAGTAGCCACCAAGGTCCTCAGGGCACTCACCCAACTTGGATGGATGGACATGACGCTGGTCATGAAGGAGACAGTACTTGGAGCCCACCATGACAGGGATTTTGCCGAGGTGAACATTGGGGAAGATACGAACATTGGATTCACGGATGCCGTTGCGCGTATGGTCCACGAACGTGGTAGTGACCTTGATGTCCACATTGAGAGGCGAGGCATAGGTCAGATTGCGAAGGCGTGCGTCATTGGGCATCATCGGATGAATGGCGCCATTGTTTTCAAAGATGGTAGGTTTGCGAATGGAAATCTTCTCCAGCTCCAGCGTTACCTCATACTCGTGCTGGACTCTCTTGGTGGTATACAGAGCCGGCCCCTTCGCGACAGGGTGGGATTCCACCTCCTCCGTTGCAGCAGCTGCGGCAGGCGCAGCGGTCGCAGACACAGGTGTCGTACCCATAAGGGCGTTGGCCGCAGTGGTGGACAGGCCTGTGGCAGCGGCGAGGGCGGACCTCGGTCCAGCCAATGGAATTTCCGGTGAGCCATAGGAGGTAATAGGATTCGCCATGTGAATGATCTCAGGAATATCTACTTCCATGAATTGGTTAAATGACTCAATCTGATGACTAATGATCTGTCTTCCATCGGATTGAGTAATGTACGTTTCCAGAATATGACGGTGGTTCGGCAGGAGCTCGTTAATCGGCGACATGGTGGGTAAAGAGAATCGTTCGCGGCTGTAAAAAAAAGAGATGGAATCACCAATCAAATTTTTTATGACAGCCGTGTGTCCTCTCATGAGTACGCAATCCAAGTTTAAGCCCTTTCTCCCCTAACACGAGCATACACGAAATAAAAGATCTAACTACTAAATAACAAGATGTCCGATGTCAAGACAGTGAATATTCGTGGCGACGCAGTAAAGGATTTGACAGGAGGTGTGAAGCGAACTCGTCGTACTGCGAAAAAGGTAGGAGGAGCGGAGGAGGATCTTCGTGGAGTCTCCGCGAATGCCATGCAGGTAAAGGGGGTGGAATCGGCTTCGTCCGTGGCCGCCACCGCTGCCCCGCCCACTCCCGCGGCATGGCTCAAATATCCAGCGGCTGCTCCCGTTCCGCCTGCGATCCAACCCATTCCCTCGTATGCCCCCTCGTCGCCGAATGCGGCGGCTGCCCCTACCCATCAATATGCGGTTCCTACTCCACAACAGGGAGGTAACAAGCAGGTCAAGGTGGAGCTCAAGAAGAAGAGTCATACCAAGAAGGTACAACTCCAGCCGAAGAAGGCCGAACCGCACAAGGCGGCACCGTTGAAGAGGAACCACACGAAGAAGATTCGCAAGGTAACACTCGGTGTCTCATCGCTTCACAAGCGAATTACACGTGCCAAGAAACTGCATAAGAGCATCAAGGGTATGCCGATTGACAAGCTAAAAGAAAAGCTGGTGAAGGGTGGACTGATTAAGGCGACGAGTAAGGCGCCGCCACAGGTTCTCCAGCAGATGGCGCGCGACGCGGATATTATTGCGAAAAAGGCTCTCTAAACAGAATATGCTGACCTGTTTCCACCAAGCCAGGCGTTCGTCTATACAAGAACGTAATCCATTCTCCACGTACGTTTCTGTGAACCCCCTACCGATGCCCACTTTCATACCCAAACTCTATGAATGGAAATATGGCAGGCTCCTCCTCACGCCCACCGACAAACTTCTCGGTGCCATGATGGAACACGTTTTCGCTACATCATATCTAAAGCTGTCGCACACTTCCAAGGGAGTATGAATCCAGATCACACGATTATTAAAAGGCTACTTGAATCCAATCAGCCTTTTTTTATTGGACGCATCGCGGGGGTAGAACTCAAAATAGCCCATCTTGTTCTCAAAGGCACGCCTTCAACCTCTAGAGAGTACCAAGAAGAGCGAGCACGCCTGCAGACTAATGCGGGCATCTATACAAAGACCGACGAGTCCGTACAGGAGTACGCCAAACAGTTACTAGAGGCCTATGATCACTGTACTGTGATTGCGGAATGGGAGCGAACGGGTAAAGTGTTTTCTTTTACGGGAATGGGGCAAGAACTTATCGCCGCACGCACACCGCATATTCCAAAAATTAATGCACTCTCCCTGGAGCCCTACTATGTACCTGACCCGTATTCATGGATGTCTGCACTTCAAGGAAAACGCATTCTTGTTATTCACCCATTTGTACACACCATGACACAACAGACGGAGCATTTCGCCAAGCTATTTCCAGGTAGGGAGTGGTTTAAGGATTGTACATTCCAATTCTTGGCGCCACCGTTTACATTGGCAGGAAATCATCAAGGGAAGGATTGGCAGGAGCATCTCCAACGCTTTTTAGACACACTAGATCAATCCACCGAGTTTGATGTTGCCTTGGTGGCAGCAGGTGGGTATGGTATGATGATATCGGATTATCTATACACCAAACATAATAAGTCAGTACTCTACATTGGCGGAGCACTCCAGCTCTTTTTTGGCATTATTGGAAAACGATGGTTTGACAACAAAGAAATCCTATCACTCGTGAATGACGATTGGGTGCGTCCTGGTCAGGCGGAACGCCCTGCCCATTTTATACGTGTAGAAAAGGGTTGTTATTGGTAGTACCGAACTAAAATTTGATGGATAACAGCGTACGATATACCACCCGTCAGAACATAGGATGACTCGCGACGATACCTTTAGTGTCCGTTCGGAACTCTTTACGCTTGTATTCTTTATTCCCTTCCTCTGTATCGTCTATTCTATGATATCCATCTGGATTTATGATTCCTATGAGAACCCCGATAGCGCGCATGATAGACGAGCGCATCGAATTGGAAAATTTGAATAGCTCGTGCCTGCTGGTTCTATGCACCGCTACTCATACACCATGCCCCACTATACGGTACACGAAATGATTCATGATATCCTCCAGAGCATAGATAGTACCAAGAAGATGATAAAAGAGAATGACGCGGAGATGGAGAAGCTAAAAGAAGAATATGAGACCGTGATCCAATACAATACTGCCTTCACCTACACGGATGGATTTTGGGACGGTTTCTGGTATGGTTCCTGTCTCATGACGAGTATCATGGGAGGTATGATTTACTTCTTGCGATAAGGGCAACGATAGGACCTAAAGACTGAGCGCAGTATTATAAATGAGAATCAAACATTTATAGCGCACCAATATGTACAAGGAATATCTGGAGCTATATGACAAATACACGAAACGCTTCGGCCCTAAAACAGCCATATTTTTGATGGTTGGCTCCTTTTACGAACTCTACGATATTCAGAATCAGACAACGGGTGAAACCCAGTGCAATGTTCGCGAAATTGTGGACATTCTAGGCATTCAGCTTTCCACCAAAAAGGGGGACTTTTCGGAGCACTGCGACGGCCTATTTGCAGGCTTTCCCGATTATGTTATGCATAAATGGGCGGGTCGTCTGACCTCGGTGGGATGGACGGTGGTGATTGTTAACCAGGTAAAGGATGCAAGGGGAAAGGTTAAAGAACGCAAAGTGGAGCGCATTCTATCGCCCAGTACGCATATTGAAAACGCCGTCTCCACAGAAATCCCCTACGTGACCACGCTTTATTTCCACCAGAGCAATCAGGCACTCCCTCCCTCCTTTGGCGCATCGGTACTGGATCTTACCACAGGTACGACCCATACGTATGCAGGAAAGGCGACAGGTCGCGCGGACATTTGGACGGCGGATGATCTAGTCCAACTCCTCAATGTCTTTCCACCGAAGGAACTCTTGGTCTATTGGCGAGGAGACACATCTGCACCGACGGATGCTCTGATTCGCCGTATGTTTGGCGTCCCTGTTCACGTGTCTATTCATTTGTATCCTGTGGAGACCCTCGGCACCTTCGCCATGGAACAGGCCAAGACCGAATACCTGCGTAGGGTGTACGCCATGAAGACGCTCTTGCCACCAAAGACGTATTTGGGGCTCCTTACAGACGAGGAGGAACTCGCCCTTCTGTTTCTTCTCCAATTTGTGGAAGAGCATTATCCAAGCATGGTGAAATCCTTTCATCGCAACGAACACTGGAGCCCAGAGGCCCGTCTGGTATGCGGTAATCATGCCCTTACGCAGCTGCAAATGACGGGTTCACAACTCCACGAAACCGTCATTGGTCTTTTTGACAAATGCATCACCGTCATGGGAAAGCGCGCCATCAAGGAGCGTCTTCTTCGTCCCTATTCGCTTGCGAGAGACATTCAAGCGCGGCTGACAGAGATTTCAGAGTACATGTCGTGGCCCGAGGACAAACGAACGTTTTTGGAACGACAACTCCGTTTCATGTGCGATCTACCACGTTTGCACCGTAAAATCCTGTGCGGCCTTATCGCATCGGAAGAAATTGTCGGTCTGTTCCAAACGTATGCAGCTATGGAGGCGATTATGCTTCATAGTACCAAGGGGACTTGTCTGGAAGAGCCATTCACCCCACAAGAATGGAATGAATACCGCGTGACGTTCGGTACGCATTTTTCGGAAGAAAAGGCATTGCGCGCAAACAAGGACCTCACCGCCTTTCATCCAGTCACCTATCCAGACATTCATCAGAAAGAGCAGGAGATTCAACACACCCTACTGGGGTTCCATTCGCTTCGCAAGGAATTCGCCGTCATTGGTGGTCTGAATGAGGAGGCCATTCGTATGGAAGAGAAAGAGAAGGAGCCCTATGGATTCAAGGCGTCTACGATTACCCTTCAACACCTGAAGAGGAAGCTAGAGGAGCTTCCCAAGGGGACAAAGTTGTCCGAGCTCAAGTCGGGTGGCTGGATAGACTGTCAACAGCTACAGCAGCTTAACACGAGGTTGGCCAAGCTTCGTGAAGAGCTCCAGCATCTTGTCCATATTCATTTGGTCCAGGCATGTTATGCCATTTCTACCTCGCATCAAGACATCTGGACAGTGATGGAACACTGGGTATGTCAAGTGGACGCCACACAATGTATCAGTCGCATTTCTCGTGAGAACGGATACACATGTCCACAACTAGATGTAGCAGATGATAACGTACATGGTTCTGCCTTACAAATCACGAATATTCGCCATCCACTCGTGGAGGCCTCTTCCAGTCGTGTGACCTATGTAACGCATGACGTGGAACTGGGTTATGATTCTACAAAAGGTTGGCTGGTGTATGGAATGAATGCGAGCGGCAAATCCACCCTCATGAAGGCAGTGGGTCTATGTGTTCTCCTTGCACAAGCGGGTTGTTTCGTGCCGGCAAAGGAGATGCGCTTGCGTCCCTTCCGCGCCATTTATACGCGTATTTTGAACCAGGACAATCTCTTTGCGGGCCTGTCCTCGTTTGCGGTGGAGATGTCTGAACTCCGCGATATTCTGCGAAATGCGAACAAGTACACGTTGGTATTGGGCGATGAATTGTGTTCAGGAACGGAGTCTGTCTCCGCACAGGCTTTGGTCGCGAGTGGTATTCAGTGGCTTTCCGCGCGAGATGCGAAGTTTATTTTTGCGACTCATCTTCATGACCTCCCGCAATACATTCAAACAGAGGAGCTGGGTGTGAAGGTGTGGCATCTGCACGTGGAATATGATCCTGTGACGAAGAAGCTGGTGTACGATCGTTCGCTTCGTCCAGGAAGTGGTTCTACGTTGTATGGCTTGGAAGTGGCACGAGCCATGGATCTGCCGTTTGAATTCATTGAACAGGCGCTCGTGAATCGTCACAAGATGATGGGCTCCACGAAGCAAATAGACGCACCAGTTTCTTCGTGGAATAGCGAGATTGTCCGAAAAGAATGCGAGGTATGCCATAAACCCACGGTCCGTGACTTAGAGGTCCATCATATTCAGCCGCGCGCGTCCGCCAGTAACACCATTCTTCCAGACGGAACGGCGATGAATACTAAGAACAATCTCATGGTATTATGCGAGGAATGTCATGACCGTGTTCATGCGGGTACGATAACGATAGGAGCGGTCCAGATGACATCGGATGGGCCTGTAAGAGATATCCAGATGATACTGCCGTCATCTGCACCTGCCTCCCTCAAAGACATACCCACTCTGAAAAAGGGGAAATGGACGGAGGAGGAATGGGAGCTTGCGGCCATCACACTCAAGCAATATTATCTGCTGTCTCTGAAGTCAATAAGGGCGTTGTTGAGTTCAAAGTATGGTCTAGAAATGAGCGAGTCAGTACTCGGAAAAATAAGAAGGGAATTGTAATCCTAGTTTAACGACGGAATCCTGCTCCCTGTACCGTTGCTCCACCAGGAGCGCGCTGGTCGGCATAGCCACCCGAAGCGAGCTGCATGAGATCGCGAGTGAACTCGTTGGAGCCACCCTCTTCCTTCTGAAGCAGAATCATCAGGTGCTTACGATAAATGAGGTTTTCCTCCGTTAATAGCTCAATCTGTTTCCGGAGGTTGTCGACATCACGACGTACCGCAACAATCTCCTGACGTACAGGGTTGCCGAGTTGATAATTCAGACCAGCGCCATAGAGAACAGAAGTCATTTCTGTAGACGCCTTAAATTATAAAACCCACGTTATAACGCAGTGTCTGTCCTAGTCACGCATCCAGCTGTAAAATTTGAAAGGCCAAAACCTTTCCACCGAACCCGTAGAGTAACCATGATTATCCCTATCCGTTGTATGAATTGTGGAAATGTGCTAGCCGATAAGTGGCTCTTTTACCAGCAGGAGGTGAAGAAACTACGCGGCAACAGCAATAAAAATCAGCCGATTTACATGGATGGTAAGTCGGTTCCGGATACGCCAGAGGTAAAAGTACTAGATCATTTGAAGCTGAAACGCTATTGCTGCCGCAAGCACATGCTGACCCATGTGGATTTGCTGGACAAAATCTAGCCGCCTCTGGACCCTCGTTAAATCAAAAATCAGTATAGATGGAACTATTTATTCCAGGACTATTTGTATTTTTCTTGGCAATTGCGATATCCTTCGCCATTGTTCCACGATTCACTCCACTCATCGCCGCCATCCTGTCCATTGTCTTCCTAGTACTCGGTGTCAGACAGCATTATATGATGTTTGCCTCAGAATATCGCTTAAGTGCATGGCAGGACTCATTAAAGATTTATGCCCCGGCTGTTATGATAGGTGCTATGATTCTATTTATTATTTATACGATCTTGGCGCTGTTTACGACTGGTTCGGTGCCTGTCCCCTCGTTACCCACCGTTCCCGCCCCTGCACCCAACACACTCACAGACAACGTGATGGGATCGCTGAACACGGTTGCTAACTCCTTATCCACCGCAAATGAGAACCTGGGTAGCCTCGCGAATCTAGTGAGTAACAATGTGAACAAGAACAAGAACAAGAACAAGAACGCAAACAACCTATCTAGAAGTTTCCTGGAAACATTATAAACAGAATAGATAGGAATGGTTCGCAAGACCAGAAAGCACTTCTCCAGCAAAAATAAAAAACAGAAGGGTATCTTTTCCATACCCGAATTACGGCGTTCCTTTGAGCATATTGAGGAGTTTGTAGATGACAAGATTGCAGGCAAGGAGGGCAAGGAGCATATTGTGAAGGACCTCCGCAAGGAATGGTCGCGCGTATTCCTTAAAGAGTTGGACAAGAAGTCCGCCGAGGCATTTGTGACCAGTCGCATGTCTCTTCAGCACAAGAAGCACGGAGTTCGTCACCGCACCATTCGTCGTACTACAGGCGGTGCAGGTGCGCAACTTGCCAACACCTATACGCCGATTGCAGGTGCCCCCAACGACTACACGACGCGTCAGGGCATCTACTTGGCACCTGGACAGATTCCAGACAAGGCTGGACATCTGCCGCTGTCCGATGGAGGTAAGTCTACTTTTGGAAGTTATATCCAATATGTGGACAAAGGATTCTGGAATCCAGAGCCAGGAAGAAGTTATGACCCCGTTCCTGGTCAGACACGCTTCCCCACATCGGTACCTGCTGGTATGGGTAGCAACGAGGTCCACTTTGCCACGATGAAAGGCGGTTCCTACCGCAAGGGCCGCAAGACGCGCAAGACACGACGTGGCGGCGGCACGGTCCCCTCCAGCATTCCTGAAGACATGAAGCGGATCTGGCGCGGTCAGGAAACAGGCGTCTCTCCTAGTATGATTCAACGGATCTAACCACACATAACAATGATTCTGTATCCATCCACGTATCATGCATTACGTAGCATGATATGTTGATGTGTCGCAACGGCGGATATAAACGGCTTTTATTCTTACAGGTCAGATAGATGGCGCTAACAGGCGATCAAGCAAGAGACATGTCACGGAGTCTCATTGACAAGTACTTTCGTACACAAATGTATCCCTACACGAGGCATCACATTGACTCCTACGACCAGTTTCTCCAGCAGGATCTCATTAACATCATCAAGGCCCGAAGCCCGATTCTGCTTCTAAAGGAACTCATTGATGAGGTAACGAGTACCTACAAATATAAGGTGGAAATCTTCGTGGGTGGCGAGGATGGTACCGCAATTGAGATAGGAACTCCGACAGTCAGTCTTCAGAATACGGAGGAAGTACGCGTCCTCTACCCGAATGAAGCACGTCTGCGCAATCTGACCTATTCCTCGACTGTGTACGCCGACATTCTTGTAAAGATTACGTATACGACGAAGGAGGGTGCCCAGTTTAAAGTGATGTCCCTTTCGCCACCCGAGGACACCTTCAAGAAGTGGCCGCTCTTTAAGATTCCTATTATGCTTCATAGTCGTTACTGTATTCTCCATGACAAGCCAAAGGAATTTCTGAAGGAAGTGGGTGAATGTCCGTATGACAATGGTGGTTATTTTATCGTGGACGGTGCTGAGAAGATCCTGATTACCCGCCAAGAGGCGGCGTTCAACACGCTGTATGTGACGCGCCCCTCCAAGAACAAGGACAAGGTGGATTGGATTGCGACGATTCAGTGTTTGTCCGAGAAGACGCGTCAGGTGAAGCGAGTTATGCTCCGTCTCATGAAGCACATTGATCGCGCCGACGAAACACTGCATGCCACCATTCAGGTCTCACTACCCTTCGTACGTCTACCCATTCCTCTCTTTGTCCTTTTCCGCGCGATTGGATTCCAGTCCGATGAGGAGATTATGAAGTTCATTTTCCCCGATTTTGAGAGCTCAGAGGCCAAGCTCCTGATGCCGAAACTTCAACCCTCCATCATTGAGGCGCACCCGTTCCTGAATACGTACACGGCGATTCGCTACATCAAGATGCTCACCAAGGGTTTCAGCGAGGCACATGTCCTAGACATCATTCGCAATCAGATGTTCATTCACATGCCGAACGACCCCACCTCGCAGGCTAGTTTCCTCGGCGATTGTGTCCGTCAACTCCTTCGCGTTGCTGAGGGATACGACAAGCCGACCGATCGCGATGACACGCGTAATCAGCGCTGCTTAGCGAGTGGATTCTTGATTCAGGAGCTCTTCAACAACTCCTATAAAGTCTGGCGTGATGCGATGATGATGAAAATCAGCGAGGAGTACAACTATCAGAAAGACAGTCTGTATCGTGATGAGAACTTTCAAAACATTTTCCTGCCGGCCAATGGGCCGAACATTTTTGCCACCCATCTTCTTACCGAGATGATCACACGCGGTTTCAAGGGCAAATGGGGAACAGGCCTTGGTGAAGAGAAGTCGGGGGCGCTCCAGGCACTCTCGCGCCTTTCCTATGTGGATTTCCTCTCTCATTGTCGCCGCGTAGTCCGTGATTTTGACACGGGTATGAAGTTAACAGGACCACGTAAGCTACATCCCTCTCAATATGGCTATTTCTGTACTTCTGAAACACCAACAGGTGCTTCCATTGGTATCACCAAGAATCTGAGTATTATGACGGCCATTTCTACTGCCTCCCAAACCGACGCCTTTTTCCAGTGGCTGCGAACCACGGGCAGAGTCTGGACACCAGAGGAGGTCACCGAAAAGGAGCGCGTTCGGTTTATTCCTATCCTCATCAACGGCGGCATCTTCGGCTACACCCGTGACCCTAATCTTCTCACTCGTGTCCTCAAGCTGATGAAGCGAAGTGGATGTCTTCCCTATTCGGTGAGTGTCACCTTCTCCATTCGCGATCGCAAAGTATACGTCTATATGGATGCGGGTCGTCCTCTTCGCCCCCTCATTTGGCTCCATGCCGCTAAGAATGCAGACGGACGAATCCCTCTACAGAAGCTGGCCAGCCTCGCTACGTGGCAGAAGCTCGTCATGGGCAATTCACCGAAGAGGGAGAATCCGAGCCTATCGTCCACCACCTTTGTGGACCCACTGGAAGGCACGGGACAGCCATTGGAGGCCTACCTCGCTGCATTGGAGCCCGAAGCAGGCGTCATAGAGTACATTGACCCTTACGAGCAAAACGAGGCCTTTATCGCGAACAATCCATCCTACATCACACCTGAAACGACCCATATGGAGGTCCACCCATCCACGATTCTAAGTATGATGACCTCCCTGATTCCCTTTGCCAACCACAACCAATCACCACGTAATCAGCTGTCATGTTCGCAGTCCAAACAGGGTCTCTCGGTCTATGCCACCAATTGGCGTAATCGCTTTGACAACACCGCTCATGTCCTGTGCTATCCCGAGATGCCGATTACGCGCACGATGTATAACAACTATTTGGGCGAAGGCAAACTCGGCTATGGAATGAACTGTATCCTTGCGATTGCATGCTGGTCGGGCTACAACCAGGAAGACGGTATCGTGATGAATTATGATGCAATCCTTCGTGGCATGTTCCGTTCCATGGCATTCCGCTCGTATGAGGCGTATGAGGAGGACGATGAGAAGGCGGGTGTCAAGGTCCGCTTTGGCAACCCAGCACACATTGGCAGTTGGAAGGAGTTGAAGCCTGGTCTAGATTACTCCAAGCTGGATGAACGTGGTATTGTTCAAGAGGGAGCTTATGTGGACGAGAACACGGTTATTGTGGGCGCCTACATGATGGGCGCAACAGGTGGCCGAATAACAGACGCCTCCACGACACCACAGGTCTGGACGCGTGGCCGTGTAGAGAAGGTAGTAGTCATGGTCAACAACATGGGGATGCGTCTGGTTAAGATTCGGGTGGTCCAGGACCGCATGCCTGAGCTGGGCGACAAATTTTCGAATCGCCATGGCCAGAAGGGCACGATTGGTGCCCTTTTGAGAGGCCACGACATGCCTCGTACGCAATCAGGTATCGTCCCAGACATGATTATGAATCCCCACGCCATCCCGTCGCGTATGACCATCGCGCAGAATCTGGAGCAGCTTCTCGGCAAGACGGCTGCGCTTTCGGGTGCAATCGGTGATGCCACCGCGTTCATGAACGACGGATCACCGCAGGAGGAGATCGGCGGTATTCTGGAACAACTCGGCTTTGAAAAGTATGGCAACGAGGTTATGTATAATGGTGCGACAGGCGAGCAGATAGATGCAGCGATTTTTATTGGACCCGTGTATGGTATGCGTCTGAAGCACATGGTGGAGGACAAATGGCAGGCCCGTGGAAAGGGTCGCAAGGAGGTCCGCACGCATCAGCCGACGGGCGGTCGTGGCGCACAGGGCGGTCTCAAGATTGGTGAGATGGACCGCGATGCGATTATTGCACATGGTGGTATGGCCTTTGTCAAGGAGTCCTTTATGGAGCGGTCCGATGGTGCGAAGATTCCTGTGTGCGTGGCATGCGGTACAACCCCGATTTACAACCCGCGTCTCCGTTTGGCCATCTGTCCACTGTGCGACGGCCCTGTTCAGTTCACGGGCGACAATGTTAACAATCTGGAAGTGGTGCCGCCGCTGGGTCGTCCCAAGTCGCGCATTGTGGAGGTAGAAATTCCGTATTCTACGAATCTTCTAGTAAGGGAGAGCGAAGCCTATCTAAATATGACCATGCGCTACATCACCACCAGCGGTGTGACCCGTCTGACGCCTCTGGAATTCTCAGGCAAGGCCAGCGAAGGTGCAAAGGAGCTCCGTGCATTGATTCAGCCCGAACCGGTTGTCCCCGCCTACATCAACGAGTCTTCGCAGGAGGTGGTGATGACCGTGGAGCAGCTGCGTTCCATGGGTATGACGGTGCAGCAATTGTCTGAGGAGGAGAAACATGCGTTGGACACGGTGTTAGAGGATTCCAAAGAGGGCCAGTTAGCACAGCAGCAACTGCAGATGGATGCGATGGCGTCATTGGCTGCCCAGGGTGTACCCGTGGAACAAGGAGCTATGATGGGTGGACTTCCTGCCCCTTCACTTGCGGCTTCTATACCGATAGGAGAGGGTCAAGTAGCGGGCGCCCCCATGCCTGGAATGGGTCCTGTGATCACGGTCCGAACGGATGCGAGTGCCATGATGGCGGATGGTATTCTACCAGGTCCGATGGGTAATGGACGAGCCGTGCGACGAAATAACTTCCGATACGGAGGCGGTGGAATGATGGATAGTGGTATGATGAGCATCAATCGTATGGACTCCATGGACTCTATGGATCCCATGATGACGAGAGGCTCGGGTTTCGGGGGTGCAGGTCCAGGCCCCGCAGGTCCAGCACAGCACAATGCCCCTGTGTTCGTGAACAAGCTGGAATAAGGATTCCCACAAAAAATTGACGGCCTAAAATTCAAATGTGATGATTAGGAAAATGAGCGAGAATAACTTTGTCTTCATTGACGCCGTCTATCGGAGTCGCATGACTCTGCTGGATATTCTGGAGAACAGAGGATATGATGTAACAAAATACAGGAAATTTTCTCCGGCCGAGGCGTCCGCTGCTGTAGGAGCATTTACTAGCTTGGGTTTCAAGGTGACCAAGAAGGACGACGAGACCAAGGTCTGTGATGTTCGCTACGCAAATGTAGGCAGGCAGAAGCTGGAGTCGTTCTTCAATGACATTCCAGATGAAGACAGTGAGAACACCGAGGTCGTTGTCATGATGGAGGGTCAGGTGGCGGACGCACATCATGTGACCGCGTTGAAGCAATATATGAAACCGAAGGAAAGCAATGAAAAGGAGCGCCGCAAGCTGCGTGTATCCTTCTTCAGTGTCTACATGATTGTAATCAATCCCCTACTTCACGTCCTTGTTCCGAAACACGAAATCATCCCTCCTGAGAAGCACCGAGAGCTCATGGAGTCGCTCTATATTACCGCTAAATCTAAATTCCCAGAAATCAAATTCCACGCGGACCCCATTGCCCGTTGCATCGGTGCGGTTCCAGGTGACATTGTGAAGATTACGCGTTCTAGCCCCTCTTCGGGTGAGGCAGTCATTTATCGCGTCTGTGCTCCTTAACATCGTTTCTATCAAACCATGTAAAATAGCATATTATTTTTTAGATTATACTGCCAACTCCTTATAGTTCCCAGTCATAGATTGAACATTCTTGTATCCTAATTTATGTGCTATCACAACCACTGCGCTAGCACGTATTCCTTTTTTACAGATAAACAGAATGCGGGCCGAGCGATCTGGAATTTGTTTGGGTAGCTCCGTGACCAATTCGCCGATGGGGATGTGAACTCCCTGCGGGAGGTCGAGGTGTTCCTGGTTCCATTCGCGATCCGTTCGTACATCCACGATGTAATCGTAGAGGCCTCGCTTCTTGTTGGCCCTCGCCTGCTCAGGTGAAATTTCTGTATTAGATAAGGTCATATAATACACCGTGCCACAGACAAGAAGGAGTACAAGAACCCAGTAAAGTAGTGTCATTCTACGAGAAGCCATGTCTAGTATTGTCTCTTCTTTTTATGAGTCCTACCTTTCCTCTTACTCTTGCGTTTTCCTCCACGAACAATCATGGCAGAAGGTGGTGGTGGTAGCTGATTCTTTTTGGATCCATTCTGATTGTCAGTGCGGTTGGTGCGTGCAGTAGATACCGTCTTGTTGGCCGTTGCAACAGCCTTATTAGTAGACGCGGGAAGGACCAGCTTGTTCGTGGATTGTTGCATTTGCGGAGGAGTATTCACAGTGGCAGGAGTCGTCATCGCGGGGCGATAAGAGAAGTTATACTGGTTTGTTTTCCCGTTAAGGTGGGCATTCCATTCATTGGAACCGGACGTCATGCTACTTATTAGGGTGATTAAGAAAAATACGCACACGAATTTGCTGGGGAATAACCAGGAGAACGATGACAACCATGGAAACGATAAACTGGATTGAGAAACGAGCCGAGTTCCAAAATCGGTTTGACAAGCTCAGCCAGACACCTGTGGACCCGCTTCTTACGGAGCTAAACAAGTCTATTGGCACCCTCGTCGCACGAGGAGGTCTGAGTGAAACGCCAACAGACAATCCGCAATACCAGCAGATCCAGGCGCAGACCAATCAGGTGGAACGCCTCAAGGCAGGATATGGGGCTCTTCACGCCGATATCACTACTTTCCTAACAAATGCTGCGAAGGAGAACGATCTCAAGGGGAAACTGGCCGAAAACGGAGAGCTCCAGAAAGAGATTCAGCGAATGGAAACGATACAGAAGGAGATGACAGTGGATGTTGATTCTGCTGTTGCACGCGACGACTTGCTCCGGACCAGAAACACCAATATAACACGACATCAGCTCTTTTTATTGGATAGGCCTATCCGACGTGGCGCTATTCCCTACTTGTGGGTTCTCTCGGTGCTCTTCCTCGGTCTCGGCTTCCTTCTGTTCCGTGCATCAGCCCCCACATTCTTTGCACAACATGCAATGGCGAATGTAGGAGCCGTCGCGACCCCATTCCTTCTGTACGAGTTTATCACAAGTAAGATTGTTCTGATACCACTCCTCGTATCGGCGCTGATTGTTATTCTTTTCTTGTCCTTAAAGATTGCGAAAGTATTGTAATGATTCATGCATACGAAAACAAACCACCTGCGTAGTAGAATGGCATGGACCTGCCCCGAGAGTGGTTCCTTAGTGGACAGTGAACTCAATCAACTGTATGGAGATGGAAAAGCAATGAGTCTGATACCTGCTACACAGATTCCCGCTTCCGATCGTGATGCAAATGGAGCACTCACCACGAAGGCGGTAGATACCATTGTCGCGCATCTCAAGAATACAGGAATCGTTCCGAGTGCAAGTGGAAAGACGGATGCAAGCGGCGATGCTTTCCAGAAGAGGCAGGCTGCCCTTTTACAGAGCGTGAGGAGCGAGTATTGCTTTTATTATTCTAGGTACAAGTACGCACTGATAAAGTTGTTAGACGCGATTCGTCAGGGTTATGCACAAAGCACACCCGATAAAAAGCAGATGGTGGACAAATATCTTGCTATTACGCAATCGCTCCATCAGAAGCTGAATGATTTGGTCCAGATTGTGGATGCGGCGACTCGTGACATGGTAACGACGACTACCTCTATGGAAACGGAGATAAAGAGGGTGAACCAGACTCTTCAAGAACAAAAGGAAAAACTGGCACACCAACAGAAAGTGATCGGCTCCAACGAAGCCACCAAGAAGCTGAATAGGGAGATGGTACGTTATACGGAGGAAAAGGCACGCTACACGGACAATCTATTGACACTATACAGTGCTCTCAATATTGTTGCACTGGGTCTACTAATCTATGTCTATAAGTCATTCCCCGAGTAATACAGTGAATTTCTTGAGGGGAGATAGGAATGTCGGGTCTAGACCAATTGATCCAGTCAAGCACAACTCTTCAGGACAAGGACCTTGTTCGCGCGCTGTCCCAACTACAAGCGAATCCCAGTCAGCTTCAGCTCTTTTTGCAGGGGCAACAAAATACAGTATACAAGGACATTATTAAGCAAAAGGAAGCTACATTTAATAAGGCCTACGGAGATATGGGCCAGGTAGCCAAGACGCAAGAGTCCGTGATGAGCTTTGACACACGAAACAAGGAGCTGGCGGCCATTCAGGAGGAGCTGTATCAAAAGCAGTCTACCACGCAGAAGGCAGTATCCGAGGACAAACAGCGAGCGGAGCGTACGTTTGAAATGAACGAGTGGACGGTGAATAACAAAAAGGAAACACTCTTCCTCTATTCCCTTCTGTTCATTGTACTGTCCGCACTCATTCTCTGTACGGTGCTCTGGCGCATGGGAATCATTAGCTCTAGTCTCTGTGGCGCTCTGATGCTTCCGCTTATATTGATATTTTTGTTTACACTTATTTATCGGTCCAAATATACGAATGTCTACCGAGACAAGCGGTACTGGAACCGACGTATCTTTGCAGATAGGTATGGAAAGATTCCGCTACCTTCGCTTTGTCCTGAAACACCACCTACTCCTGCTCCTACTCCTGCTCCTGCACCAACCCCAGCACCCGCAACCCCATCATGTCATGTTCCTTCCGATTCCTGTGCAGACGAGTCATGTTGTTAGTAATATCATACAACCTCTGTATTGACTGCTCTGCTTTCCTACACTCCCATATGATGTTTTGTTCATAAAACATTATATCAGAATGATAATAGTATGAGTTCACTTACGAACGACACCATTGCAGACCAACGTAATACCTCCTCGGCGTTGTGTCGCGCCAAGCCAAATGGTCTGAATGATCTGTTTTCTACGATAGATAGTTGCACAAGCACCACAGAGCAGCAGCGCAACAATGATCTTGCCTCTACTACGTTTCATCTAAAGCAGGACATAACCTCCCTACAGGCAAATATTGCCGACTCCTTACTGATGGGTGATGCGATGTTTGGCTCCTTTGGGTATGCAGACATTACACACCAGGTCACCGCGCGGAACAACGAGCTAAAGAGCAAAAAAGACGCCCTACTCACGGACATCAAAAAGAAGGAGGCCATTGTGGAGCGTTCCAATCGTGATTTCACCGACATCAAAGATTCTCTTCCTGAACCGCAACCCAATAAGATTCTCCATGTTCTAGAGGACTATACGCTTGCCGTGTTAACAGTGTCCTACTTGTTTGCACTATTGGCAGTAATCTATACCTATGTCTTCTTCGCAGAAGCAAAGGGATTCGCCCTTCTGAAAGGCATCCTAGGTGGTGGCATTTTCTCTGCCTTCCTATTTATGGTGTTGTTTTATTTGACGTAAAAATAATAGTTGTTTGTTGAATAATGGAACGCATGGAATTAGTGTGCGGTCATTGCACTTTCATCTTCCAGCAGAGAACGGTCGTATTCCTCAATGTCTATGTCATCTTCAAAGAGACGCATCTGTTTGAATGTTTTCTTATCTGATGGTTCTCCACACTTGTCACACAATCTCTTGTACAGTTCCACTTGTGACAGCTTTTTACCGACGCCCCCGCCAATGGATTCATACCAATTCTTGTAGACGCGGAAGATGTCTTTGATGTTGGCCTCGTATCCGCCGCGCTTGATTTCACGGATACGCGAATTCATGAACTTCGCCACGGAGTCAAACGACTCCTGGTATTTGTTGGATTCCTGTGTGACCACTGCGGGAACATGTCCCAAACCATAGGGCAAGTACTCGGTACGATAGATGTGTACCAGGCGGGACATGAAGAGCGTGCGCCATCGGCGCATCTTTAGATCCAGTTGATTGTCTCGCGGATACACGTTCTGTGAAGGAACAACGTCCTCTACGTTTGGATCCACGAACTTGGATTCAAATGGCACGGCACGAACTCGTCGCCACGTACCACGGTCCATGGTATTAATTGCGGGGAAGGCATTACACAACATGAAGATTTTACCCGTGATCTTGAACTTGGTCTGGTCCTCGAACAAACCACGAGCTTCCACATCATCCTCACCTGTGAATTGTTTCATACGCGAGGTATTGAGTGGCTCACGGTCATCGGGCTCCGCCATATAAATGAAGCGCTTGTTGCGAATGGCCATGATATCAGGATTCGCCGCACCCGATTCGGGTCGCTTGCGCGTCATCGCCGTGGACTGAAGCGACGTGGCGTAATCGCCGAGAGCCATGGATACCAGGTCTACGAGTTTGGATTTACCATTACCGCCGACACCAATCCACGTCTCATAGGTCTGCTCCTTATTAGCGCCCTCCAAGCACGACGCGAGTTTGCGCCACATGTACGAGCGCAACTCAGGGCGAGGGAACACCTTCGCCATGAAGTCGTCAATTTCCGCATGAATGGGCGCCTGCTCTGCGTCCAATGGATTATACTCTACATAGTCAATGGGGTCACAATTCTTCGTGACATACCGACCCGCCATAAAGGTAACGAAGTCCGTGGGTTCCGCCTTGCGGAACTGGACGTAATATTCTTGGGAGCCATCCTCTTTTGTCCGAATCGCATGGAGGTCAATGACACCGTTATGGAAGCCGATGAGGTATTCGTTGGAGTTCAGCTTCTGGGTGAAGTCCTCCTCATAGAAGAGGCCAATGCAGTCCTTCATGACGGAGTCCTTGAATCCAGACTGATACAAGGATTTCTCTACATCAAAGAGCTTCTTGAGTCGGCTATTTTCCCAGGACGTTTTCTGCTCATCATTGATATTCATGATGCGTTCACGAATCTTGGTGCGTGTGTCGGCAATCACCTGAGCAACCTCCGTCGTGAGTTTGTTACGCAGTTCAATGCCTTGTGGCAACTTCTTCCAATAGCTGCCTGTGAAGTGATACCACTCCACTTTCTTGGAATCCACTGCAGCGCAATAGTTATTTTCGTACATGCGCTTCATCAGCCGAGCAATGTGCGTATGAGTCGGATCCACTTGACTCTCCACGAAGTGAATGAAGCTATCGTTCATGATTTCATTGTATTTCTTGAGATTGTCTTGTTTTGCCCACATGTGAAGAGAACGACTCGTGAATCCATGGTTCTGCTTGGAGTTACCCCAGCGTCGCTTCCAATCGCGAAGGAGGAGATTGATGTTATTCTCACTAGACTTACCCGATTTGTTACTAAACTCCATCCAGGTCTGGAACATGTCCTCGGACGGGTCAATGTTATTCAGACACCATCCAACTTCCATCCAGCCTTGATAGGAGCTGGCGCGCTCCTCGGACAAACACTCCACGGCCAGGCGTTTGACCACCATGAGCTTGTCACGCTCCAACATTTCATGGCTATTGTTGGTGTTCGCCATGACAATGGGGACGTCCAACGGACCGATGTCTTCTAGGAATCCGTACGCGGCAGACGCAGCATGCGGATGAGGTACGAGTTGCGACCGCTTGCCTGTGCAGTAGTCCAGACGCTCCTCCCATTCCTTCTGGTTGTCCTCTTGTAAGGTAATGGTGTCGGCGCGCAGATTGTAGCGGATGGACAACATTTCAAGGAGTTGGCGAGACTCGTAATTGGCCACATCCTCTTCATAGAACTCCTCGGACTGCGGGTCATACACGTAAACGGAGTCCAGGGAGTACGCAGGAATGTCAGGTTTGGATTCGCCATAGAAGAACCAGCCGTTTTTCTTGACAATGGCTTCGTCAAAGATATCCTTTTCGGCGTTGTTGTATCCCGTGTTTACGAAGGCGTCGCTTAGATCGCCACTCTCCAAGGAGCGATGGCGCAGCACCTGTTGGTGTTCGGAGTGGAGGATGAGGTCGGGGCATTGAATATGAACGCCGTCTTTGATGGAGCGATTGCTATTATTTGCCTTCTTGTCTTCATAGGGGGCAGGGCGTAGCGTGACGAAGAAACGGAGTTGTTTGTAATTGTCCAGTTGGTAGAAGTGGGTAAGATTCTCTACGTAACGCTCAATGAACTTGTGAATATGAGCCATGTCAAACTGGCGTTCCAGGGCGCGTTCAGGAGAGTATTTGAAGTCTAGGTCAATGAGAATGGGGGTATGTTGGTCGGGTCGGCGTTGTTCCACCAGATTCAGCGGACGACGTTGGTTGGTGAAGAGGTAATCGTGAAGATGATCCAGGAACACGGGGTATTCTTCATCCTTTACGTAGAACTTGCCTCGCATCGTACCCATGCCCGTAAATGAGCAGGATTCACCCTTTTCGGTGACCCGATGGGAGTCAAGAAACAACCCAAACGGGGTTTCCAGGAAGTTTTCAATGATAGCAGGCATGGTGTGACGGCTCATCCTCCCCTTTTTGAGCCGGTCAAATTTTTTTGCTATCCCTGACCCCACCATATTTCCCTATCAACCACGGTATATATCACGCGAACCACGTCATAGTAGGTTATGTGCAAGGAGGGGTTCCGCGATTTTGGCGTCCACCGCGAAGAGAAGGAGACAAGAATCGTGTGGAGAGCAGGCGCGCGATAGATACGCAGACTCTTTGTACCACTTTTCTCCCGCGGACACATGATAGGGAACGAACGCGCTGGACTCTAGCTCTAAAAATGATTTCTTCTCACTAGGCATCGTGAGATAGGTATAAGGAAACATGGTTCCTTTAGAAAGTAGCGTGCGTTCAAAGACACTCCATAGGGGATACAGAAAGCGGCCATCAATTACCAAATTGTGATGATGAATGATTTGCCCGCGAAATGGGAGGAGATATTGATTATGTTGAACGAGATACCGCTGGTGTCCCTGGAGAAGAGGGACAAGCGTGGAAGGGGTGAGGAGGCGTTGAGACGAATGAATCACACTCGGTAGGAACATAGAAGATCACCGAGGACACCGTTTAGATGATCGTGATTGCACCATGGGAACGCGCAAAAAATTTGACGACACAGACTTCCCTGATAGTAGTAGGACACAGACCCTATCATGAAAGAAACCGACTTCTGCCCAACCTGTCGCTATTACCTGTATCTCAACCAAAGCAAAGACGAAGAGAAAAAAGAAGATGTACTCCGACGGGTATGTCGTAATTGCGGATACCAGGAGCAGGACAACAAGGGAGGCCTGGTTCTGGAAATTGACCTGCGCGAGAAGACATCGGAAGGATACAAAATTCTGCTCAATGAGTTTACAAAGCAGGATCCAACGCTTCCCCATGTGAACACCATCAAATGCCCGAATGAGGAGTGTAAATCCAATGTGGGAGGCGCGGAGCGTGATGTCATCTATATCAAGTATGATGCGGTGAATATGAAATTCCTGTACATTTGTAACGTATGTGATGCGCAGTGGCGTTCCAAGGCCTAAGGCTCCTATACGACGATACAAAACTAAAAAAAAATATGGTATTATTTTTGTGATACGGAGAGACGGCGTAGTTCATGATGTTGTAGAACCTGAATAATTATCTGCTTGGCTTCCGCTAACTCCGCCAGTGTAGGAATGATGAAGTCTTCTGAACCGTCTGGACCAGGATCCCATTTTTTACAGAATAATTCCAGGATCTCCTTTTCAATGAGACTGACGTCATGTACATGGCATTGAAGAATCAAATAGATTTCCGACCCCTTCGTATATTTATGGAGCCGTGTAATTCGTGTATCGGGGCACTGCGAGGTGCGACCCACCTTGTAAATGGGGCGATGTAGGGATTTGAATTCCCGCGTGCGAACCAGATAGATATACCCGTGTTTCTCTTCCGTTTGATAGGCCATCCCTTTCATCATGCGTCGTCGCTGTCCCTGCTGTACCGCCACGGTAACCTGTTTCGTCTCCTCCTGAGACTCCCGTAGGGAGGGCAATGGATCGATTATCTCATTCTCCTCCTCGGTATTTGCCATATGTCTTACTCCTTACCATTAAAAAAGTCATTTTGTATTTTCCACACTGGAGAACACAAAATGACTCGCGAGAGGTGGACAACCCGCCAGCATCCAGAAGACACTGGAAGGAGACAAGTACCCAGACTCGTTTTACACCCGTCCAGTAGCATGTTAAAAAACACACCACCGAACACCAAATAATGTATAATATAGAATTGAAAACCAGCCACGCCGAAACATCCTGTGTTTTTTCCATAGCACTTATTTGGATTTTATGCCAGATTGGTACATGTATCTACTAACATCCTATAGAGGCATCGCTGTCTCCATAGGAAACACCCTTCCGCTAAGAGGGTGCGACTTCTATCCCGCAAGGGATAGGTTGTAAGATTGCTGCATGTTTCCCTCCTTCAGGTAGTCCATTCCTTCAACGAATCATGTGTAGGAGTGTTTGCCCCAATAACAAGTTCTACTAGAATGATGGCAAGCGACTTCACATAGCACAAAGGGGCCATCATAAAGTCACCCGCCTTGCCAACTACTTGGCGAGCCGACCGAAGTATTATCTAGGAGGATAATCAGGAAACGGATTGAAATCATTGCGTCGTCATAACTTAATTACTTAATGTTTCTTTCTTTTTGGTGTTTGTACTGTATCCCACGTGGCGTTTTTTCTATAAAGTGGAAAAAAGGTTATTGCAGTAGGGATACACAAACGTTGTGTCTATTTTTGTTGATTTTGTAGTTAAACAGGTTCTATGTGGAACTAACTACTGTATTCTAGGGAGTAGATACGAAAATCTGGGAATTGCTGTGAGAATACGCCAATTCCACATAGAGCGGGTGGGTAGGAGGTTTCCCCCCTACTCTCTTCTAAGAGATAGGTCTTTAAGCCGTTTTTGTCTCCTTGTCGCTTTTATCGCTTGCACCAGCCGCTCTGCTTGCGCCATGTACCACCTCCCAGACCGCACGAATCGCGTCATAGCGCGGATTGTCCAGAATCTGACGCATACCCTCATAAGGAGTGCGTACTTGAACGCCCTTGGTCTGTAGCGCCTTCAGCATGCTTGGACTCCAGCCCGAGAGTTGGAGAACGCCATCCTGGTCCGCCTTGGCATGGAAATCGTTAAAGGCGGCGCGCAGGTTCCAAATCACGATACGAGGCGGCTTCCAGCCCTGCCCCGTGCCCCAGACTTCCTCGCCCGCCTTCTGGAAGGCATCACGAATCATGTTGAGTTGGTCCTTCCATTCCGAGGATTCTTCTTCCTCCTCGTCGGAATCATAGGAATCATGCGTACGCCCCGTCGCCGCATCAAAACCCATGTCCGTCAGTACAATCAAATCCTCAGGCTCCTCGCCCACGGGTACACGATGTTCCTTCATCTTCGCCAGAATGCTCATACAGGCCTTGTAAAAGTTGGTGTTGAGACCTTGACCCAACTTATTTCCAATGGAATCCACCTTCTCCTCCAGTGAACGGAGACCCGCAAACGAGTGCCACTTCGGCTCCGCATCAAACGTCAGAATATGGTCCTTGAATGACGCGTGATTGACCTCGGAAATGAGAATACCAAGCGCCAGTGAGATGACCTTGGGCAGGCCCTTCATGGAGCCGCTAAAGTCGCACATCGGTACACACTTACCGAGACCGCCGAGTTCCAGCGTCTTCTCACGAATGGAGTTCCATTGGGCTTGAATCAAATCCCCCTCACTCTGACTCAGATGGTAATCTTTCACCTCAGAAACGAGTTCGTGTGGCATGATAACATCTGCACCATGCGCCTTCTTCTTACCCTCCTTGACGGCTTCAATGAACTCCAGGAAGTGCTGGCGACACGTATTGCGGTCCTCGCTGTCAGGGAAACGCAAATCGTCCCTCAGAATAGGTTCGGTAGCGTCTCGGTTCTGGTTCAAGAACGCCCTTCGGTTCGTCTTGAGACAACGACCAGGAACCGCCTCAGGACGAATCTCGGCCCACGAACGACCGCACATATTGATTTCCACAGTCTTAAGCGCCTTGTTCATCGCACTCACTTTTTTGCGATACTGAACCATCCGCTTACGGTCCGATGTCTGACTAGGATACAGTGCCTTGGCCATCTTCTGCGCCATACCAGGATAGGTACCTGATCCCTCGCGAGGGAGCCATTTTGCCAACAAGGACAGCTTGGATGACTCACCGTTCAAAACATACGCCATGTCTTTGTTCCAAACGCCCAAAACAACCGAGAAAATCTCCTGCTCCAGTTCAGGAATCATATTCAGAATCTCCCACATGTCTCGCCAGCACCCATACTCAGGAATGAGCGGGAGAAGCTTCACCGCAACCTCTCGGTCCTGACGCAGCAGAGACAGAAAGAAGTTATAAAACAGTTTCTTCTCACCCTTTCCACCGCGTACATCACGCGTCTGGAATGCCATGACAAATAGGTCTTTTTGTGCCTCCTCGTCCATTTCCGCAAACACCTTCTGGATATGGTCATTCAGATACGTGTAGCTCTGACCGCGCACCAATGTTGTAAAGAGGCTCACGCGATAATCTCCTACACCCTTCTCGGTGTAGACATCGGCACCGTTCACACCCTTCTTCGTCTCATCCGTGGTGTTCATCATCATTGCTTGCACAAATGCCATGCTGTCTAGCTACTCTTCTAGCACACGCCACCTTTAGATTCCGATGAATCCAAGAACCTATCAAATATGCGGACCTAAACGAATTTCCTTATCTCTCTACTACAGAAGATGAAGACCGTTTATTTCTTTATCCAGGGCCAGTTTGGTAACAACTTGTTCCAGTATTTTGCCGCGGAAATCATTCGTAAACTCTATCAATATGACGAGGTTAAGCCGACTTTTGCACTCAACATGGAGTTCAACAACGTGATTGACGACATCAAGTTCAAGCAGATCATTACGAAGCACATCAATGGTAATAAACTGGTGGACATTGATCACCGCAAGGACATCCTGCTGTTAGGCTATTTCCAGCGGTCCGAGATTTTCAAGTTTGAGCGTAAGTTCGTCCGCAGCCTATTCCGTGCGGAGAACATGAGTCATATCAGCAACCGTATTCAGATTGGCAACATTGTAAAGTATCAATCCAATCACACCATGAAGCCGACGGAGAATGACCTGGTGCTCCATCTACGTTGCAACGACTTCTGGGATCACATCAAGAATCGTTCACAAATCTACCATCCAGATACTCTGAAACGTATTATTCGTGGCATTCAGTACGACAAGCTCTATATCGTAAGTAGCCCTTCCGATTTTGACTGGGAAAAAGAGTATTATTCGCAGTTTGAGGACCTGAATCCCATCTGGATTCATGGTAATCTAGGCGATGACTTTGATTTCTTGCTCCAAGCGAACAAGATCATCACGTCCGCTTCTACGATGTCTTGGATGGCAGCCTATCTTGGTAATGCGAAGGAAGTCCATATACCCTATAACAATTACTATGGTGGATACGATGGTTGTGAGCAAAGTCTCGCGGAGTTCCATGACAATTGCAAGATCTATTACGATGTGGATTACTGGCTACCCGCCCTCCCTACGAAGACGTCATAAACTGCTGCAAATCACGCACAATGCGACAAGGACATGACTTGAAACTTGTAATCTTCTCGTTCCCTGTCATAAAGTACAACCACTTTTTAGAGTTCTCTTTGTCCCGTCGCATAAAGGTACAGAGATTGGAACCAGGAATGTCTAACCATTGTTCAAATAGCTCCAGCAATTTAGGAGGGAGTTTGGCATGATAATCAATATACAAAAAGGACAAAAACAAATACATGTCGCGCCCCTCTTTCGGACAGGGGTCAGATGCCGCATACACCGTACTGAGAGAGATGTCTGCCACATGTGTCTCGTTAGACCCCAAACAGGAGAATCCGAAATCAATGAACGTCAGGGAATGCCGTGAGTCAATTTCCAGACGCTCGTTCTCCACGGTCAACACTTTGCGCATAGGCGCACCGTGTTCCACAATCAAGAAGTTACTGGGTTTCAAATCGCGATGATTCATACCCAAACAGGAATGAAGATGCCAGACCATAGACGAGAGTTGCAACAAACAGTCAATGATGACATTGGAAAGATACGAGGCAGGGATAGACTCTAAATACTTGTCAAGTGTGACCGCGCCCTGTATTAATTCCATTGCAAATCCGATGGAGTGATCATGGAGTTTGAATAGATAGACAGGACGTGGTGCGCCTGTCGGAAACCCACGGGCTAGTAAACACTCATGAACCAGTTTTTGAATACATGCCTCGTATAATAAATTGCCGCCAGCAAGAATCGGTCGTTTCATATAGACTTCACCCTGCTTCATGGCAGTCTCCACATACCCAAAATCAATGAAACCAAACGCGCCAGAGAAAACGTTTTTTACGCACACCAACTTTGTATGTGGCAGATCCACATACAATGTCGGATGATTGGCCGATTGATGAATCGGTATGGAAAGCGAAGAGATCCAGGCGGAATGCTTCAGACAGCCCTGAGAGGGCAGCCCTAGCGAATCCAAGGAAATCCACGCGGGGCATTTCTTGTTCTCCAAACACATCACTCGTGATTAATACGTGTGGAGATTTTTAGCCTTGTACTATCCCTTACTTCAAAGGGAGATGTGCCCAATCTGCTTTACTAGGTCCTGGAATCCACGGCTATACGTGTGTTTATCAGGCTCGGCCAGCATATAGGCAGTGATCTCTCGTGGATGCTCGTAGGCGACCGCGGGTAGGTGAGGGAAATACATAGAGAGTTCCGCGGGGACCTTTTTGATGTGATATTTCTCCGTGACATGATAAAACCAGACATCAATGTCACTGACGCGTGGTCGTGTACTATCGCGGAATACGGGGACGGGGACCCATGTATCGCGGAAGACCCAGTGGGGGGCATCTATCGTATCAGGATTGTAGCGACGATATTCCTCTAACTTCGCAGGTAGTGATCCAGTCCATGGCTTCCATCCGAGAGATGCAAACACGTTCAACCAGAGATCATGATATTTCCGTTGGTGAACGTGCCACAGTTCATGTTTCAAGGTTGTCAGCGAAAAAAGCTGGGTCAGATCTGGATAGCAAATGATGTCTCCAGGTCGCGTATGTGGCATACCATCATCTGCCGTCGGCATCAACTGAATGATATGAACCTTGGATAAATCGGACCGCAGCCTCTTCGGTAGCAACTGTTTCGCACTCTCTAAATAGGCATTCGCACTCTGGTGATCATAGACCGACATACGATTGGGACGATAGGACAGCTGCTTGCGGGCCGTGGCATTCAGAGTCTGATCCAAACACTCCTCCATGTACAAATCCTCCTTTTCCGCCAGATTCAGACGATTCTCTGCCTCCATTTTATCAAAAATAACATTGCATTCTAAATGATCACTCAAAGAGGACATACTGTTTCCCATGGTTATCTACTTGGTACAGAGTCTTATTTAGGTGGATCGTCTTTCGTACTCTTGACGGCCTTCGTGACCGCTTTTTTCTCCGCGTCCGTCTTTGCTTTTGCTTTCTTCTTCATACTCTCCAATAAATACGCGTCCATCATGTAATTACTCATGGTTGTTTGGATAGTTGCCTTGGGCTTCACTGAAGTAGCCGTGGAGGCAAGTGTGTTCGGTTTGGGCACACTCATTCTCACCGTCGTTGTCACGGTGGCTCGTCCGCTGAACATATTTACAACGGCGGACCGCCGACTGGACGCGTCCAGCTTCTTCAGACAATCCGAGAACAAGAGATCGGCCGCCTTTGCCTCTCGTATCGCCAAGTACTTGTCCAAATCCTCGGCAGCCGTGGGACAGTCATGGACCATGTCGGGCTTGAATCCAGGAATCTGCTCCAAGAGCAAGCCAAATGCCTGTGAGATAGGGTTCATGAGCTGATGCTCAATGTAGTGTTTGTAATCAGGTCGCAACCCATTCTCCCTAATGAACAACGGGGTCTCAATACGGTCGCCCTGCAGTTTGGATGCCTCTTGGCCCGACTTAGGACAAATATACACGTAGGCAATGCGGTCACCCGCTGCGGGTGCATTACCAGGATCACGGGCGGTGATACGATCGGCCAGTGCCTTGTGTGCAATCCGTGAGGGGTCCGCATAATCCGCGCGAAGCGACTTGGTAATCGTGAGCTGACCGAGACTCACCTTGCCGTCAATCAGCTCCACACACTTGTCCTTGACGAACTGGAAGGCCCCTGCGACGTCTCTTGCGTTCAGAAGCATCTTCATCGCGCCACCGAAGATGGTCTTCACAATGGGCGCATTATCACGACGTTTCAGGGCAATACCCATGTATTTGTGGACGTAATCGTCCGCGTTGTTTTCGTACATATTACCCGCATACCGCTTCTTGGAGAACATCAGCATGGGGTCAAAGGCCTTGTCAAACTCAAAGTCGTGTGGTGGTTTCAAGCACTTCGTAATGAAGTGACCCGCTTCGTCGGTAATCTCAATGGTGGCCTGACGAGCCTCTCGGCCCTGAAGCAACTGGCCTGTTTCTGAGTTTTTCACGTTAAATTCAACGAATAAACTGTCAGTGTCACCGTACATTACCTTTGCACTACAGTTTTTTAGATTCGCCCCAGGTCCATAGAACTTCTCAATCGCCGCCTTCGCAAACAGAATCTGTTTCCTGCCATAGGCCGTCACGGACGCCGCCAGTGCCTGTAACCGAATCTTGAAGGTGTTAGAACCCAACTGACCATAAAGGGAATTACCCGTCAACTTGTACGCCAACTGTTCGGCATCCAGCAAGGCATATCGCTCAGGGTCCTTCTCCGCCTTCATCTCCTTCTTCTTGGCCTCACGGGCGGACAGGAGCCAGGTCGTAATCTGCGGCAGCGTAGACTTTGTTCCGTCCAGTGGCTGGGCGTAGCGGCAGATGCGCCGACCACACTTGATTTTTCGCGGATGCTTCCGCGTGTCGGCGGGGTCGGGTCGCCAGATGTCAAATTCAATGTCCGTGAAGGCGTATCCGTCGCACTCGGCGTATACCTCGGACCCCCAGGTGTGTGAAATCAATGATCCATCGTCTTTGAAGTCCTTCACCCACAGAAGCGAATCATGACTGATGTTCTCACTCACAATCGTGGAGGGATACAGCGAGGCAAAGTCGCACACACCAATCGGGCTTACAGAGTAGAAACCAGGCTGAGGATCCAACACAATCGCACCCTCATACGAATCCTCGGCGCCACCCTTGGGCGTCGGCAGCACAGGAATAACGATGTTCCTCTCACGGCACTGCTTGAAGATGAGCGACTCAATCTTGATACCTTGACCGCGTGTGAAGATGTAGCTGACGGGCACGGAACAAACGTTCGCCATGGACATGGAATTGTTGAACGTCTCCAGTTTCTTATACAGGTCAATCACCAGCCCGCAATCTTGCAAACAGTATTTGCCCACCACCGCACGGCCATCTGCGCCTTCGCGGTGCAGACGGAAGATATCCTGCGGACTGACATCGTCCTTGACCACGACCCACTTTGTAGCGTCCTCCATTTCGGTCAGCGCGTCCTCGTCCAATTCATGCCGAATCGTCAACACGCCGCCTTCCACCTTCTCCACCACCATCTTGGGCGTCACGGTTTCACCTGTGTCATCTAGAAGCGTAATGGCGCGGCCCGCCCGCACTTCCTTCACGGCACCCGCCACTTCCAATACAAGCGTCTGGGTCTCTGCATCATACGTCTGCTTCTTCAACTTGCCTGACATAAAGTGTTTGGTGACTTCATCCAACTTGTACGAGGGTAGTGTACTGTTTCGCTTGATGTAATGGAACAAGTCTATCTGAAGACGGCCATGCGTGGACCAGATGTACATAAAGTTGTCACCCATCGCGGACGAACTCAGGAACTTCTCCTCCAGTTTCATTTCACTGGACAGAGCGAACAGCCTAGTGAACTGATGCACGACGGAGTTCGCCGTGATGATTCCGAGTTCCTCGGCGCGATGCCAGACATAGGATTCATCAAAACCAAAGACATTGTAGCCGATAAGAATGTCTGGGTTCCGTGCGACCATCCATTCAAACCAGGCAAGAATCATCGCCTTCTCGGTCTTGTACGCATGGACCTCAATGCCATCAATCGGTGCACAATCGGGAAAGACAAACAGGTGCTGTTCCACACTCTCAGGTGTGCCTCGTGTCAAGACGGTGCCAATTTGAATCACAGGGTCACCCGCGAGTACCACCGATGACTTCAGTGCCTTCGTCAAATACTGCTCCAGCCCTTCTACGCGGTCGTCCACGCTCCCTCCGTTTCGTACGTCTAGTGCTCGTTTCCATACCGCCACGCCTTCGGCATCCAGCAGTTTCCTGCGAATCTCCTCCAGTCCCTTCTTCAACGGCTGACAGTATACGGGCGTCATGCCCTTAGGAAGTGTCTCCACGGGATTCTGTCCCATGGACAAGCTCCGTACCAACAAATCCGCGGCATCTTCCGCATCTTTCGCGAGCATAATCAGTTCCTTCGCGGTCTTCTTCCACGTCCGCTTAGCCAGCGGAAAATCACCCGTCATGGAGAAACATTCAATATCCCACGAAGCGGTTAGGAAGGGCGCGGACACGCGCGGTCCTTTCGTGGGGACCACATCTTCGTAGTCGCATTCCACGACGAGCGTTCCCTCTTCCTCGGTACAGGACACCAGTCCCTCCTTTACGGCAACCCAGCCACATGGCTGAATGTTCTGGGTGTGTAGAAAGCGGAGCATCGGGTCAATATTCGCCTCAAAGACTTCCACAGTTTTTCCGCGCATAAATCCATCCAGGGGGCGCTTGGTATGGGGGTGTAGGTTTTCGTCCAGGAATAGGTTTTTAAGAGTGCGGAACATGGCCAAGGACGGCACGTCAATCTGGAGGAAGGGGAAGTATGTATTGGCTGTGAATCCATAGAAGACCTTTTTGGTGACGCGAGTAATCGTAAGCTCTCCCATCGGAATGCCCTGGGCGTTGATGTATTGCTTGATGGCTTCGGCGGCTTGGGACGTTTTCTCTTCAGGGAGTCGGATGTACACCATGGGACGAAAGCCTGACACGTCGCAACGGACGGGCTGACCTGTTTCAGTCGCACCGAACAGGTGAATGAGGAACTCGCGGCGCTTGGAAAGGGGGTTCATGGTGACTTTTCGGCGACGGCGACGATTCTGGAATTCTTCGTCATCACTCGCATCGGAGTTGGATTCGTAGGCGAGTTCCACGGCGTCCGCCTCCTCGGACTCAATGCGCATATCACGCGCCTGGAGATCCAGGAGATGAAAGACGAGATCACGATGAGTAGTCGTCATGGTATAGGCGTGCTATTCATAGTATGTATCGTTGGCTTCAAATTTTTACGCTTACTTACGTCGCTTAATGGAACGCTTCATATGAGCCTTATGGCCCTTATTGCGATGCGTCTTTCCGCGTTTCATGATGGTGGCCGCAGTGGCAAGAAGGGCTGCTGCAGGCGCCAGGGTAAAAGTGGCACGTGTCATGGCTTGTACCAGGCTTCCACCACGGAGTCCACCCACCTTTTCCTGAGGAGACAGTGTGTTGGAAATGATAACATCCTCGTCCATGTCGCTGCCCATGCTGGGTGGCTGAATGGGTGCCACGGGGGCCTCTAGTGAAAAGATCTCGTCGGCCTTCTCCTCCATCTCCTTGCTGGGCTTGAGGCGATTGGTGGATGTATTTCGGTTGCGAAGACTGTTGATGGTAATGGCAGGCTGAAAGGAAGGGGCATTGGCACTTGCGGGAATAGACGCGAGGGTAGGGACGTTTTTCAAGGTACCGATATCGCTGGAGGTGTTCCGAAGTTCATTCGCCACCACGTCTTCCACCACTTCCTCGGCATCTCCCTTACGATTTACATTCGTCTCGTTGAGCGATAGCTTCATCGGTGGATTACCGTTTAGTGACTGATTGATACCCGCCTGCTTCGCAAGGTTGCCTGACTGAGACATAACCTTGCTAAGATAGGCCGTATCTCGCTTGACTTCCACGTCACCCACCTTCTCCGCCTTCTGGTTGACGAGGAGAATGCTGGGGTAACCTTCCACCTGAATGGGCTGCGCCTTCTGATTCACATTCTTCTGAATGTACTGGTTCACGGAGTTCAACATGGTCTCATTGATCTTGACGGGGGAAACCGTGTTCTGAGGCGACTTGGCAGCAGCATCAAAGTGTGGCATCATCGTATGACAATGGGGGCACCAGGTCGCATAGACCATAATAATCGTAAGTGGCTTCTTGCCGAGAAGCTTCTTGAACGCAGGCAGGTCCTTCTCAGACCGCACATCCAGAGGAAGTTTCACCTTTCCAGCAGTAGACGCACGTTGTCTCCGAGTCTTCTTTTGACTTTTCTGCAACATCATACCCTTTTTAGACTGTTTGGCGACCATTCTATTGTACCGCGCGAAACAATATTTTGACAAGGGAAGATAGGAACGGCCATGCCCACCGATATGATTACGATATTTCTGATACTGATTCTGGTGTATTTTGCACTCTATTTTACAGGGCGCAAGTACTTAGAGACCTATCAGAATTCGCAGCCCGCCTTTACCGCGAATGGCGACCCCATCAAACGGTTCCATGGAGACGGCAGTCCTGAAACAGATCTTAATACGACTGTTTACCCGCCGGAAAAACCATACATCATGAACCCTATTGATGACATTGATGACTATGAACTGTCGCTTGTCTTCCAGAACCAGGGCTCCAAGACCGAATCGCGAAAGCAAATCAGCGACGCCATGACCCGGTACCCAATGGACTGGTCGGTCCAGCCTCCCAACTCGCAGTATTTCCAGGAGAATCAGGCCAATTTTGAGAATAAAGTCGTGAATGACCTTACGAACCC
>Ga0214921_10000954_pt1 | contig 50849 bp, 43 predicted proteins | sample LL1505_MetaG_FD_177992 | JGI IMG/M metagenome (GOLD analysis project Ga0214921, IMG submission 177992) | Freshwater microbial communities from Lake Lanier, Atlanta, Georgia, United States - LL-1505 | ecosystem: Environmental > Aquatic > Freshwater > Lake | place: USA: Georgia | collected... | reverse complement strand
ACAACAAATTCCGGGGAAGCGTTTCAACAAGCGGTTCGCCGCGCAAAACGGATCTTACGAAATTGATTTTTTGTTAGAGTAGCAAACATACACATCGGTGTAATGAGTAATATAGTTACCATAAACGAAAGAAGTAAAAAGATTATAAAATGGAACCCGTTCATCTGGTCGTACATAAATGAATCAATAAAAGTGTCGACTAATCCCATTAAAGACGATAAATTGGGCTTAGGACTATCGTATATCGATTTTTTGCATATCAAGCATACCTCTTTGTGTCGCAGCCATTCTTCGTAACACGACTGGTGTGCGTGTACACGACACTTACAATATTGTTCAACAATTGTGTCAGTCAATTCAAGACAAATATAGCAATTCATATGTAATACAATAAAACAATTGAAAATGAATACGAATGTAATGATATAAATACATTTTTAAGGAAAAAGTATTTTATAATATAAATGTCCGGGAAAGCCATCACTCGCTACACTCCTCCTTTGAAAGCAATGTTATCATGCGAATTCGCGCGATTCACATCGAAATGGAGCGTTATGAATATAATGAATATTATCAATAAAATACGCCGAGAGAAACGTACCGATATTGCTCTACTTTCTTCTCCACAAGGTGGTTAAAAATAGTTAATAAAATATAAAATTGATTTACATATTAAAGAAATCAATTTATAATAAAACAATGGCCTTCGATTTCCCTGAAACATTTTCAACTTTTAAAGACGAGATTGAGCAAACCGACAACGACGGTACTCTTCAAATTTATTCTTATAAACATTGTGACAACAAAAGCGCTACCGCCCTCAAACAATGCCGTGGTGTCATTTACGAGGGCGACAAACAACTTGTCCGTTCCATCGGCTATACACCGGAATGGTCCGCCGATGAATGGGATTCGGCGGTGATGGGGAACGTATATTCCTTTTACCCCTCATACGAAGGAACGCTGATTCGTATGTTTTACAGTGATACCAAATCAAAGTGGTACATCGCGACGCACCGCAAGCTGGACGCCTTTCGTTCTCGCTGGGGCTCATCCGTCTCATTCGGGCAAATGTTCGAAGAGGCCCTCCAAAATTACCAAACATCTCTTTCAACTCTCTACGAAACTCTTGACAAGAAAAATACCTATCTTTTCCTACTAAGTTCAACGCCGCAGACTCGTATGGTCTGTCGTTCACCTGAAACCCCTTTTATTATCCACATTGGGACCCTGCTTAACGGTGAAACCTATACGACGTCCGTCTCTATCAACGGACTGAACAGACCAGAACCACTCCCAGTCACAAATGAAAAAGTTCGCGACTATGTAGAGGCGATGGACCCATTAACGTTCCAAGGTCTCATCGCCTTCGACAAGGAAGGTAATTCAATCAAGATCATGAACTCGAAGTATAAGGTATTCTCGCACGCTCGCGGCAACGACCCCAGTGTCATGTTCCGGTATCTAAAAATCCGTAGTAACCCGGCATACAGCCAGCTTTTATTCGATCTTTATCCGGAACACAAAGCACGATTTATCGCCCACGAAAATCTAATTTACAAGATTGCGAAGACAATCCATACGGCGTATATCAACCGATTCGTCAACAAGCAGCAAGTTGTCGTGTCACCAGAGGAGTATCGAATTGTGAAGGAGTGTCACGGGTATCATCTAAAAGATCGTGAGAAGAACAAGGTGAGCGTTGCCTACGTTCTGTCCGTACTATCGATGCCCGAGTACACCTCGACGCTTAACGCAATCATCAAGAAGACTTCGTCTTAAATACGCATTTGTAATTTGTAATAGTTGTAATAGTTTATTAATATTATTATTAATAAATGAGCAAGTTGGATTATCCAAGAAAAATATGTCTTTCACCGGACGGAGATAAACTATATGTATCAGATTCTATTAAGGACTGTGTCCATGTAATAAATGCAAAAGATGGCTCATATATCCAAACCATCGGACCATGTAGTGGCGCATATGGTATATGCTTATCACCAGACGGTCTCGAACTTTTTGTCATCATTACCAATCCGTATCGTGTCAACGTGTTTCGCACAACCGACGGCTCATACAACAGAAACATAAACATTCCTGATAGAGCGTATGACATATGTCTTTCAAAGAACGGCGAAGAGTTATACGTCTCTATTAATTCTAAACATATCGTAATGGTATTAAATTCGTCTACGGGTAGAACCATTCGAATATTACGTGGTAGATTTAAATTCCCGTTCGGTATATGTATTTCACCCGACGAACTTCTTTTTGTAGCGGATACCGAACATAATTGCGTCCAAGTCTTAACACCAACCGGAAAACACGTTAGAACGATTCATACACAAAACCACATACCGTTGTATTTATGTATTTTACACGACCAACTTTTTATATCATACGCCGATGAAAGACAAATCGGCGTGTTTCACACAACCGATGGAACGCCCCTATGGTCCATTGCAACGAATGAATATCCGTATGGAGTACAGGCCTCCAATGACGGTGAACTATATGTCGCAGAACCAAAAAATAGCAGTATCGGAGTTTTTCAAATATAGAATTTTTCTAAATCTTATAGAAAAATTAACTTACTTACGAACCTTACGAAGACTCTTCTTAGCCTTGCTCTTCTTAGTCTTGCTCTTACTCTTTTTAGACTTACTCTTACTCTTTTTAGACTTACTCTTTTTAGACTTACTCTTCTTAGTCTTACTTTTACTCTTCTTAGACTTACTCTTACTCTTCTTCGATCTAAAATTTAAATTTGTTTTATCTGTTTTTTTGAGGATTTTTTTAATTTGCGATCTGATTTCAGCCATGTTAAGATCTTTAAGTTTTTCGTATTCAGGATATTTCTGTTTAAGTTCAGAATTGTATTTATTAATATCAACAATCACGCTAGAATCTTTTTGTTTCATTTTTGTTAGCATATTTTGAATACGAGTAAAATCGGCCTCGTCAATCTTGTTTTTCAAAACATTAAGCGCTTGTTGTAATAGATCTAAATCGTCACCGGTTTCAACAGAAGTTTCACGGAAAGGTTGAAAATAATATCCAAGATATTTCGATGATAGAATAAACAAAACAATTAGAGCCAAGACGGTCATTTCAATTCTGTCCCGTTGTCTATCCTGTTGCTCTTGTTCTTGACGGCGTTGTAAATCACGCGCGTTCCTTAGTCGTTCCACACCTTCTCGTATTTCCTGTTCTCGACGTGCTCGTTCCACAGCCTCCCGCGCGTCACGTTCTCGTCCCGCACGACGTATTTGTTCCGCTTCCGCAGCTGCCGCCGCCTGTTCCTCCGCAGGAGTTAGTCGCGCAGGAGCTAGTGGTGGAATTTCTCTTATGTCTACCCGGCGGCCGTGTAATGAACGAACTCCACCAAACACAGGCACTTGATACGGTTGTCGCAAAGCGGCATTAGCGGAAGCGGCGGCGGCGGCAGCAGCTTCCCTCTCTCGTAGTTGAGCTGCGACAGCTTCCCTCTCTCGTAGTCGTTGAGCGGCAGCAATATTGGCTCGCCGTTGTCGTTCTTGCGCGGCGACAGCGGCAGCAATGTCGCGTTGTCGGTCTGCTTCTCGTTGTTCAGCGGCAGCGGCCATAGCCGCAGCCATGTAGCCTTGTTGAGGAGCTCGTTGTTGAGCAGCAGCGGCTCGTCGTCTTCCTTGTTCGGCAGCAGCGGCTTGTGCGGCTCTTTGTCTTTCTTGCTCGGCAGCGGCTTCTTCCGCTTCTCTTTGCCTTCGAGCGGCTCGGCGAGCTCTTTCTGAACCTGGTTCTACTACTTCCTCGGCATCGACATCCATATCATCTTGCGCAGCAGCGGCTTGGGCCGCTCGTTGTCTTTCTTGCTCGGCGGCAGCGGCTTGGGCCGCTCGTGCAGCAGCGCGGGCTGCTCGTTGTTGAGCAGCAGCAGCTTGGGCGGCAGCTGCTGCTTGGGCCGCTTGTTGTCTTTCTTGCTCGGCGGCAGCGGCTCGGGATGCTCGTTGTTGAGCTGCTCCTGGTTGTTCAGCGGCTGCGGCCAAAGCCTCATTAGCAGCTTTTTCTTCTGCTCTTCGTCGTTCTTGTTCTTGTTGTGCTGCAAGACGAGCAGCAGCTCTTGTAGCTTCTCTAGCGGCGGCGGCTTCTCTATCGCTAGCTTGTGTTTCCATTATTTGTTGGTAACCGTCATGACATTCCTCCATACAAAGAGGTTTGCTTCCATATACTTTTGGATAAGTACGAAGAGGAGGCCGATTACCTTCTCTGCAAGAATTTAAACGATCCCTCGCACTGGCAGTATTTCTAGTAAATGGATTCACACACACAAATGTTGGTTTACTCATTTATATAATATAAGAAAATAAGTACAACTTTTTTATAAGTTTTATAAGTAGTTTATATAAAAATTCTAAAAAAAGTAGAAATAGAAAATAGAAAAAATTTGGTTTCCCAAAAGTCGCCACACGTGATGAATCAACACACACATTAAATGTGTGTGTTTGTAAAAAGTTTTTATCATAAAAACGAATACTCGTTTTTTTCGTTTTTAACGCTTTTTACGCTTTTTTAGGAGCCCGTCGCGGCCTCGCCATAACAGAGGCGAGTTTGTTACGAAGCTTTGCAGAGTCTTTTTCAAGCTGCATAACCTCCGTGACTTTATCCGCATAAATTCCATACTTCTCGTGATCCATTTTCCCGTCTTCTTTGCTCCATAATTTATCGGCTGCTACGTTAGCCTGTATACTCAGTCCAGATTTCCCGATACTTCTAATAAGTTTTGTGGCTTTGGGGTCGGTCTCGACATTGCCATCCACGTTGATAAATTCAAATTTCTGACGAGACACGTCGGTGCAGTCGTACAACGACTCCCCATTTGGCCCTTTGAGAAGATGCTCGCTCAGCATTACGGCTATTCCTTCTTGTCCCCTCGCGATCACATCCGTTGTGAGATATTTCTGGATAACCTCGCCGATCTGTTTCGTGTCGTTGATGTCAAAACGACCCATAATAGTCATGTTCGTACTGTTGTTTGTATTTGTCGTGTTCGTCGTCGTAGACTTGGGTTGTAACGCAATATCGGCAATCGTCTTTTCAAACTTATCGATACGAGCTTCAAGTTTGGCGATATATTCGTCTTTGTCTTTTAGTTTTTCTTGGTATTTTTGGTCTATTTCTTGTAGGTTTTTTTCATATATTTCTTTTTGTAAATCAGCCGTATATTTTGAGCAATTTGAAAGATGTATTTGAAAATCATTATGTCTCGTTGATACATGACTACAAGATTTACAAACATAATTCTGAGGAATGTCTAGACCTCTTCCTGCTATGCATTTTTTATTACATTCAATATGCGTTTTGAGTACGTATTTATTTGCGAATGTTTTATCGCAAAATGAGCAATTCATGTATTTTTATTATAAGGAACCTTTTAAATATTTTTTGATTTTTTTTCAAAATATATCAAAAAATAACAACACATCATAAAAGTTTTTCGATTTTATTTCAAATTTTTTCAAAAAATAACAAAAAACTTTTTTCGGCTTTATTTCAAAATCGTTCAAAAAATACCAAAAAATATCAAAAATTATTATTAAGCCAAAAAACGAATACACTCGTCAATTGTTTGTGTGAAGAATGACACATCACGGTCTTCTGGTAGGATAAAGCGGTCTCGATTGGCTTGTTCCCGAAAGGAGTGCAGTTTAGACAAAACCATTGTTTCGACGACTGACATGTCGTCTTCGTTTTTACATTGACGGTAGTAAACAACTGTGTGGTCGCACGTTTTGTTGTAGGTACTAAGACGTGTCGTCAGATTTTTGGCTTTACCAATGATATAGGTTCTACGAGAAAGGTGGTCTTCCGTTGTTAGTAAATAGATGACATTGTGTTCTTGATAGTCGACGCGGCGTTGTTTGCTGAGGCAAACATTTTCAAGTTGTTTGATACGTTTATCTTTCAGGCGAAGATCTCTTTCTTTTTCACGCAAGAGGTGGATGTCGATATCAAGTGTTTCTTTGAATAGAGTTCTTAGCCATGAAGTGACTTGTATAGCGATTTTAGGGGAAAGCCATTGGGCGAGATGTATTGACAAATCGAAGTGAATCCAACAGCCTCGTCTAAATCTAGAAGTTTCGCCCTTATTTGTTTCTACTAATAACGACGATGGAATTCCCTTAATGCTTTCTATTTCTCTGATAAATTCCTTTGTTGAATCGAGAGAAAACCAGTCTTCGAATTTCTTTCCTCCGGCTTTACATAATTGAGTTGCGTCAATATAGTGATCGATAGGACGAGAGATGATAATGGTGTCGTTAATTGTAATTTCAGAGCATACAATATCGTTTTCGTCGTCTTTTACATCGTCGTTGAATATGGAATCCATTTGTTCATGGAGAGGAATGGGTAGCATCTTAGGTCTATGTTCAAGTGTTTCTGTCGACGGAATCGACGCAATGTCGGATATCGTCTTTTGAAGAGATGTGACCATTGTTTCAAGCTTTGTTATCACAATGTTTTTTTCATTTATTATCTCCTGGTATTTTTGGTGCAATCGTTTTTCACATTCCTCTATTATTTTCGTTTCTTCGTCTTTTCTTTTTTGTTCGATGATTTGAAGTTCATCTCTTTTCTTCTTATTTTTTTCACATGCATGTTCTAATTGACGATAGTGAGATGTAAATTTCTTCTCGCAGTGAGGACATTCAAAGAATTTATATTCATCCTTGTTTTGCAAGTTGATACAAAATTTAGCAGTGTTTTGATGATTTGTCATATTACTTTTCGACGAAAAAGTTTTTTCACAAAATTGACAAACGAAAGATGTCATTTTATCATCAGACATCTCTTTAATCTTTATTTTACATAATTTTAAATCCGTGAATTTAAAATGTATTAAGCTAAAAAACGAATACACTCGTCAATTGTGTGAAGATTATTAGGTTTGGATTTCTTATCACTTGCGCTCGAAGTATTCTTTGAACTTTGTAGCGAGGAAAAGAGCCTTCTTTGGGTCGGTCTTTGAGACGGACTTGATGTAGGCGTTTACAGTTTCCGTCACACCGGCAGTATCTTTATTGGCCCAGTAGGTTGGACTGTAGGCGGCGAGCAACTCCTCGCCCGCTTTGATATCCTTGGATGCTTTGATGGAGACAAAGTACTTTTCTCCCATATCATATTCCACATTTTGGTAGGTAATTCCATACAGGAAGTACTTCATCATCGTCTCACCGTGCCGATTCTTGTCTTTGAACTCTTCCGCGAACGGACAGAAGTCGTTGACAATATGGCCAAGGAAGAGTGGGTCGGCCATTTTCTTGTCTCCTTGGTGAATGGTGTTTGTAGGAAAGTGTGTCACACAATATGCCGAGTCATAACCACCCCCAGTCCCGTCTACGCCATTGCGACCACCTTTCTTATCAGGCGCGGAGAAGTATCCATGAGAAGGGTAGAGTGTTACCACCTCGCCCTTCTTGATGTCTCGGGTTGCAAATACGCCATTCCCATATTTGGCTTTCTTGATCTCGCATGGAGCAACAAAGGCAGGTGGTTCGTAGCAGAAGTCGACCATGGCATCAGCAAGAGAAAGTCCGCTCGCCGTTTTCCTATCAATTGCCGTGTTAATCATCTCCATCCCCTTCTCGTCAAGTGAAGGGATGAAACTAAGTTTATCTTTTTGTTCGTTCATTTTATTATTCTATATTATATATTATATATTCTATTATATAATATTAAAATTTTAAACACAATATGGTAGTAGAAAATCATCTTTTAATTCTTTATTAAATTCTTTGTTATAAGATACCTCTTTTACAGTTTCTTTTTCAAAATTGTATGTCCCGCTATTGTCTCTATTGGCCTGATCAATCTTGATGTTGATAATTTTTACATCATGTTCGATTTTCCATCTGCTCAATTTTGTATACAAACTAAAACACCTTTTCAACGCTGACATTATTCTTATGAATTATTTTAATCATTTTTATATCATTTTTATATAATCGTCCTTATTGAAGAAGGGAAGCGATGCGCTCCAACTTCTTATCCACCACCTTTTTCATGTTATTTTGAAAATGTTGTAGGATAAGCTCGACAAGCTGTGCCTTCGTCTTGTTCGAGCTTGTTACACCGGCATACATTCTCAGCTGATTGTTAGATAACGTGTACAATACCTCTTCCAATGTCTTTTGTTTTTCAACCTCTTCTTCCTCAGGCACCGAAGCCATCTGGTCAAGCACAGAAGTCGTCCACTCGCGTGTAAGATCGTTGGTCGCGTCCGCCAACTCCTCTTGACGTAGAACGATGGCTTCCCAGTCATCGTCGCCGATGGAACGATCGATAATGGACGAAAGATGCTCCTTGTCGTACCAGTTGAGAATCACAAGACGTTTCGTGAGTGTTGCGAGAAGGTCGTGAACGTCTTCGTCAGACAATTGGTCGATCTTTTCGGCGATTTTGTCTACTTCATTTTTAGATCCGCAAAAAAAGTTCCATACCACCCATAAAAACAAAAGAACAACGCTCATCAAGAAAAGAGTCATTTTATCGAGAAGATTGGTATTCTAGAATGAATCTTTTCTTGACGAGCAATTTTATTTTTTTACGATTTTAAAAAATACAAAGATAAAAGATAAAATGAGTTACGTTCACGAAAATTACAACATGATTACCGATAAAGTGGCGATTGGGAACCATCTTTCATCGTACGAGCCGTTTGACGTGATCGTCAATCTCTGTTTTCCGGAGAATAGAATGGAGCATCGTCAAATACTGATATCGCAACTCCACAATAAAACCGTCATCACGGTTGGTATTCATGATAGCCCGGATGAAGACATGTTAGCCCTACTGATAAAGATTATGCCTCATCTTGTCCAATTGTATCGCTCCAACCCAAACATGCGTATTCTATTCCATTGCTACGCTGGCGTATCGCGTAGTTCTTCTGTTGCGATTGCCTATTTGATGGTCGTATACAATTTCCCGCTTCGACGAGCGCTTGAAATGGCCCAGACTAGACGTCCCATCGTGAAGCCTAATCCAGGCTTTATCAAAGCATTACAAGAGTTCGAACAGAAGTTTTTTTACAATTAATGACGTTGTAATTTCAATAATTTATTTTTTGTAAAATAAATGCGTAAAAGTTGTTCACCAAAACGCACGAATCCAAAATTATGGGAAACGGTGAAGCAAACAGTTAAGCGTTCGCCAAAGGGTGGGAAGCCAAATACGTGGTCGGCACGAAAGGCTCAATTGGCTGTAGCTCTTTATAAGAAAAAAGGCGGATCGTACAAAGGTTCGAAGCTCAAATGCAACTCTCTTACGAAATGGACGGAAGAGGATTGGGGATATATAGAGGGAAAGTCCGGACGATATCTTCCCAAAGCCGTTCGCGACCATTTAACACCCGAAGAAAAGAAAAGGGAAAATGCCCTAAAAGGTAGCAAAAAAGGTAAACATATTCCGTACTCGCCCAGTGTATTGCGAAAAGTCCGAAAATATAGGAAATAAAAGGGAAATAAAAAGCAAATAAAAATGAAAAAACATACATTTTTATGTGACCTTTTTAGGTATCATTCAATCATTCATAATTCGTATATAACGTTAACTCGTTAGCTATGCTCGCAGCCCCCTTTTATCAGACCGTCGAATATCGCTATTTCGAGGGAAACCCGAATCCTCTCGTTATCACGACGACGACTTGTCTATCGGAAGGTGAGAAGCGGATGAAGGCGGAGGCAAAGAAGAAGCGCGAGGAGGCAAAGGAACGTAAGAAAGCGGCGCGTGAGATTGTCGAGGAGCATCACACGGAGATCGCAGACAATTTGACGTGTTGTGACAAAGGCAACGGTGAGTTTGTGAAGTTGAAGGGATGTGGTCACATTTTTCACGCGGATTGTGTGAAGAAGGTTCGCAAAAACTGCCCGACGTGTCACAAGCCGTTTGAGAAAAAGTTGGAGTATAGCATGGAGTACAATATGTGGTTTGAGTATAAGGTTTAGAATTAAGAAATATAAAATAAGAAAGAAATATAAAAAGTATAAAATATTTATATAACATAAATATTTTTAAGTATTACGAAGTCTGTTACGAAGTCTGTTACGAACACGAACCCGGCACAAGAGATTCCTTGATGAGAGCGTCCGGAATATTACGAACAATTGCGTACATACCGAAATTACGTCCCGGAATTTTTTGACTTTGAATTTCCGCGATGCTCTTTTCTTCGCCATACAAGGTTGTGGGACCAAACCGTTTGATGCTTTCGATTGTTTCATAAAAATCTTCTAATGACCAAATCTGTGTATGACAGATCCCGGGATTTAAAACAACGCCATCGCTGACTGTTTTCACAAAAGAATAAAATGAGATGGTAACCATTGGCAGCAAATGGTCATATCGAAACTCCATCAAAACCCGTCGAGCCGTCTCTGCGTCTGTCTCGCTCTCATCGGCGATCTCTGCTTGGACGATTTTCTTCACCTCGGCCATTCTCTCGATGATATCAGGACGTTTATTTTTCTTGGCCACGAATTCAATCGATGTCGGCGATGTATTGCGGATCATGACTGTTTCTTTGTTCGCCAAAATGAATCTTTCCGCTTCCTCCCTAGATGTCGTGCAAATCTTGAATTCAGTCTCATCCAACATGAGATCAAATGTTTTGAATTTCTTATTTTCTCTATTCAAAATGTTATCAACATTGATTTGATAGTAAGCCATATTCGAGGTTATAATATAAACTTGAATAATAAACTTAAATACATCATTTTTATTTGATGTATTTATAAATACAAATGAGTAACCTATTTTCAGATTGCTATTATGGATGTAAATTAAATTCTGGCACGTTAAAATGGACATGTAAAATATTTGACACGGTAAAAGACGCCGACAACTATGCCTTACAAGATCGCGAAAAGTCCAGGGCAACAAAATTATTGGTTCTTCCATGTTTTTACAAGCAACTTGGGTATACAGAATTACTAAAAAAGATAATAGAACCATCTCTCTATTTCGGGATGGATTTTGAGAAAGACAAATAAACTAAACCTATTCCAATTCGTAACATGCCGAGCATACCAAATCTCGGTCGTGATCTTCGAGATCGACATTTTCAGGCGACTTATTGCAGTAGATGTAATCCCAAAAGGTTGGGAAATTGTCCGTTTGCCATACACGGATCCATCGCTCCCATTGCCCTCCTCTCTTTTCCAATGTGTAGATTGTGAGTCGGCGATTATTCGTGTTTACCGTCCATTTTACCAAGACAGTTTTGCCCTCCGAAATATCTTCAAATTCTTCAATGGCCGACGACCATAGTGATCCGGAAAGCAATTCGATCCGCCCGGCAAATAAAGGTTCCGGTTGGATATTATTCACGTTATTATTTGCATTGTTCGCGCGGTTGTCTACTTCGTTATAATTAATTCCCATTTTTCGGAGATGATGATGAAAAGTAAATGAAGAGTAAATGAATGATTCTTTCATTCATTTTTAAACATTTTTACACCTTTGGAGATTTAAAACGCCGATTAAAGCATTAAAAAAATAAGGCATAAAATCAATATGTAAGGATACACCTTACCTATGGTTCTACTTTATCCTCACGTGTCGTATCGCTTTGCTCTGTGCGGACGGAGTCCGCGATAGACACGCTCGGTGAAGAACGTAATTTCATCTTAAACTCATCTGGTCTTTCCTTACTATCCAACCACATCCTCGTTAGATTTAGAATATTGACAGCTGAGTTAAGGTCTCTGGTCTTGAATACGGATTTTTTGTTTTGAGAACTTACGCATCCTTGACCTCTACACACCAACAAACGGTGTATATTTCTTCCTTTTTCGTCTCTATGGTTTTCTAATTGAGACATACACATACAACAAGTCTTCGATGTTAGGCATTCATTGACGGTTATCGTATCATACTTACGGTGAATTATTTTTCGTAAGCCCTTATTCATCGTAGGCATAAAATGCTTCATCTGTGTATCACGGCTCCAATTTCCATATCCAATAAGGATATTCTCTCCAAACGTCTCCTTGATCTTATTAAGGAAAACGTCGATTGATTTCTTACCATAACTGTAAGATCGAAATTTCATCTTACGCCATATATCTCTTTGGTAGAATTCCTTTGTTTCATTGTTCAATCGTGTTTTTTCGACAAGATAAGACTTAAACTTTGAATAATTACTTGTTTTCCCATTATAAGATGATAATACGGTTTCTTTTTCGATAATTCCACCGCGTCGTTTTTCTATTCCTAATACATAGGAGTTTCGCTTTGCTTTACTTTCAATTCTTTTCTGTGGTGCGGTATATTGTAGTTTATTGCCGTCTTCGTCTACCATGTAAACAAGACTACGTTTGCCCGGATCGCAACCAATTATCTTTCTCGGTTTTAGTTCTTCAATGATTTGGTCATCTAATGATTCTAATTGTGGGTATTCCTTTTCTTCTACGACCGGTATTTTACTGCCCCACTTCTTATTTTCGGCCAAATCTTTTCTGATAAATAAGAGACTGCAACCAACACCGTCGGTTTGTAGTTGATAGCTAAATTGGTAATGTTTATTTCGAAAAATCTTGTTGTTAAGATCGACGAAAGACGACCATATATCACGTTGATTTTCTTTGATATTTTTGAGTAGTTCCCCCTTCTTACTTTTCTTTCCATCCTTACCCTTATCAGGACAAAACAAGCTAACAAGACATGCAGTATCAAAGGTAATATACTTCGGGATAATATCAGTTCGCAGAGGGATCGGCTGAAATAGTTTTCGTTCTAGTTCTTCCAATACCGAGTTCATGTAAAGCATACCCTTCAAGTATGAAAAAGGTTTAACCTTAACATCGTAGTGAATTGATTTTTTTATATTTATAGGTAGAATATGAGATAGATGAATATCTTTCCACTCTTGAAATTGTTTGTCTTTTTCTCCGTCTAAATTAAACAGTCGTTTCTTAAACTGAAAAAGTGTTGATTTGTCTTCTGTTATATGACTTGTTGTTTGGTTTATGAAGCGAAGAAGATGAGAAGTAAATCGTTCCGTTATGTTATTGGAAAAAGCAGTGTGAATATGTGTTGCAAGATATGGTAAAAGATAGGTTTTGTTTTTCAATGAAACCTTTTCGTGATTCACGAGTGGCTGATATTCATTAACATAAAAAACATCTAACTTTTCCTGTAAGTCGGTGTTTACCGACTGGCGTCCTCGGTTATCACGTGTTCCTAATGTTTTCATCGAGTATAAAATGAATGTATCATCGATTGTTGGTAAGTTAACGTCATTTTTCAATAGATATAGCAGATAAAGCCGAATAAATTGGTAAGTATGGATCACCAAATCGTTCATATCAAAGACAATTTGAGTAAGAACGGGTAAGGCTTCTTTATCACGCAAGATCGTTTTGAGGGGAATTTTAAGGGTTTGGTAAGACTGACGTCCAGATCGTTCAAACGGATCTGGCGGTTTTGGATTTTTAGATGTATGCATATCTATTTTATATATGTCAAGATTTTATTTTTAAATTGAAATAAATTTATTTCAATTTACTCGAAAATTTTTTTTGTTTTTTCTATAACATCATCTGGTATATTTCCATTTTCATATAACATTTTTAGTATACGATAACTTTCTCTGTATTTTGATTGAAGTTCTTTTGATTTTTGTCTATGTTCGTTATTATCATTATATTTCTGTTTAATTTCATCTTTTCGTCCTTCGTATTTTTTACTAATTTGATCTTTATGTGATTCGTACCATTTTCTATTATATTCTTCTTTTGATATAGAAGTGTCGGCAAAATTATATTTTTTAGGACGACCTCGTTTTTGAATTTTATCTATACTCTCTTCGGTCATTTCTATAATAAAATATTCTATTTTATTAAATTCAATTTTAAAATCGGCGTTTTAAATCTCCAAAGGTGTAAAGTTTTATATTTATAACTTGATAATATCGTCGAAAAAACCAAGGTTTGCTTGATGAGACACCACAATCACCAATTTCCCCTTGTATTTTTCTTTCAATTGACCCAATACGACATTACTCGTCTCCGCATCCAACGACGAAATACACTCATCTAACAACAAAATACGGTTTTCAACAAGCTCCGAAAAGGCCAACGTGAACGCCAAGTTCACTCGATCTTTCTCACCTCCCGACAAAAACGACAAATCGCCATTCATATCCCGATACTGAACATCGAAATGCAGTGTGACTTTTTCCTTACCGGTCGATTTACCTTCTTGCACGGTCTTCAACTCTACTGTGATATCATCGTCCGGGAAAAAATCCTCGATATAAATCGCCGCATGGCGATTCAAGGCGTCAATAAATTCGGTCAAACTCTGTTGTTCGGCCTGTTTGATATGATCGCGGAGTTTTACGAGGCAACGCAACCGGTCCATCATTACAACCTTTTTCTCTTCGGTTTCGGTGATTTTGATTTGGATCTCCTGGTATGCCGTATTGTCACGTTCGATAATCTCCCATTTTTCAATTCGTTGAAGATGGGCTCGGTACTGCTCTGTCTTTTTACGATACGTCTCCACCTTTTCGCGGTTTTGCGCGAGAAGTTCAGCCAACTCTTCGTCCGTCTTTTCCGGCACGGGTAACTCTTCCCAAGATTGTGTCAATTGTTTGCGTTTTTGTGTAAGAGATCGCACGCGTTCCGCCATTTCTTTTTTCGATGCCAACGTTTCAAGAAGAATAGGATATTCCTTCTCCGTGGGTATGTCTTCTGACAGACCGCCCGTTGGTGCCTGCGGTAACAATTCTAGCTCTTTTTTCAATTGAAGAAGAAATCGATCGCTGTCAATCTCGCGAATGGATTGTTGGACGGACTCATATTTCGCCTTCATTTCATTCATACTCGCCAACTTTTCATCCACCATTTCTTGCTCGATCACTTCACCGGTTGGCAATTTCAGGAGTTCATCTAACCGATCAAACAATTGATTGTATTCAGCCTCGTTTTTATCAAATAGCACCTTTTCTGCTTTCAGTTTGTCGATGCGCGTATTGGCATCTTCTAGACGCTGTGCCAATTCTTTTACTTCACGTTTGAGGTCGCCCACATTTTCGATTTTCCGTACGCTTCCCATTACCAATTTATCTTTGTCAAATTGCAATACGTTTTTACAAGAGGGGCACGGGTAATAGAGATTTTGATCGGCAATTGTCTTTTGGCATAACGCCATTCGTTCCTTGATCTTATCACGTTCCGCAGTCTCATTCGTCAACGCCGACTCGTCTGGAGGCGACGCGATCTTATCTTCCAAGTCGATAAGGGTATCCATGATTCGCTGGATGGATTCAAGTTGGGAAATGCTTTTCTTGATCATATCAATAGTTGGGAGATCTCGTATTTGGGCGAGATATTGTTCCTTTTCTTTTGTATTATGTTCCGCGCGTTCGTTATAAGACTTTTCTAGTTCGCGTCGTTTTACGTACGACTGGTGAGTATGATAATCGTTCTTCCGTTTTTCTAATACCGCAATGTCGCCATGCAACATTTCTGGATCATCGCATGATGAAAGTTGTTCATCGACATCATCCAATTTCACTTTCAACGCATGTCTTGTTTCGGTAAGACTGGCTTGTGCGATACGTTCGTTTTCCCATTTTTTTATTTTGGTAGAGACGGATTTCTCGTTTTTTTCGGTGATGTCGATATTGCCGCGAATTTTTTCTAGCAATTTGCCACAATTTTGAGAAGTCAAACGATTCGTTTCGATGAATACATCTTCCTGGTTCGTATACGTCATTTTGCGGAGCATATCCGATAGCGTCGTTAGTTTAGAATCCGTCGCGGCGTGTTCCAACTTCGTTTTCGAGATATTGTCTTTCACACGATCTTTCATTTCGTCGATGTTGTAACGAGCTAAAAGAAGTTTCTCCAAAAACTCGATCTTTTCAGATGGCGAAAGGAATACGAACGAGTTGGTGTTGTCTTGATCAATGTATGAAGTGTTACAGAATTCTGTGCCAAATGTAGAATCAATGATTGATTGAGCTGCATCATCTTCGTATTGGGTGTCTCCCTTTTTCACGATCAGGCGATTGGGGCCTCTTTGGCGAGTAATGAGAAGCCCGTCGATCTCTAATTGGACGCTAGTCGATTTCTTTTGAAACGTTGAAATATTTTTACCTTTTCCTGTGATGGTGTAGACGATGCTATTTAGAATGGTACTTTTCCCTCGCCCGCTTCGTCCGGATAGCAGACATATTCCCTTTTCGGGGATTGTCAAGGCCTTATCTTCCCAGCAGCGAAAATTCGTTAACCGAAGTTGCATTTTAAATTTTATTGAATAAAATGCTCTACAAACATTTTTATATTTTTTAACGGAAATATAAATTATTTTGGGGTTCCAGGTGATCGTTGCGGTGAAGGAGGTGCACGAGGTGGTAATGGTGGTGCTGGTGCCCGAGGCGGCGGAGGTGGCGGAGGTGGAGGGGGTGCACGAGGTGGCGATAATGGCGGTGCTGGGGGTAATGATCGGGGAGCGGCTGGGGACATCGACGGTGATGGTGGTGGTGGAAGAGGTTGTAATGGAGGTGATGATAATGACGGTAATGACGGGGAGGATGGTGATGAAGACTGTAGACGAGGCGCGCCTGGTGTAATCGTAGGTGCAAGTGGTGGTGGAGAAGGGCTAACGGGGCGCATCGGCCGAGGTGTCATAGTCGGTCGTGCTTCATCTCGTATGTTGATGGATATATTTTGTTTTTGGGCATCGCGATCGTTATAATACGGGTTTTCGTAAGGGTTTCGATATGGGTACAGATAAGGATTAACATACCGGTAATAAAAAGGAGATAGATATGAATTAGGGTAGGGTAACGGATTGGGGTAAGGATTAACATAAGAATTACCATAAGAATTAACATAAGGATTAGCGTAAGGTAAATTAGCATAATTTGAATAATTCGAATAATTTGAATAAGGCAAAGAACTAGGTTGAATATAAAGAGGAGGGGGAGTTTGTGGTGCCGGTGGTTGAGTCGGAACAGGAGTTGACGGCGGTGTGGGTGGTAGAGCTGTGGATAGACGGGGTGAACTTAATTTGTACGAGTCTGTTATCTGTGGCGATGTTGAATTACGGAGTTGTTGTGTATACCATAATATACATCCTGTAAAACAAACAAAGAATATAATGATGATCGTAATGGAAACGTTCATTTATTTTAATATTTTTTAATTTTTTAATAATCTTTTGGATCGGTTGGTATTGTTATCGGAAACGGTTTTTTGAAGATGTATTTGCCGTACGTAAGAGCGGGGCGAAGTGCGATACGACTGACAATATCCATTTTTTGATAGATATTGTGAAATAACCATATTATCATTTCTTCGCGTTGACGAAGGCAGCAAAAAATAAAGATTTGTTGAAAAATATGTTCATTAATGTCTGTTTTGATTTCTTCGTAATATTCTTCTAAATCTTCATATTTTTCATGTTGGATATAATATTTGCATTTCGAAATAATAATTGACATTATACAATTATATATAAATTTATAAATTATAAAATCTAAAAATATAATAAATAAATAAATAAATGAGTAAACGTAATCATATCACCGTTCGTACTCGTACATCAAATACAGGTCCTGTAGGAATACATGATCATCTAAATGATATCGAGATTATAGGACCGACTGGATATGAAAATAGCAGTGGGGTAAACTCGATCGCAATAGGAGAAGATTCTGGTCAGTTTTTACAAGGAGATTATTCTGTTGCAATTGGTTATCAATCAGGAAATAACGGACAGGGGAATAATTCAACTGCTATTGGCAACGAATCCGGTTCATTATTACAGGGACAAAATGCGATTGCAATCGGTCATGCTGCCGCACAATTAAATCAAGGAGATCACTCGATTGCCATCGGTTACCAGGCATCTATCGTTGGTCAAGGTGATTATTCTATTGCTATCGGAAGTAATGCGACAACAACCAATCAGTCAACACATTCGATTGTATTAAATGCAACAGGTGTTGAGATTGAAGCGTCTGAAAATGCGACATATATCGCGCCATTGCGACAATTACCACAAGGTCAAGTTTTAGGATATAACCCGGCCACAAAAGAAGTTACTTATTTCGCATTAAACCAATCAAAACAAATTTTTGTTGCACAAGCGACTGGTACAACGGGAACAGGTCCTACCGGACCATCTGGGAGAACGGGACCGACCGGACAAAGTGGCCCTACCGGTCGGACTGGTCCTACTGGACCACCTGGTAGAACGGGACCGACAGGTCAAAGTGGTCCAACTGGACGTACTGGTCCTACTGGGCCTGGTCGAACAGGTCCAGCGGGTCCGACAGGTCCAAGCGGTCCAACTGGTCGTACCGGTCCTATTGGTCCAACAGGAAGGTTTGGTCCAACTGGTTTAACTGGTCCAACAGGTAGACAGGGTATTCCTGGTACGGCCGCCAATACAGGTGCAACTGGTGCGAAGGGGCCTACTGGTCCTCCAGGGCCGGGAGATAAATATAACACGAGCACTATATCTGAAATAAATATTGATTTATCTTCTGATCAAAATGTTCAATTATTAGTATCATCCCGTTTAGCATATATCTCGGGTAACTCTATTTTAGTAATTGGTCAAACCGATCCATCATATTCGTTTGAGGGTTATGTTGAAACATATGATTATGTGTCTGGTAATCTTACGGTTCGTAATATTCAGAATATCAAACCAGATGGTGTAACACAACTGATATCTCAAAATTATAATGTAAATTTAGATGGAATTGATGGTCCAACCGGAAACACGGGTCCGGCCGGTAAAACAGGTCCAACTGGTAAGACGGGTCCTACTGGTATTACAGGTCCCACGGGATCAACAGGTTCAACAGGCCCCACAGGATCAACTGGTCCCACGGGATCAACTGGTCCTACTGGTATTACAGGTCCCACGGGATCAACAGGTTCAACAGGTTCAACAGGCCCCACAGGATCAACTGGTCCCACGGGATCAACTGGTCCTACTGGTATTACAGGTCCCACGGGATCAACTGGTCCTACTGGTATAACAGGTCCTACTGGTATAACAGGTCCTACTGGTATTACAGGTCCTACTGGTATTACAGGTCCTACTGGTATTACAGGTCCGACCGGTATTACAGGTTCAACGGGTATTACAGGTTCAACAGGTATTACAGGTTCAACAGGTCCAACGGGTTTAGTTGGTCCAACGGGTGCGAGCCCGTGGATTTTGGCCGATAATAACTCGTACTTTACATCTGGAAATGTCGGTATCGGAACTTCTGAACCTTCGGCCCTTCTAACGCTTCGTTCTGATACTAGCGGTATCATTCTTATGAACGGCGCGGAACAACCGAGAACGGTTACGTCTGGTATGGTTTCGAACGAAATTATGGGTTTATCTTCGATGGCATCCGATATGGGTCAACTACGGCTTTCGGCCGGTGGTGCAGTATCGGCAAGTGAAAAAACATATATTGATATGTATGGTTATGACCAACGTTATATCGCATTCGGTACGGTTGGTACGGAACAAATGCGTATTGATTCAAATGGTTTCATTGGTGTTGGTGTAACGGAACCTAAGTGTAGGCTTCATCTAGCGTCTTCTTCGACGACTATTTATGCCGATTCATACGCGTCGATGGCAAATGACGGTGTGGTCGCGGGCGACAACAATACGTTTGAAAATACAACGATTTACACGGATGGTGGAATTGTATGCAACGGACGCGTAGCGTCAATTGTATTTAATTCCTTTTCAGATATGCGAATTAAGAAAAATGTGGTTCCTTTCGAGCGGGATGCGATCGAAATCATGAATGGTTTAGAGATTGTTTCGTACGATCATATCGATGCTAAGAAAAAATCAATTGGAGCAGGTGTGATTGCCCAAGACGTCGAACGAGTTTTCCCGGAGTGTATCACAAAAAATAACGAGATTGTCCCCAATATTTACGCGATGTGCGATCATTCTCAAAACGCAGAGGACTCTGCAAATATCGATATTTTTGTGAAGATGGGTGCCGATGACAATAAGCGTATGCTCGACATTTTATCGGCAAGTCGCGTAAGTTTAAAGATTGGCAAGAAAGGAGATGATTGCGAAATGGATATAACTACCGATATCATTTCCAAGATAGGACACAAGGGATGCATCATCACTGTGTCGAGGTGGGCAAATTACAATGTAGAGGATGAAGTTTTCGTGTATGGAACAAATGTTGAGGATTTCAGGATGGTTGACAAAGAGATGATTTCAATGGTAAGTGTGAAAGCTATACAGCAGTTGAGTCGAGAGAATGGAGAATTAAAATCGCTTTTATCGGCACAAGAAAAACGGATTGCACGTTTAGAAGAATTATTGTTAAAAAATTTATAAATTTTGTTAACTTTGACGTTAAAAAAATTAGACATAAAGGAATAGTTGAGGCTTCGACGTATCAACAGGTTGGCCATCGTGGCATACGTTTCCATTACCATCTTTAAGAATAATTTGTGATAAATCGACTGGTTGATCGAGTTTTTTAATTAAAGATTGTTTTACATCAGATACGATATTGATATTAGCAGGTTGTAATACATATGCCTTGCGCAAACATTGCACATGAATAACATGTCTTAAACTCATTTTATATATAATATTATAAAAATAAATTTTTTAATTTTTTATTTTTTTATAATATAAAAATGTCCGTAGTTATCAATAACTCGCAGTTTGCCAAAGATGGCATTCATGTGACTTATTCCGATAATACCTCTCAGAACCTCACCTTTGCAGACAAAACCTTAACACTTGATAGCGGATTGAGCGTCGCAGGCGGTGCAAACATTACAGGAGGTCTTTCATCAACAGGCTCTACGTGCCTAAGCACATTATGCGTATCAGGCGATGCGACGACGAGTGGTCAATTAAATGTAACCGGCTTGACTTCTCTTGGTAATACGTTAACCGTGACCGGCGCGACCACCTTAAATAACAGATTAACCGTTGGTGGTTCTTCTACCTTAAATGGAGATGCGTCCATAGGTGGAACGTTATCAGTCGACGGTGCTGTTACATTAAATAGCAGTTTAAGTGTGGTTGCCCCTTCCACTTTCAATAACAACTTAACAATTAGCGGTGCTACACAGGTAAATAATAATTTTTCCGCCAGTGGTGATGCCAATGTTGGAGGAGCCTTGAATGTAACTGGAATTTCCAATTTAAGTGGTAACACTGTTATTCAGGGCACCTTGACCACGAATGAGAATGCAACTTTCGCCAAAAACGTAACTGTAACGGGCAACTTAACCGTTTTGGGAGCAAATACAGCGATTGATACAACTTCTTTACAAATAAAGGACGCCGCAGTATTGGTGGCAGATGGCAATGTTGCCGACACTATCCAAACTGGTATTCAATTCCAATATAAACCAGAAGGCGAAACTTCGGCTTTATACGCGGGTTTAAAACGTCGCGCTGGAACAGGTGAATTTGTTCTTTTCAAGGATTCCACTGACCAAATTGAATTGATGAATGGACCAACATCCACGCAGACTGTGACTAACACGGATATCAAGGGTGAGTATTTTCAATATGATGTAGGCACACCGAAACAAGTATCTTTATATGGTTTGACTCCTTACGATACGGAACCGACATATCTAGCGTGGTCTCTTTTAGGTTCAAATGACGGAACAACATGGAATGCTGTTGATAGACGAAATGAAGTATGCAGAGGAGGTGATATGAATTATAAGATATATACTATTCCTAATGGCCCATCGGTTGCTTATCGCTACTGGCGTTTTGTTTACGAGGCGATGACTAGTAATCGCGGTGATACTAATGGCTATTGGTTCAGTACTGCTTTTTACATGAAAGATCAAAATAACCAATTTATCAGTTCCGTTAGCGGCATTACGTCTCCAGGTTTTCATCATTCTTGGTACCCACCATATGGAGATGTTGATTGGGCGAGTATTGCTCCGTTATCCCAACGTTCGGATTGGCCTGGTGCGTATGGTGGCAATATACTCGGTGCATGGGGCATTAATCATTTCTTTCCCGGCGGTCCTTATTCCCTCGCTGGTAATTATTATGCAGGCACAGTTGTCACAACTGTATCTATTGTGACATTGACGGCTGGTGCTAACAAGCCAGACACGTACGCCGTGTTGTTAGCTGATTCGTTTAACTGCGCTTCGGATTTGAAGTTAAAGAAGAACGTTGTGACGATCGAGAACGCGCTTGACAAACTGGATGGCATGCGCGGTGTGTACCACGACTGGACTGACGAGAGCAACAAGGAGCACGCCGTCGGTGTGATTGCCCAGGAAGTCCAATCTGCCTTCCCTGAACTTGTCCACGAAGGCTCGGATGGCTACTTGTCAGTTAACTACCCTAAGCTTACAGCTGTCTTGTTACAGGCCATTAAAGAATTGAAGGCCCTTGTCTTGTCCAAGTAAATTTCCTGTCTACGTAAATTCTTAATTATTATAGTTTTATAATAATTTATACCTTCTATTTTTTCACTTATGAACCGATCGGTAGATTTTGACGGACATTACCTAAGTTATGTTAGTTATATAGTATTTCAAATTTAAATATATTTTAATAATAAAATGAGTTCTATCCCAAGTAACGGCCCAACTGGGCCAATGGGAGTTAAAGGGTCTACAGGCCCAATTGGGGTAACAGGAATAAAAGGCGCAACCGGTGCGACCGGGCCAATGGGTCTCAGAGGGTCTACCGGGCCGAATGGGGCAGCAGGATTAAAAGGTGAAACTGGCGTGGCCGGTACGACAGGTGCCACAGGGCCAATGGGTCTCAAAGGGTCAACCGGACCTACTGGTATTACAGGCTCAACGGGACCAGTAGGTATCGGTTCGACTGGACCAACGGGACAAAATGGGACATTGGGGTCGACGGGACCAACTGGTATTACAGGCTCGACCGGACCAACGGGTATTACAGGATCGACTGGCTCAACGGGACCAGTAGGTATCGGTTCGACTGGACCAACGGGACAAAATGGGACATTGGGGTCGACGGGACCAACTGGTATTACAGGCTCGACCGGACCAACGGGTATTACAGGATCGACTGGGTCAACGGGTATTACAGGATCGACCGGGCCAACGGGTATTACAGGATCGACTGGGTCAACGGGTATTACAGGCCCAACGGGTTATGGCGCAACTGGACCGATTGGATCTACCGGGCCAAAGGGTATTACAGGTTCAACAGGTCCAACAGGTTACGGTGCAACAGGACCAACAGGTTACGGTGCAACTGGACCGATTGGATCCACCGGACCAGCCGGTGTGACAGGTCCAGCTGCAAGTAGTGGTACGGGGGCATTCAATGTTGTTCAGGGCTACATCGATTTCAATACAACGTCGACTCGACAACCCGTTGATCAACTTGTTGCATTTTCAAGTGATGGAAAAGTGGTTGTTACAAATAGCCCTCAATCGACAAGTGCCGCGTGGTTGAATATATCAAGATCGGCGTTGGTAAATGATTCTACTAATTTTTCAACATATCCCTCTTATTATAATATATTTCCTAATCCGGGAGACCCGGCCCTACCACCTTTTTCTACTCTCTCAGTTTCAAATTACACAAATGATATTACTTTGGCTGGCTTGAAAAATTCAAGTGTCGTTTATTTAATTACCTCAGGAGGTATGAGTAAAACACTGGTTACGACGCGTGGTGTTAGTGTCACAAACGGGGCTACGTGTGTTGACGTTGCAATGTCAGCGGACGGCTCAATACAGGCTATTCTTTATACAAATGCGTTGTATATGTCGTACAACAGCGGAACTAACTATTATAAAGTAACAGGATTGGCAACTGATACATATAAAAAAGTAATAATAACTTCAACCTATATCATTGTTCTTGGGGCACAAACTTCGTACTACCAAACCGTAAATAGCTTTAATGATAGTTGGACTAATTCATTTAATACGTTCAATTATGGCGGACTTAATACGGATAACATATTGGCTTGTGCGTCCGATAATATGTCAAGTTATATTTATAATGTGCACAGCACCGGATTGTATTCAACTCAGCCTATGAACTATGATTATACTCAACGCATTACTCTATCAGACTTTACATTTACAAGCGCGGCAATTGCAACAAGTCAGGATGGAAACTCTGTATTATTAGTAGCAATGTGTTCAGACGGGCTAACACGTGTCTGGACATCTGGAAACAATGTTTACGGGTTCGGCAGTATGTTATCCTATAACACGCCATTACTTTCCAACGGTTACATCTCCGCCTCGATGTCAGCAGATGGAACTAAAAAAGCGTTTGTTGCAAATACTACGTTATACGTTTCTAATAGTGGTTCGTTTGTTGCAATATCAGGAGTATTTACGGGCGCATATGTACACCCAACTCTACCGTATGTAATTCCAACTTACGTAACGGCGAAAGCGTATGTCGATCGAATCGATCTAACCAATATAGGCGGGATAAATGCAATTAGTACTTTGGGAACAATACGAACATCTAAAAACACGACATTAAGTATTGCCGGATCCGCGACAATTGAGGGAACACTAACTGTCAGTGGCTCAACAACAATTACAGGTTTGCTAATAGCAAATGCTTCTTCCGCAACGAATGCGACGAATGCAACGAATGCAACGTATGCGACGAATGCAACGTATGCGACGAGTGCAGTGAATGCAACGAATATTGATGGCGGAAGCGTAGGAAATATTCCTTATCAAACATCAACAGGAACAACCTCATTCCTTGCCAATGGAACATCAGGTCAAGTGTTGACCAGTCAGGGTAACGCCGCCCCAATATGGTCTACGTCGTTTGTATCCGTTAAAACATTAAATAATACTATTGCAATAGGTTATCAAGCGGGAATTACGGGGCAATTTACAAGCGCAATTGCGATGGGTTATCAAGCCGGTTATAATAGTCAGGGTTCATATGCAATTGCGATTGGTTCACAAGCTGGTCAAATGTCACAAGGATCTTTTTCAGTTGCGATTGGTTTACAAGCCGGACAAACCATTCAGGGAAATCTTGCGGTCGCGATTGGTTCACAAGCTGGACAAACCAATCAGGGAAATTTTTCAGTTGCGCTTGGGTCTGCTGCCGGGACTAGTACTCAGGGAAATTCCGCGGTCGCGATTGGTTCACAAGCTGGTCAAACCAATCAAGGATTCGGTTGTGTTGCGCTTGGGACTGCTGCCGGGTCTAGTGCTCAGGGAAATCTTGCGGTTGCGATTGGTACCGGGTCTGGTCAAGTTGCACAAGGAAACTATGCAGTTGCGATTGGTAACGTGGCTGGATTATATTCTCAGGGGTCCTATGCAATTGCGATTGGTTATAGTGCAGGATACACAAACCAAGCAGCAAATTCAATTGTTCTTAATGCGAGTGGTGCCATTGTGAATGGAGCCACATCTAGCGCGTTTTACGCGGCACCAGTGCGAAATGTTACACAAACTAACGTTTTGGGCTATAATACATCGACAAAAGAAATTAGTTATTGGGCGAAGACCTTCGTCATTCAACACCCGGACGATGACGATAAATACCTCGTGCACGCCTGTCTCGAAGGACCAGAAGCGGGCGTCTACTATCGCGGCAAGGGAGTAATTGAAAAAGGCGAAAAGAAAGTTACTATCACCCTTCCGTCGTATGTCAAGAACCTGGCAACAGACTTGACGGTCCATCTTACACCTGTGATAGACGACGAAGATCTTGACGATGAGACGCTCCCTATCATTTTTTCGTCACGTATTCGTGATAACAGATTTACAGTCTACGCCAATAAAGCGCTTGGATTCCATTGGATGATATTCGGCAAGCGCGGTGATGTGCAGACAGAGGTCAAAAAGAGTGACGCAGTGATGAGAGGGGATGGACCGTATAAATGGCTGGATCGTTAAAAGATATTATTAAATTTAATCGTAATATACTATATTTAAAATTTTATTTTATTAAAATAAAATGAGTAACACAGGTCCAAAAGGTCCAACTGGACCAACAGGTTCCAAGGGGGCGACGGGAAACCAGGGTCCTACTGGTCGAACAGGTCCAACTGGGCCAATAGGTCCTACGGGTGTAAAAGGTACCACGGGAATACAAGGTCCTACTGGTCGAACGGGTCCAACGGGACGAATAGGTCCCACAGGTATAAAAGGGTCTACCGGAATACAAGGACCAACAGGTAAGCAGGGTAATCCAGGTAGTTCTACTAATACCGGAGCAACAGGTAATACGGGTCCAAAGGGCGATACGGGCCCTATTGGAATTGGTGTGAACGGTCCAATGGGTGCAACCGGACCAATCGGACCAATGGGTATGATAGGAGAAAAGGGAGAAAAGGGAGAAAAAGGAGATATATTTAATACATCGACTATAGATGCATCTGTAATTAATTTATCACAAAATGTTGTTCAATTAAATGTGGCACCCGGTTTGGCATATATTCCAGGAAATTCGATTATTGTAATTGGACAAACAAATTCTGCACATTCTTTTGAAGGCTATGTAAATACATATGATTATCTATCCGGTAATCTTTCTATCCGTAATATTCAAAATATTAAACCATTAGGCGTGACCTCTTTTCCTTCACAGATTTATAATGTTAATTTAGATGGAATTGATGGACCAACCGGTTCAAAAGGAGATACCGGCATGGCGGGATCAACAGGTCCAACTGGTAACACAGGATCGATTGGCCCAAAGGGAGATACTGGATCAAAAGGAGACACTGGTATGGGATCAACAGGTCCAACTGGTAATGCGGGGTCGATCGGTCCAAAGGGAGATACTGGATCAAAAGGAGACACTGGTATGGGATCAACAGGTCCAACTGGTAACGCAGGCTCGATTGGTCCAAAGGGAGATACTGGATCAAAAGGAGACACTGGTATGGGATCAACAGGTCCAACTGGTAACGCAGGCTCGATTGGTCCAAAGGGAGATACTGGATCAAAAGGAGACACTGGTATGGGTTCGACGGGTCCAACTGGTAATGCGGGGTCGATCGGTCCAAAGGGAGATACTGGATCAAAAGGAGACACTGGTATGGGTTCGACGGGTCCAACTGGTAACGCAGGCTCGATTGGCCCAAAGGGAGATACAGGTTCAAAGGGAGACACAGGTTCAAATGGAGACGCCGGGTCAAAGGGAGATACCGGGACAAAAGGAGATACTGGACCAACAGGAGATACTGGCTCAAAGGGAGATACCGGATCAACAGGACCAAGAGGGCTTACAGGAACAACTGGGACGAGGGGGTCAACAGGGCAGACGGGCTCAAAAGGAGATACCGGACCAACGGGATCAACGGGGCCTACTGGCCCAACTGGTGATATAGGATCAAAGGGAGATACAGGACCAACGGGGTCTACTGGCCCAACGGGAGATACCGGATCAACAGGAGATACAGGATCAACAGGAGATACAGGATCAACAGGAGATACAGGATCAACAGGAGATACCGGACCAACAGGACCAAGAGGATTAACAGGGCCGACAGGATCAACTGGTGCGAGGGGTTCAACAGGAGATACAGGCTCAAAGGGAGATACCGGATCAACTGGACCAAGAGGGTTTACAGGTTCAACTGGACCGAAGGGGTCAACAGGACAGATTGGATCAAAAGGAGATACCGGGCCAACGGGGCCAACAGGTGATACAGGATCAACGGGAGATACAGGATCAACAGGAGATACAGGACCAACGGGGCCTACTGGCCCAACAGGAGATACCGGATCAACAGGAGATACAGGACCAACAGGAGATACAGGATCAACGGGAGATACCGGATCAACAGGACCAAGAGGATTAACAGGGCCGACAGGAACAACTGGGTCAAGGGGTTCAACAGGACAGACGGGTTCAAAAGGATCGACTGGACCAACTGGACCAACTGGTCCAACAGGAGATACTGGATCAACAGGAGATACGGGATCAACAGGAGATACAGGATCAACGGGAGATACAGGATCAACAGGACCAAGAGGAATAACAGGACCGACAGGAACAACTGGGTCGAGAGGCCCAACAGGACAGACTGGTTCAAAAGGATCAACGGGATCAACGGGACCAACTGGACCAACTGGATCAACAGGAGATACCGGATCAACAGGAGATACCGGATCAACGGGAGATACAGGTTCAACTGGACCAACGGGATCAACAGGGCCGACAGGGTCGAGGGGCTCAACAGGACCAAGAGGATTAACAGGACCGACTGGATCAACGGGACCAACTGGAACAATAGGGTCGACTGGATCAACTGGTGATACCGGTCCCCAAGGTGATAAATACAATACTTCAACAATCGTTTATGAAACGATCGATTTATCTCAAACATATATTCAGTTAACTGTTTCTGATAAGTTAGCTTACATTAGAGGAAATTCGATTATTGTCGTCGGGCAAAGTGACCCTGCGTATTCATTTGAAGGATATGTACATATATATAATAGTATTACAGGTAATTTAGTGATTCACAATCTTCAAAATATAAAGCCGAATGGTATATCTAATTTTCCTGCTCAAACTTATAATGTAAATTTAGACGGAATCGACGGACCGACCGGACCGACTGGGTCTACTGGTAATACAGGTACAACGGGGCCAACAGGAATATCAGGTGATAAATATAATACATCGACTTTATTGGGAACAACAATCGATTTATCCCAAACACAGATCACGATAACTGTTTCTTCTAAGTTAGCTTATATTCCGGGAAATTCAATTATTGTCATTGGACAAAGTAACCCTATGTATTCACTTGAAGGCTATGTACACACATACAACAGTATAACCGGTGATTTAGTGATTCGCGGTATACAAAATGTAAAACCGGAAGGAATACCTTTTTTTCCTTCTCAAATTTATAATGTAAATTTAGACGGAATTGACGGACCTACTGGCGCGACTGGTGTAACAGGTTCAACTGGTAACACCGGGTCAACGGGGTCAACAGGTAATACCGGATCAAAAGGTGATACAGGGTTAAAAGGTGATACAGGGACAATTGGACCAACGGGATACACTGGTTCAAAAGGTGACACGGGACCAATTGGCGATACCGGGTTAAATGGGTCAACTGGTCCAACAGGAATAGAAGGAGGAAAATATAGTACAAATACCTTATTGTATCAGGAGATTGATATATCAACAAGTTATGTTCAAATAACTGTTTCTGAAAAATTAAACTATGTTCCGGGAAATTCCGTTGTTGTTGTTGGCCAAAATGATTCTGGTTATTCATTCCAGGGATATGTTGATATATATGATGGTGTCACAGGAAATTTGACGATTCGTGATATACAACATGTGAAACCTAGTGGAACCATTATTTTCCCTTCTCAGCTTTACAATGTAAATTTGCATGGAATTGACGGTTCAATGGGTATAACCGGAGATACAGGTCCAATAGGAATGGACGGAGACAAATATAAAACAACGACGTTAATGTATGATAATATTGATGTATCAACAGGTTATATTCAAATAGGTGTCGCCGATAAATTAGCTTATATTCAGGGAAATTCTGTTATTGTTATTGGACAAAATGATCCTGATTATTCATTTCAAGGATATATTCATACATATGATGGAATCACTGGAAATTTAGTGATTCGTGATATACAAAATGTGAAACCCAGTGGAACCATTATTTTCCCTTCTCAGCTTTACAATGTAAATGTAAATGGAATTGATGGAGCCAAGGGACAAACAGGAGATACCGGTCCCATGGGAATGGATGGCGACAAATATAAAACAACGACGTTATTGTATGAGAATATTGACGTATCAACGGGTTATGTTCAAATAAGTGTTTCTGACAAATTAGCTTATATTCAAAGAAATTCTGTTGTTGTTGTTGGACAAAATGATCCTGATTATTCATTTCAGGGATATGTTGATACATATGATGGTATCACTGGAAATTTGGTGATTCGCGATATACAAAATGTGAAACCTAGCGGAACCATTATTTTCCCTTCTCAGCTTTACAATGTAAATGTAAATGGAATTGATGGTCCACTGGGACCAACAGGACCAATAGGAGTCACTGGAACGATGGGTCCAATGGGAGATACTGGAAGGACTGGCGCGACAGGGCCAACCGGACAAGGGTCAACTGGTCCAACAGGGCCAATAGGTCCAGCTGGTATTGCAGCTGCATTTGGCTCGACTGGGCCAACCGGACAAGGATCAACCGGACCAATTGGGGAAACCGGACCAATCGGATCAACCGGTCCAACGGGTCCAACAGGCGATACCGGCTCAACTGGACCAACCGGTCCAACCGGTCCAACGGGAACAATTGGTTTAACTGGGGCAACAGGTTCAACAGGTCCGCCTGGATCAATTACAGGAGGATATGTTGGAAGCAATACCGGAATTACAAATGGGAAAATTACAGCTTCTGTTAACTCTTCTCAACGATTAGTGATAACTTATGCCTCATTTACAACTGCAAATGGTTGGGCACAAACATGTAATGGTTCAGCCCTTGTAAATCAAACATTTGCGACATTTTCAAATGCATCTTCCGGGACAATTATGTCAGACGCGATGACCGCGGTAGGTAGCTCAGCTCGTCTTGTTGTAACAGATGCGTCAACTAATGTCGGGATGTGGTCTGTACATGTTATATGCCAATCTGTAAGCCCTACGTATTCATGGGCAATAAGTATCCTCTGACTTCTAGACGGAACCCTCCCGGTGATGTATACATATACTCCAAATGCGCCATCTGTCTCGGTTAATAATTTAATTACTTCGAGTCAAGTTGAACTTACAATTGCACCTGGTTCAAATGGAGGAAGTGCTATCACTTCATATAAAATCTACATCGACGGTAACTATACCGGGTCTATCGCTTACACAGGTTTATCTACGATATATCGTGCTACGGGGTTAAAAGCCTCTACACAGTACAACTTTATCGTGACACCAGTTAACGATATCGGGGAGGGGTCTCCGTCTGCACCGTCTATAACAACTACATTGAATGGTCCTATTATCGACTACATCTTTGTAAGTAGTTCAACACAAGTCATTTTTAAAATTAAAAATACAAATATTACACAACGAAATCCTATCACTTCATATAATGTCTACGTCAATGGTATCTTATATATGACAGGAGCGGATGCTATATCCGAGAGCTCTATATATGATTTGACACCAGGAACAACTTATAATTTTACAGTAAGCGGAGTCAGTTTAGACGGAGAGGGCGCGCAAGGACAGCCTTTTGTGAAGGCAACATATAAAGATATTGTCCAAAATGCACCGTCTTTCACAACCAGCGTAATTAGTGGTACGGAAATCGATCTATATATTACACCGCCGATTGACAATAACGGTTGGGCTATTGAAACTTATAATATCTACATCAATGATATCTATCATGGGTCTGTATCCTACCAGCCCTGGGTGAGTACGACAACGATATATAAAGCAATTTTGTCAGGAGGAACTTACACTTTTACTGTAAGTGCTGTAAACTACATCGGCGAGAGTGTGAAATCTCCGCCTCAAACGCAACAAACTATTATTACAGTTCCAGGTGCACCTGTTTTTTCGGCCAATTATGAAATTGACAATCGTCGAGTGCGGATTGATATCATTTCTGTGAATAGCGGCGGATTATCGATTTCGGGATATTCATATTCATTGAATGACGGAAACAGCTGGGTATTTACTGGGAACGCAAACACCTTTTATATAACAATCAACCACGACGCAACTTATATATATCAAACTTGGCCCGGAATAGCCCATAACATACGTGTAAGAGCAACCAATTCACTTGGTAATGGTTTGAGTAATGTTGTATCCTTAACAGTACCCAATGTTCCAGCATCACCGACCATTACCGCAACTTATGATAATGTACTAAGATTAATTAGGATTGCTATAAATACACCCATAAATGACGGTGGAGCACCTGTTACAAAATATTTTTATCGATTACAGTCAGGAATCGGTTATACACAAGCTGCAAATACATCAAACCCTATTATAGTAAATAATATCTACTATGGAAATACATATAACATTGATGTATCACTAATGAATGGAATGGGTCAAGGCCCGGCTTCAAACATAGTACACATCGAGACCGGTATTGTCGCACCATATGCGGCGGCATTAGATTTAGTTACAGTTGAGCCAATCAATCAATTATCGTATCCCAACATGCAGAAATATACTTTGACGTGGTACTATAAAAATGGCGGAAGCCCTCCTTTACAAATTTATTTACGTTCAAGTCAAACGGAGTATGACTATTATGCAAATAATGTTATATTATCCAATAGTGATATTGTTAATTCTGTTGATCCCGTCGACACTGAAAATATTATATCAAAAGCGGCATTGTCCATAGACATGACTACTTTTTATAAAAGCACTGCCCCACTATTTTCACAGTATTTTTGGGTAGAAATTAATAGCACATTTGGACTTCTTAGAACAAATAGTAAATTCATTCAAGTTGCAAATAGCGGTGTTCCTCCATCTATTGCATCTATAAAAACGATCAGTCTTTTGCCAGTCAATAAAAATACAAATCCGGTTTTGGAAGTATATACTATTTCATTCCAATATAATTCAGGAGGTTTACCTTCCAAAGTTTATTTATATAACTCTCGTTATACCGGTGTATATACCCTAGACGGTTTTATAAATGATTACAACATTTTGACATCTAGTTTACCTACTAATAATATTATTTCTAATACCGTTGTTGGTAATGACATAAATACGACGGTTACATGGCGTATAGATAAAAGCTTTTATTATGATTATTATAAGAATTCCCCTGCTGCATGGCCTATAAACTGGCTTTTTTGGATAGAAGTAGAAAATGATAAAGGACGTACCAAATCCCCTCTAAAACTATTTCAAGTATATTTATAATGTTCCTATAATTCCTATACTATAAATTTTTTATAAATTTATAAAAAATGTCATTTTCTACGGCGTAGTAATAGGATTGCGGCGACAATGGTGATAAATAAGAAAAACAACAGCCAACCACGAATACACTTATGCGAGAAACGATTGATGATCGGTTTGATATTGAGATTGGACATACTATCTTGAATACTCGATCCTTCTGGGTTGTATTGATCAATGAACGGTCGCGACGGTCGGTACGCATTAATGTCACCGCGACATGCCATATACGAAAGATAGCTATCAACCTGATCGATAATAGGAAAGGCAGACTTTAACAAGCGCTCAGCGCCTTTTCTGTTGATGAGGTAGGCATGCGTCCCAAACGTGACATCATTAATTTTATAAATATTGGGCGTGACGCGGACGTCACCGTCTTTTGACAACACACCCGGTAAAGGTTTCATCCATCCCAGTAAGATGACATCCCAATTGGGGTCATGTTGACAAACTTCTTCCAGAAACGAATTGATCGTCTCCGTTGTGATCGTAGCGGTAACGGCCACATCGTCTTCGATGATCAAATACATCTCTTCTTTCTTTTCAATCATTTGTTTCCATAATTTAATGTGTGAAAGAGAACAGCCGATGGCACCGTGGTTGGCAATATCCGAGTCAAGTGAACGACCGCGATTCATTGTATAATGGACCGAAGGGTAGGTAATCGACTTAATATAGTCATCTGACAAGTCTTTTCCGTAGACGGCGTCGACGCGTTGTGGGACGATGTCGAGCTGCGCAAGATTACGCAGCGATCGTTGGTATTTTTGAGGAAATTGTGGAAGATTAATCATATACGGTTTGATCGTGCGAATATTAGGAATATTCATTATTTATTATAAAGATTTTTAGAATTATGAAATTGTAAAAATATAACCAATTCTAGCCATAATAACCATTTGAACGTACACTTGTTCCTACGTCGTTTCCAATAACTATATAATACCAATCGGGATTCATTGCGTCAATGGTCACACTTACGCTATTTGATATATTACCCGTCAGTGTCGCCTCACTAATGTTGTCTGGCGCGACACGAATTCTACCATCTGATCCTCCGACATAAACGTAAAAATATGTAATGGGCAAACCTCCTGTAGAACTACAACTCCAATTAATTGTTTGTGTGTAATATGTCAAGTAACTGCCTGTAACGACAACACTGCTAATAACCGGCTTCGTTGGTGGTGAAGCTGCAATAACGGCTACTGTATTCGAAACGAGCGTACCATTCCCAATCGCGTTATTTGCTTTTACGATAATATTATATGTTGTACCGTTAATAGGTATACTTGATATAACAATTGGGGTTGTCGCATTTGCCGTAGTTGTATAAGTGCTTCCGTTATTCAATGAATATGAATAACTTGTAACCGCCGATCCACCATTGTCAATTGCAGTCACATTAATCGTAATTTTTTGGGTGTTATAATCATAGCTTGCAGTGATAGTAGGGGCCTGTGGTACAGTAGGAGATAATACAGAAACTACATTAGAATTCGCCGAAAAACCAATACTATTTCTTGATCTTATGGTAACGTTATGGGTTTGACCATCTCTCGTAAATGGAACATAAAAACTGGTGTTTGCGGGTAAAGATACTAACGAATCTACCCATGCTTCTGGTTGTCCTGTTACTGATATATAATAGTAATAGCTCAAAAGAGACAATCCACCGTTATCCGAAGATGTAACGTTAATCTGAAAACGTTGGTTATTTGAATCGTACGTAGCAGTAATAACTGGTGCATTAGGAACTGTTGCGGCTACGCACGTTACAGCACTAGATTCTGGTCCAGTGCCGAATGTATTACTTGCCTTCACTTTAATGCTATAAGTATTTCCATCTCTAGTTTGAGTAACCAAAATAGGATTTATTGTATTTCCGGTAGATATGTAACTTCCATTATTTATAGAATACGAATAACTTGTAATCGCTGAACCTCCATTATTTACGCTATTTACAGAGATGTTGAATTGACCTGATGTATAGGTTACAGAAATTGTAGGAATGCCTGGAAGAGTAGGTGCTACGATTGATACCGTTGAAGCTTCGCCCAAACCAATAGAGTTCGTTGCCTTTACGGCGACAGAATGCATTTGCCCGTCTTTGCTGTGCGCTATATAAAAAGGGGTTGTTGTATTTCCTGTTGATATGTATACACCACCATCTACCGAATACGAATAGCTTGTAATGGTTGAACCTCTATCATTTACAGACGTAATAGTAACGATAAAATTATTTAAATCAGATGATATGGAAATTGTTGGCGCAGCCGGAACAGTTGGTGCAACAACAGATATCGAACTGGACGCCGGGCCACTTCCAAGTGCATTTACCGCCTTGACTGTAATGCTATGCGATAAACCATCTGCATTTTGTGGTATATAAAAAGGAGTTGTTGCATTTGCAGTAGAAGTATACATCCCTGCATCTACAGAATACAAATAAGATGTAATGGTTGCGCCTCCGTTATTTACAGAAGTAACATTAATCTGAAATTGGCTTCCGGCATTATTATAAATAGCTGAAATTACTGGCGCGCCAGGGGCAGATGGTTGTGCGGCAAAAATGGCCTGGCAAAGAGTCATTGCCCATAAACCAGAAGTAACGGTTCCAGCTGTAAATGGAGGGTTGTCGCACATAAGAGTAAGAGCTAGTGTAGAAGTTGGTGCCTGTTTAATAATGATATCATTCAACACACCTGACACTTGATTTTTACCAGATAGTGTTAGTGATGTTGGTACAAAACGCGTATTTAGCGGTCCAAATATTGCAGGTTTCCAATTTGTATCTGTTGAAAAATAAAATGAACTTTGTTGTATTGCGGAATTTGTGCCAAAAATATTAAACGAACATTGTAATGATATTGCATCCCAAGAAGATGGTATCGTAAAATAATATACAGTAACCGTGGTCGTTGGTGACCATGTAATACTTGTTCCTGTTGGTCCATTTGAACAATATAAGTGAGTATACGGTCCCGCCCACGAATAAGGACCTGAGGTTGAACTACTAATTAGTGCCTGATCCGCAAATCCATATCCCAGATTAACCCCTGGGCCTGTTGCGCCGATTGGACCTGTTGCGCCTGTTGAGCCTGATGGGCCTGTTGATCCAGATGGGCCTGTTAAGCCATTCGATCCCGCTGGACCTGTTGATCCCGCTGGACCTGTTGAACCTTGCCCAGTTGGACCAGTCGCGCCATTCGCGCCATTCGCGCCATTCGTACCTGCGATACCCGTAGAGCCAGCTTGACCGGTCGGTCCCATTGGCCCGGTTCCACCTTGTGGGCCGGTGGCACCATTCGAAGCGGCGATACCCATTGGTCCCACTGGACCCGTTGGTCCGGTTAATCCCTGACCGCCAGTTGGACCAGTAGCTCCAAACGAAGCGGCGATACCTATTGGCCCAATAGGTCCAATAGGTCCTACCGGACCTGTTACTCCAATCGGTCCGGTAGATCCTTTGAGCCCCATTGGACCAGCGGCGCCTGTGGCGCCTGTATCACCTTTTATTCCTGCTACCCCATTCGGACCGGTGGACCCTTTAAGACCCATCGGTCCAGCGACACCGGTTGCACCGGTTGCACCTTTTAATCCTGCTACCCCATTCGGTCCTGTGGACCCTTTGAGACCCATTGGACCAGTAGCACCTGTTGTGCCAATCGTTCCAGACGGACCAGTTGGGCCGATAGTTGTAGAACTCATTTATTAAATTTAATATAAATATATTTAAATTTATATTAGTAAAACTTATTTCATCAAGTATCATCAAGTTCTACTTATATTCGTTTGAAGACCGATGTAATCTATATACAAAAACGTATTGCTTGTGGTATTCGTTGTAACATATGTCCCGCATCTTATGATCATATCTGCTGCCGTATTTGACCACGTAAGACCGGTTGATGTTCCTAATACCGTTTTAAGATCAAATGTCGTATCACTCGTTTTTTGAATTACAAATGACCACCAATTCGATAAATTAGAAGAATTAGTAACTGTTCCAATTTGGACGCTATCTTTATATAAAGTATATACCCCTGAACTATTAACTGTTATATAACAATTAGGACTATTTGTTGTTAAATTATTATAGTTATAAGTAGACCATACTCCAATAAATTGAATTACATTCGCATTCAACGTACCATTTCCAAAATTTTTGTATACTATACTTAATGGAATACCATTTGTTGCTAAATCAGCGAAAGAACAAGGAAGACTATATATATTCTTAAGACTACCTGTTGAGGACGGATTGGGTATTTTTAATACACCAGCACGCCCTGTTATTCGTTCGTTAACATCTAAAATATACATAGGCTCCATTCCGGAGCTCGTCGTTTGTATACCTAAAAGACCGAATGGCGTTGTGGAGTAAGTTGGGATGATACTCCAAAGTGACAGAAAATCTTCAAATAAATAATTTGTCGCTGTTACACCGACTGGTCCCGCCGGCCCTGTTTCACCATAACCCGTTGGCCCCCTTGGACCTGTTGATCCATAACCAGTTGGACCTGTTGACCCATAACCCGTTGGTCCAGTATTACCCGTTGACCCAGTTGACCCATATCCAGTTGGCCCCGTTGATCCATATCCAGTTGGCCCCGTTGTTCCATATCCAGTTGGCCCCGTTGATCCATAACCAATGGGCCCTGTTGATCCCGTGTTACCTGTTGATCCAGTGTCACCTGTTGATCCATAACCAGTTGGACCAGTGTTACCCGTTGACCCTACAGGGCCCATTGGGCCTGTATAGCCCATTAGTCCCAATGGCCCGGTAGACCCTTTGAGACCCATTGGTCCTGTTGCACCGGTTGTTCCTTTTAATCCTGTTGCCCCAATCGGCCCAGTAGACCCTTTGAGACCCATTGGTCCAGCGGCACCTGTTGCGCCCGTTGAACCTTTTAATCCTGCCACCCCAGTAGGTCCAGTAGACCCTTTGAGACCCATTGGACCGGTTGGTCCATTACTTGTGATAGAACTCATTTTATTATTTAAATTTATTTAAATTTGGATTATTCATTTATTCTTATTTGTAAAAATAAAAATGATTATGGGACCCGAATGGATGAAGAGATAATATCCCATCTCAACTGTTGAAATGAACCAAACGATCTTCTTTACCCATCTTATGCCGCGCACCTACCCCCACCCTGCATCGATGACGCTCTTTTCATTTTTCCTCAAGTATTATGGCGTATTTTTGATGTTGTTTATTGTCTGGCATCTCACTCGAACCATGGCGTTGTTTGAAACGATCGATGACCGAATCTCGTCATGTGAAGTAGAAATCCAACATCTTAAACGCAAGCGGGACGATCGTGACGAAATGGTAGAGTTGGGCGAATTTTTGCCAAAGCGTCAGCGCGTTTTTCGCCGATATCCACGCACGGCGTTCAAGTTTGAATCATTCAGTGATACCAGTGATACCGACAAGAAAAATGACACGGTTGATGCTGTTAAGACAGAGGATGAAGTTAAGGCCGACGAGAGTGTCTCTTAAAAAGAAGATTATAACTCTTATAAGTGAGTGAAATAAGAAGATATAAGAATAGAAAAAATAGAAAAAGATATTATTTTTTCATAATTCATAATGAAAAAATAGTGATATAATAAATATAATAAATGAATATATCTATACCCGACGTCATAGTTCTAACCATATTGTCTCTCGTCGTGTTTTATGCAATCACCAAAGAAAGAGAAGAGCTTGGCTGTTATCGCATGTCTGTCGGGAGACAGTGTGTAGACGAGGATAGTGTATATGTGAAAAATACAAAAATGGAAGACACCGATACATGCCGTGACAAAATGGAACGATTGAAGAGTATTACAAGCTATCATGAAAAAGGAGGAGTATGGAAACGATGTGTTATATTGTCCCTTATCAGTGTCTTTGCCGTGTATCTTATCTATCGCATGCAATCCAACTTTCAGCTATATTCTTACCTTTTCCTATTTCTTATCAACTTTACGATCATCTACTTTTACCACAACTACGTTAACTATCACCACTTTCGGCTTCTTAAACGAAATGCTACTGAAATTATCGATAGTATGCCATGTAAATGAATATAAAAATATGAATATAAAATAAAAAAAGTTATAAATAAATGAATAACACAGAATCAAAAGGGCCGACCGGTCCAATGGGTCTCAAAGGGGCTACTGGCCCTACTGGGGTAACCGGACTAAAAGGCCCAACCGGTGCGACAGGGCCAATGGGTCTCAAAGGGTCTACCGGGCCGAATGGGGCACCAGGATTAAAAGGCGAAACTGGTACAGCCGGTAATACAGGCTTTACCGGTCCAATGGGTCTCAAAGGGTCTACCGGTCCAATAGGACCAATAGGACCAATAGGAAACACAGGACCAGTAGGCACAGGGTCGACTGGACCCAGTGGTGTTACAGGTTCAACGGGACCAACTGGTTATGGTGCAACAGGACCAAAGGGAATAGATGGATCAACAGGTTCAACGGGACCAACTGGTTATGGCGCAACCGGGCCAGTTGGTATTGGGTCGACGGGACCAACTGGTATTACAGGCTCAACGGGACCAACTGGTTATGGCGCAACCGGGCCAGTTGGCATTGGGTCGACTGGTTCAACAGGACCAAAGGGAATAGACGGATCAACAGGTCCAACGGGTCCACCGGGAAATGTTAATGCAGGGTACGGACTCGCGAATCAGGCACTAATTAGCAGTTCATCAACAGGTCCTTATTCATGGGCAGGGCCATATACTCATTTATATTATTCAAATGGGCCAACTGGAACAAATGTTACATGGGCTTCTCTAACAAAAGTTGGTGTACATTATTTTACAATACCGTCTTCTTGGGATGCAATATCATTACAGTGTTCGTTTAATATTTTTGGTACAAATTCAGCGATACAACAAAGTTCATTTTATTTTTCAACAGATGCAAATTGGAAACCTGTAACATTTGGCCCGGAAAATAAACGTTTTGTACCAACATCAATAACATTATCTGGTAAAAATCAAGTATCAGGCGTAATGAATGATATTATTATTAAGCAATCTCCAACTTCTACGCTAACTCTTACTCTTATGTGCGATAACGTTCCATTTACAGCTGGAACTAGCACACCTAGTACATGGACAATTTCTCTTTGCCAAGCTATTTTTGTCACACAGCCATCTGCACCTGGTGCACCGGTGATTTCAGTTACGTGGGATCTTGCCGGAAGCCGATTTCAGGTCAATATTAATTCTGTGAATGACGGCGGTACACCCATTACAAATTATTTGTATTCTTTAGACGGAGGAGAATATCTATCGACTGGAAATACAACAAACCCTTTTTATATATCACAAAACGCAGACGCCTTATCACATAGCATCACAGCGAAGGCCGCCAATGCACTTGTCTTTGGACCGTCCTCTAATTCGGTGTCTATTATCGCTCAGCCATCTACACCAGGTGCACCAGTAATAACAGCTGTATGGGATGACAACTTTTTTGAACTTGTTGTTAATGTTATTTCTGTGAATGATAACGGACGGCCAATTACAGACTTGTTTTACTCTCGTACAGAAATTAGCTTTGGTGGCAGCACGCAAACATACCCATATGTTTCGCCCAGAGGAGGAAATACAACTCCCATTACTTTTCCCTTTACTTTTAGTATATATTTAATGAGTAGACCTTCTAGCTATAATAATACAATCAGTGTGAAGGCATTTAATGGTCTTGTTTCCGGGCCAGCTTCAACTGTAATATATAAGTATCCATAATTCTAAGTATTCTATGTAGAATACTTAACTACTTACCCGACTCGCGCCAAGAACGACTCACGCCAAGAACGACATCCTGACATCATCTAAGCACGGCTCAATCATACGCCATTCCGGTGTGTTGCGATATCGACAAGCCTCCGTATGGGTCCACGCCTTTCGTTCATTGATTCTAGAATCAACTTTCCATATCCATTCGCGAATCACGTCTTTGGTCAACCCTGTATCCAATGACAAGTAAGTTAGCATCATAGGAAAAGGATGAAAATCGATCGATTCCACCAATACAATAGGCTCCTTCTCTATTTTGTCATAAGAAATTTGTTTATATCTTGTCGTAAGGATGTGATCGTTATGATCGATATGATAACGAATGACACCATGAAGAAGTTCGAGATCCCCTTTCATACCGCCATATTTCCAACGATAATAAACTGACATGAGAATTGAGTGTTCTTGAATATTTTGAATATTAATATCCGGAGAACCCGTGCATTTGGAGTACTCAACTGCCTGCCGCGCCTCCGATAACGTCCACACGATGTGCAATATGGTATCAATATCGTGGGTCGTCAAGCGATACGAAGCCCCCGCCATCATAAGCCAAACCATAACCGGAAAACTATCGATCAGGCTAACGTCTTCTACGGCAATAATCGGCAGACGTCGCAACATTTCGATAGGGTCGCGTTGAAGAAGCAGAATCGCGGTTTGTAAAGCGACATCGGTCTCACACCTTCGGATAGCCTTTTGAAGGTTTGATTTTAGAAGGGGCGTACCATCAGTCGAGTGCAAGATAGGAATTACGGGCGTCGTCAGACAATTAGATGGTATCATATTCAATTGGACGGTATTTTTTACACGACATACAACTTCTACACCAACTGCTTGATCTGTGAAAAAAGCACGGCGTTGTTCGGGATCGTAAATAAAGAATATCATATCTAAAATATCTAAAAATATCTATAAAAATGTCATGAATTCTTCATTTTTATAAGCCGCTTTGATATAATGATATAATATTTATAAAAAAAATAACTAAATAAATGACTACCCGCTCGATCAATGAAGGAAACATACCGTTCGTGTCGGGGTCGTATTCCCGTAATTTTCAAGTACCCTATTCATTGCACGCTACAGTGTGGAGAATCGTGCAAGAAAACAAATCAAATTTTACGACAGAAAACACTTGTAGCGAATGTGGTGAGAAGAAGATTTGCGTCCACTTATTGGACCGAACGGGCACATATTATATATGTAAGAATTGTTGCGTCCACATTTGGAATTACGTTCAAGATTCGATTTTCTAAAATTGTATGGAAACACACGTTTGACCGTAATGGCCGTAAGAAGAGTGCTCGTAAAAAATTTTTCTATAAACGCAGAAAAATTAAAGTTTAAGATGTTTAAGATAAAGGAAATGTCCGGACGTCTCGATTGGATCGACATTTCTCGTGGTATATTCTTCTTCCCTATGCTAATTTATCACCTTTTTTCTATTTACGACACAAACACAGGCACAATCTATTCACAAAAACCAATGATTCATTTTCTAGGAAACGTTCGCCTTCTTTACATTATATTAGCCGGTATTTCTCTCTATCTCGCAACCATTAAACCACAACCCATCGGCATGTTTTTGAAAAAAAGATGGAACCGATCCTACCACATCGCATTTTATGCCGCCGCGCTCACCATATTAACGTACTTTCTCTACCCCTCTAATATGATTCGGTTTGGCATCCTCCACTTTATCGCCCTTGCAACCCTTCTTATCTCCCCCATTGCATACGCCAATTCGATCCCGCTTACCGCCATCTGTTTTATCATAAGTCTTTGGTTATCATACGGAGACCTCATACCGGCCATTTCTAAACCAATAGACGTCGTGACAGGAGGGTCGGTGCCATATAACAGTATGGACTGGTTCCCATTGAAACGGTATCTACCTTATCTACTGTTTGGGCTTCTCTTCGCACAACTGGCCGGGCTTGGCGATGATCATAATGAACATAATGAATTCACCGACGAAGACAAAGAGAATAAAAAGACTCCCTACCGACAACTAGAATGGATGGGAAAGAACTCGCTTGAACTATATGCTACCCATGTCATTGTATTGTTGGTGGTTTATTACGTCTTTTTTCGTCAACCAAATAATTGAAGCGCCAACGTTTTCGTCACACGGTTGTAGACCATATCCTCGATATAGAGCTGATCAATATCATAGCCGTAAATACCGAACATCCCATCGGTTCGATTGCGACATGATGATCCACGCAATTCCTTCGGTAGTACCTTTCCATTATAATACGCCGTTTTCCGTTTCGTCCCATTACACGTCTCACAATTTCTCAACGCTTTTCTACATAACGGACACGTTTCTTTTCCGCTTGACGCCCATCTATCAAGACACTCCGTGTGAAAGATATGATCACAAGCTGTTCGTCCCATCGCTCTACGGTCGTCGTGATCAAGGCAAATGGGGCATTCCGTTTTATTTTGAACATTTTGGACATCTTCGTAAAGAGGCGTGTCATTACAAAGACATTGTTGTTCGATCAAAAATTGGCGTTCGGTTGCCGTCTGTTCTTCATATAAATACACACGTTCATACGCCTCTTTTATGGAGTGAATTAGATGGGATAGACTAAAACCAAGTGGATTGGCAGAAACAACCTTTATTTTTTTGGAATGAGTTACGGGGAAATCAATATTGATATAAATTTCGGTATCTGGTATAACAATTTGCTGATCATATAACAGTTCGCCATCCATTGTTCGTGGCCGCGAACTGTCGAATTCACTTATTTGTACGATTGACGGGTTGATGGTATGGTGATAACTACATTTCTCGTCAACGTGATTGTAGTCTGGATTATCGACAATGATCATAATATCGTCATGTGTTACATATGATAATTTGCATGTTTCACCGCACTGATGTTTAGAATATAGTGGGATTTTCCATTGTAGCGATGATGTTCGCAATGGATAAATGCGCCGTTTTGTCGGCCTATATGATCGCATTTTATTTAGTATTTGGTAATATTTAGTAATTGATTACATTTTAAATATTTTTTAAGATTTCTAGAAAAAGCGCGTCTTTCATATTCAAAAAATATGAAATTTATAAAAATAGTATGCTGGTAAATGGGTTGGAAAGGATTGCTTGACGATGTTTTTCGGTTAAATACGAGAAACGGTCCAAATTTTTATCTTTCCACCAATCATAATGAAAACTAATATAGAGCGGTGTACGGTATTTTTGTCTAACCTCAAATAAATCGTCCAATATATTTTCTTCGCCACCCTCAATATCGACTTTGATCAACGATATTGACGACGGATCAATGTTTGATATCATACGTTGCAGCGTAATCGTTTTGATGCGATAACAATCGTCTGTGTCGGTGTCCTCGTGAATCTGCGACGTGCTATCATTCAGTTTGGATTGACCCAAAAACAAATTTTTACCAAACGCGATGTCTACTCCATCCACGTTATAGATCGCGTTATTGAATAACATATAATTCTTCTCACAATTGGCCTCCATATTCTTAGACAAATCGTGGAACGATTCTTTATCCGCCTCAACGCAATACACAAATTTTGATTTACGACTGCCATACATCGCCGTCGTTCCAATCCACCCGCCAATGTCAATTAGAATTTTTTCTTTATTCAACAAATGATCAAAAATGGCAAATGTATCATATTCCCAATCCGTGTAAATATCCACCCAAAATGGAAGATTAGGGTTTCCATCCTTCTCGATTAAAAATACCTGATCATTTTTCCCAATCTTTGCGTATTTTTGCTCCATGTAGGGCACGATAATCTTAGAAATCGAAGAAATGTGGGTTGATTTTACAGATTGTGTATAATTTTCATAGTCATTGTGGATTTTATTGTTTTTATACCACGGTAGGTGTTTCGCCGTAAAGTTTCCGGCGATCCTGATATGGGAATCGTTATCGTTATATATGTGTTCTTTGTTGACCAGACAAAATGTGGTATCGATATCACTATTGTACAGTTCGTATATTGGGTGTTCTACTTTACGCTCCCAAAACTGTTTTTCCCAATCGTAGATCGTCAGCTCATCCACGTATGGGGATTGGAACATATCCGCAAAATCGGAGATGTCCAACGCAAACCCGACTTTTTCACAAGAATGTAGGTCCGATATCTTGGCCATGATTTCTATAAAATTAGGCGGCAAATTGGGGTTAAATTGGAGATCGGGGTCCGTCAAGATAAATTTGGATGGTAGAATATCGTAAATGTCGGCATTTGAATTGGGTGAGATCCACGGGCCAAGATTCTCGTCGCGCCAAAAGATAGTATAGGGCAGCGTTTTCAAATAACGGATGGTATCTTCACACGTTGATTTGTTATCCAGAATCATAATATTCATATTCGCGAATTTCTCGAGTTGTTCTACTGTATTCATCACATATTTATAATTATTGTAACATATCACAACAACTGGAATCATTCTAAATTTTTATCATATTCAAATATTTAGATATTATTATATAAATTTGCGATCATATAAAATCAAATATATATAATAAATGAATTTAAGTAGACCCTTAGATCTATGCCTTTCTCCCGATGGTAGCGAACTTTTTGTAGTCGACGATGAATGCATCCAAGTGCTAAACACCGTGGACGGGTCCCACAACCGAACCATTGGCTCTTTTGGTGAAGATTCCGGCGAATTCAATTTTCCATTCGGTATATGTCTTTCACGGGACGGCGAAGAACTTTATGTCGCTGATCGAGATAATAATCGTGTTCAAGTGCTACGCTCACGTGATGGCGCACACCTACGCACATTCGAAGATTTTTCTTCACCCAAAAAAGTCTGTCTTTCACCTGATGGACGAGAACTTTTTGTCGTCGATTTTTTGGCAATCCATGTGTTACGTTTAGACGGAACGAAGATTCTAACGATCGAAAAAGGGAGAGGACATGACCGAATTACACGAGCCGACGATATATGTTTTTCACTCGACGGTAGTCATTTTTTCGTAGCCGAAGGGAACCATGTCAAGGTGTTTCGCACAGACGACAAAACATACGTCCGTTCCATTGGCGGAGGTACCAAATTAACCGGTTTTCTACACGCAGAATCGTTATGTATTTCAAGAAACCATCTTTTTGTAGCAGATTCCGGTCATCATCATATTCAAGTGTACACGTTAGAAGGGGAACACGTTATTAAGATTGGCGGAGGAGGCAGTAATATTGACCATTTTGGAAGAATAGGAGGAGGTAATAGCCCAGGTCAATTTGATATGCCAATGGGTATATGCATCTCGCCTAACGGCAACGAATTATATGTTGCCGACGCAAGAAACACACGTGTACAAATCTTTCAAATATAATTTATATTATGATTAATCATTAATATAAATTTTTAGGATTAGGATTAGTCTTCTCTTACTTTACGTAGTGTATAACCGATACGAAATGTTGAATTCACTCGATTCCACTTTTCCTTATAGTCGTCGATATTAATCGACGCACCCGGTAATAATAGTTCTAGAAAATTCGTATGAAACTGCTCATCATAATAGACTGCATAATCAATCGTTGACAACCCAAAACGGTCCTCGCGCAAAAGATCAGGCTTATAGGTAAGCAACAGCCTCGCGATTCTCGAACGCTGGAACTCAATCGCGTAATACATCGGCATCCTTCCATAACGATCGGGCATATGGATCAAGCCCGGCGAGTCGTCCATCATCTTTTTTAGATTGTCGTAATTGTCCGTCACAATTAACATCTGAAATTCGTTAAATGTGGCCATATTCTTTTTATATGACACAAAAACATACGTAAAAATTCATTTTTATAAAAATGATAAGGAAAGGAGCGAGGAGAGCGAAGAAGTTAAGGTAAAATAAGGTAAAAATGTACCGCAGCATTTCGATTATCGTGCTATTCTACGCTATCATCGTCTACTTTTTATTTTCATCTACCTCCGTCGTATGCCCCCTAGATAAAGATGTAACCCGTGAAGTCTTTGCAACTGCTCGACCCGTCACGTTCAAGGTTCGATACATCTTTTCGTATTGCGATGGCAGGTTTCGCGAAACCATCTATCCTTCGTCTCAATTTACAGACGAAATGCGCGAAGAATGGATTAAGTCAAACCCTACACAAATCTTCCATAACACCGTATGGGGTTGGTATTCTGATATTGATAATAGTCGTTTTGCCATTCCCGTTATGGTAATAGTGCCAATTACTATCTTAATTTTGACTAATATCGCCATTCTCCTGACGCATTAGATGGTATTAGATGAATTCACTATATTCACTATATTCACTATATTCACTGAAATATGATTTACATATCGAGGGTAGTAATCCAACAAAAGCTCTACAATCTCGACATGTCCATTTCGAGACGCGAATCGAATTGCGTAATTATGATCGGCACTTGGATCGACGCGACGATCAGCTAACAAACGTTCTACAACCGCGAAATGCCCAATCTCGGACGCGACGCCGATGGCATAATTGTTATCAACGGACGGGTCAACTCGACGATCGGTTAACAAAAGATCTACAACATCGACATGTCCACTTTGAGAAGCAGTTTTAATGATTTGATTATTATTGACACACGGATCAACGCGGTCATCGTCTAATAGAAGCTTTACAACCTCGACATGACCATTTTGAGACGCAAATCGAATGGAGTAATTGTTATCGGCACTTGGATCCACTCGGTGATCGGCTAACAGAAGCTCTACAACATCGACATGCCCATTTTGAGACGCGAATTTAAATGCATAATTATCATCTACACTCGGGTCGACTCGACGATCGGCTAACAAAAGACGAACAACCTCCGTATGTCCATTTTCAGAAGCGGCTCTAATAGCGTAATTGTTATCAAATGCCGGATCGACATTCTCTCTTAATAGACGTACCACGACATCGATATGTCCATCCTCTGCCGCGACATTAAGCGCGACGCTCTCATTTTCCATAACTAAATATTTATCATATTTAGTTGTTATCATTATATGTCATTAAAAATAAGCGCGGAAAAACGAAATGTCATCCGCTTGCACCACGCCATACCCATACTTTTTCTTTTGAAACATCTTCTTGCTCTTCGCCACAAACTTTTCTAAAAGCTCTTGATCCGATTCCGTCGTCATCACCTCCTTTGCCAACTCTTCCTCCGTATAACAATCATGGACACCATCTGACGCCGCGAAGATCATCCGCTTGCCCGTTGAAAACGGAACCGCCGAAATCGGGATACGACGTACGTCCCAATTCGAACGCGCGCCCACTTTCTTGGCATGGTGATCGCCAATCGTCACAAGACACGTCAAAACCGTGTCGCGCTGGCCAAACTTATCCATCGGGCCAACAAGGTAATTCCCATACTCACCCTTCGCCGTTCCCACCGCCAAACGATTGTATGTTTTGAATGTAGGCGACGCCTTTGACACTTTCAAAGCGGCATGATACGCCTCCAAACACTTTTTCTGCTCTTGCATATTCGCGTCCGTGCGGTCCTTCTCAAACGCATCAGTCGCCGCGTAATACGCCTTTGTTGTTTCTTGAACGGCAACATGATCGGAAAAGTAATCGATTTTCTGGCCATCGTCATCGTACATATCGACCATCTCGCCACGATCATTGACGTTCCACATCAGCTTCCCAACCACTTGCCCCGACTTACGCAACGCCATTATACGATCACACTCGGTCTGCGACGTCGGTCCATTGTTAACCGTGATCTCTTCCGCGTAAAACGCTCCCTCGTTCTCCGCGAAGATGTAAGCCTTAGAATCGCCCGCATTGGCGACCGTGATCACCTGTGTAAGAGGGTCAATCGCGACATACGTTGCCGTTGTTCCACCGTGAATGACCTGGCCACGCATGTACGGCAAACCATCTTGAATGTACATTCCTGAATTTTCGGCGACAAGATTGTGCAAAGCCTCCTGATCAATCTCTTCTGACCATTTCTCAACGTTTCCAACATTTCCAACACAAGAAGCGTGCCTTTTGGCAATTGCGGCACCTCCGTAAATCGAGTAAAACGCCCCGCGATCTCCGTGACCATCGAGAAGAGCGCCTCCGTTCTCGAACGTAATCACACAATCTTGGCCCGATGAATAGTTGGCGATCGCCGATGTAAAGACATACGTGGGAATCTCATCGTTCGAAAGGGTCTTCTTCATCTCGGGCACAGTGTTTGGCATCTCGGCCATATCGGACATTCCAGATACCTCCGGAATCTCAAAAGTATTAATAATAGCGGTCATATTCTTTGGTATTATCTCTGTTCATTTTCTCTATATAAAATCATTTTTATTAACTATATTTTAGAATGATCTAGAATGATCTAGAATGATTAGAATGATCTAGAATGATCTAGAATGAACGAATGGTTTGGTCATCGTATGTTTTAAACTCTACTTTATTGTTCGTTACATCATAGGCTATCGTGTATTGCGTGTAAATAGGTTCAAGGCTTTTATTGTTTATATAGACTCCTTTGACAATATCAAAACTATTTAGAATATGAAACGTTATATTTAGTCCTTGACGACTACATTTTGGCATAGAATGAAATTTCTGAAATACATATAAACGCTCAAATCTAGAAACACTTGAAAAATCCCCGGGAAGACCATGTAACAATTCACGTTGACTTATATCCGTTTTTTCTTTGATTTTACGCATATGTTCCGGAAAAGTTGGATCATTTGCCATTATTCCGTACGGATTGTCATATACAACCGCGACACCTTTGACACATTCAACAACAACACAGTTACCGTTTTTATCGCAACAAAACCAGTGGAGAGGAACAGTGTAACCGAGTGGCTCGTATGGTTCATCAAGAACGGAAATTTGACTTGCGATATCGCGAATATCCGCGATCGATTTTGCATTAGACAGAAAAAATCCGGCGACATCAAGAGAGGACATATTGATACGTTTGGGGTCGTATGGACCGTATTCTGTGTATCCTAAGAAATAAAATGCCATTACGGTAATTCCGTATGGATTCATACCATCGATAATATAACTGTCTGTTCTACCTGGTAAGTGGGCGACGACACCTTTTCCATTTTCATCAGAAAATGTTGAATATTCTAGATACATGTCGAATTCAAGTGTTCTCGCAATAATCACGGAACCATCTTTACATATAATACGTATACCAGAGCACATTTTATTATTATTATATTTTAAATTGTTATGGAAATTTACTTTATTACAATATAAAGTCTTTGTGTATTATATAAGTAATAAGTAAGAAGTAATGAACTATAAAGTCGCCCGAAAAACAGTTGAGTTTTGCCAATTACCATTGGAATACGTCCTGAAAAATGTATACCTACCACCATTTCAGCGTATTGAAAACAACGAGCACACCGAACACATTTTGAAAGGAATCAAAGAATATTACGATGAACACAAAGAGATTTTTCTTCCCGGTACGATTTCCGTCGGGCGTCTTCCGGATAAACCAAAAATGATCTTACTCGACGGTCAACACCGCATTCGCGCCCTAGAACAATTCAGTAAACAGATTTCAACGATCCTAAATGAATTGATCCGTATTGATATCTACAATGTCCAAACCGAAGAAGACACCTATAAACTATACGAAATCATCAACTCCAATAAGAAGGTTGCATTATACGACGGAAACATCGAACCGTTTATCATCCCGCTTGTCCAAAAATTCTTCAAAGAACAATTCCCCGACTATTGCAAGACGTCCAAGAACCCAAGATGCCCCAACATCTCACTCGACGAACTTGGGAAAAAGCTGCAAGCTTACCAAGTAGTGGAAAAATTAGGTGTCACACTTGAAAATGTGCGATCTAGACTTCTAGAACCGATTTTGGCACTGAATACGTTTTATTCGCGAAATACACATAAATTTGAGATGTGGGGAATCGAGGACTACACAACGAAATATAAGAAATTATTGGAGGGACCTGCTCCTTTTTATTTGGGCCTATTTCGACAATACGAGTGGATTGATCGTTTGATAGACGGAAAATTTAATGAGACTGAGACACGTGCAAAAGAAATCAAGGG
>Ga0214921_10000953_pt1 | contig 50851 bp, 40 predicted proteins | sample LL1505_MetaG_FD_177992 | JGI IMG/M metagenome (GOLD analysis project Ga0214921, IMG submission 177992) | Freshwater microbial communities from Lake Lanier, Atlanta, Georgia, United States - LL-1505 | ecosystem: Environmental > Aquatic > Freshwater > Lake | place: USA: Georgia | collected... | reverse complement strand
TACCAATCAACAAAAGCTCACAAATGTCAGAATTCAATAGTGATTTCGCTAAAAACTAACGGTTATACCCTACCACTGCCCTGCCAGGTGGGCAAGCGTCGGGATTTACGGGGTATTGCCTTGTTTTTAGACAGCGAATGTGCGCCGTGAGGCCGCCACGATTTAGGTAAGTTTTGGTCTATCGAAAGTCCTTGCTCTGCTATAAAAGATGGTGTCCAAAAAAGGCCGATGCGCCTTAATATTACGCAACCCAAGGGGTTATCATGACGCAGTCTTCAACAACAATGTGGCACAGGACTCATACCTTAGGCGAGTTAACGAAATCAAATGTTGGACAAGAAGTTGTACTAACGGGTTGGGTTAATCGCCACCGTGATCACGGACAATTTATTTTCTTAGACCTACGGGATCGTTATGGAATAACGCAGGCGGTCGTCGATCCAGAACATGCGCCGGCAGCCTATGAAATAGCCAAGAGCCTACGCGCCGAATTCGTCGTCGCGGTGAAGGGTAAGGTCAATGCCCGCCCCTCAGGCATGGTGAACAAGAATATGGCGACGGGTGAAGTCGATATACTGATTAGCGACATTAAAATCCTTAATAAGTGCGATGTTCTACCGTTTACAATCCAAGATGAATCTGAAGCTTCTGAAGCGCTTCGGCTAAAATATAGATACCTAGACCTGCGCAGACCAACGCTTAAAAGTAACTTGATCAATAGGAGTAAGTTTGTCAGAGAAATGCGCCGCGCCCTCGAGGCACGCAGTTTCATGGATATTGAGACCCCGTTCCTCTACAAATCTACACCCGAAGGAGCGCGGGAATTTCTCGTGCCGTCTAGGATCCATGCGGGCCACTTCTATGCCTTGCCTCAGAGTCCACAGCTTTTTAAACAAGTACTGATGATCAGCGGATTTGATCGCTACTATCAAATTGTAAAGTGCTTTCGGGATGAAGACCTTCGTGCGGATCGTCAACCAGAATTCACACAAGTTGATATTGAAATGAGTTTTGTTGACGAAGCTCTAGTGACGAACACGCTTGAAGACGTCACTCGCACCGCAGTCACAAACTTCTACGATGGTCAGATCAAACTACCGGAAAAATTTCCACGCTACACATATGCACAGGTTATGGAAGAATACGGCGTAGATAAACCTGACATGCGATTTGAGCTCAAACTTAAAAACTTGACTGATCTGGTTCAAAATTCGGAGTTCAAAGTATTTAAGGAATCAGTGTCCTCAGGCGGGATTGTAAACTGCATTGTCGTACCAGGCGCGGCGGAAAAATTTAGTCGCAAGGATTTGGACGATCTTGGAGAACTCGCCAAGAACCACGGCGGACGGGGCCTTGCGTGGATCAAGAAGATTCCGGGGGCTGGAGTTGCCAGTTGGAACGGTCCTATTTCAAAATTCTTCAAAGATCAAGATTGCGCAAGCATTGAAGATCGCGCGGGCATTAAATCAGGCGACCTCGTTTTATTTGGAGCCGGGCCTTATGATTCGACAAAAGCGATGCTAGGAGCCGTCCGTAATTATCTTGGCGCCAAGCTAAAGCTATATAATCCCAAGGACCTTTGTTTCCTTTGGGTGACGGAGTTTCCACTCCTGGAACGAGACCACGAAAACAATCGCTGGCTTGCCCGGCATCATCCGTTCACATCCCCGCGTCCGGAAGACTTCCATTTGTTAAAAACAAATCCCGAACAGGTCAGGGCTTCAGCCTACGATCTTGTTCTAAATGGCTACGAAGTTGCTGGGGGATCTGTGCGTATTCACGATCCGGAAATTCAAAAGCTTTTATTTGACACCATCGGACTTTCAGATGAGGAAGCACAAAGTAAGTTCGGATTTTTACTTGAAGCACTAAAATATGGCGCTCCACCGCACGGAGGCATGGCGTTTGGAGTGGATCGAATGGTGATGTGCCTTACGGGGGCAGAAGCGATTCGAGATGTCATCGCTTTCCCAAAAACACAAAAAGGCACTTGTCTCATGACCGGAGCGCCAAGCTATGTATCTCCTCCACAACTTAAAGATCTGCATGTGAAAGTTGATACCGCAACAACGGGAGAGACCCAAAAGTGACAACATCGCCTATATTGGAATCAATTACAAACTTTCCCATGGGTCCTAAACTGCGAGCTTGGTTTCAAGTATCGGACACCTCGTATCGCGGTCATGACAATACTTCGCCTACGGCAGAAGACATCGCAAACTTCACCGACGCCGTATTAAAACACCTCGAGGAATTTTCTCCGCGCGATGCTGATCACCTTGTTGACCTCATAGAAGAACTTGTAGGAATGAATCTGCCTCTGCTTGCTATAAAGATGGTCGATGCATTCCCTGAGATTTTTCCAAGCGACGACTTTCGTGCTCAGTTGCATTATGGAAACGCTTCAATGTTGGTTGGTGACTTGGCAAGAGCCCAATTAGCATTTATTTCTGCTCAACAAATTGTTCCCGAAGAGCCCGCTCCGTACATCAATCTTGCGCAAATATACTGCCATGACGGGATGCTCGATGACGCTCAAACCTGGTGCCGTTCAGGTCTAGACGCAGATACCAATAATCCAAGGCTCTGGGAGATACTTGCATGGGTCGACAAGAATCTTCATGCCAATGAAAAGTCCAACCAAGAATGCGGAGAAAGACTTGCCATTCTTGCGCGGGAAAAAAACTCCTGGGCAGGCGCCTCACTGGCATGTGAACTTATAAATTCCGATGACGTCCTCAGCAAACTTGCTGCTCTGGAAAAATTTTATGATCAAGGACTTCGCGAAGAGGCGTTTTTGGTTGAGTTTACAGCGCTGCTCGGAGTCACAGGTCGATACGACCGTATTCCTGCCATCCTATGGCAGGCAGAAAAGCAGTCCAGCCAAGGCCTCTGCTGGCAGCTGATCCTTCATTTGGCGCAAGCTTATATGGGGCTAGGGCGTGATGATGAGGCCGCGCACGCTCTCGATAAACTTAATAAAGTAAAAGACTTACCTGAGCATGCCCAGGTCATTTCCAAAGAAATGCTAGCGGAAATTACAGAGAAGGCTCGTTTAAACTAAACCAAAGCTTTTTATACCGAATGCCCAATTATTCTAAGTTTTTTAAGGAAAGTGGTTGACAATTGATACCATTTTGTTACATGTCTGCATGTAACCTTGGGTGTTTCTATTAAATTGTTTTAATAATTAGAGGGTTTCGCTTAGAGCGATCCACCTGGTTTAGGCAAGTCTTGGAGGACTTCCCATGAAGGCACTCATCGTCGATGACGATAGCACGCTACGTCTCATCATTAGATCAGTTCTTGAGAAAAGAGGCTTCGTTGTTTTAGAAGCCGAAGACGGCGTCATGGCCGTAGAAATGACCGAAAGACATCCCGACATTGGTATTGCCATTCTCGATGTGAACATGCCGAGAATGAATGGCCTTGATGCTCTGGCCAAAATCAAAGCTATTAACCCCTCCATTTTCTGTCTCATTGCGACTGCATACTCCAACATGAACGATGCGATCATGGCGATAAAACACGGAGCCTATGACTACCTGCAAAAGCCCGTGGCACCCGAAAGGCTTGCCAAACTTCTCGACAAAGCTACGGCTGCAAACAACATGGTGCTTGAGGCAAGCTTTACTGCACCTAAGTTAGAGTTCGATGATGGAAGAACCATCGTGGGCGGCAGCTCGCAACTTAAGCAAGTTTTTGATGTCATCTACAAGCTTTCAAAAGTCGACACGTCTGTTTTAATCCGAGGAGAGAGCGGAACCGGCAAGGAACTTGTCGCTCGAGCCCTACACTACAATAGCCACCGCAAACACGGAGCTTTCGTTGCAATTAACTGCGCTGCAATTCCTGAATCACTGATTGAAAGCGAGCTGTTTGGTCACGAAAAAGGTGCTTTCACGGGCGCTGACCGCCGTAAGCTGGGCAAATTCGCTCAGGCGGAGGGTGGAACGCTTTTTCTAGACGAGATCGGAGATATTAGCCCCGCGACACAGGTCAAATTACTTCGTATCCTACAAGAACGTACCTATTCTCTCGTTGGCGGCGGTCAAGAGATCAAATCCGATGTACGAATTGTCGCTGCGACGCATAAGCCCCTAGAAAAAATGATCGATGAAAATAAGTTTCGGGCCGATTTATTTTATCGATTAAACGTTTTACCAATTAATCTGCCACCACTTCGTGAGCGCAAAGAGGACATCCACGACCTTTGCCAGTACTTACTAAAAAAGTTCAATAAGTCTCACAGACGAAAAATAACTGGCATCAGCGACGGCGCCATACGTCTACTCATGCAACATCCGTGGCATGGAAATATCCGAGAGCTTGAAAACGCAATGGAGCGTGCTTTTATACTTGAGTCTACGGACGTCTTGCAGGAATCATCTTTTGATCTGCATGCAAGCACTCAAGGAACTTTGATCAATGTCCCACCGCCTCCAATGCAGTCTCGAGATTTATCACAAACGCCGCAGTCGGGAGCTTTTGCCGATGAAATCGCCGCCGCTAGGTTCGGAAAATCACCGACTAGCGCCGAGAGTACCAAGGGTGGCTTCATGTTTATTCGAGATGAAGACGAGCTTAACTTTCCGGCATTAAAGGATCGCTTTGAGCGAGAGTTCCTTGTGAAGGCTCTGACGGCCTATAACGGTAGAATTAACCAGACTGCCGAGGCGACTCAGATGACAAAAGTCACCCTGCTGCGGAAGCTTGAAAAATACGGCATTGACGCCAAGGAATTTTTTAAGATTCTATAGTTTCTATACCTTTTATGATTCACCATGCCTCGTGTTATAATTTGGGGTGGTAAGAGCCCAAACTGACACTGAAGGTTGGTGACATACTCATGCGTGACCACAATTCACGGCTTAAAGACTCTGACAGCCTTAAAACAAAACTAGCCCTGACCAGGATTAGCCGATGGCACGACATTGCCCCCGACTCAGTCAACATGGTCCGCGCAGAACTCATGCACACTCTCGGTCTTAATCAACCTGAAACAACGGCTGGCCTGCGCATGGAAACTACTCCACCAAGCAGCGCTGATACAAATGGCCAGCTGAGCGCCCAAACGCGCCATCTCATCCATGCAGGAGCGCCCTGGCATGTGGTGGCTTCCGCGATGTGGAGCGACTTTCAGCGAACACCGTCACTCACAAAAGCTGCGAGACTTTTGGAAACAGCTTTTGTTGAGGCAAGTCCGCCTGAAACATTAGAAATATTTACGCGTTTAATGACATCTGGCCAAAAAGGCTTTTACTGGTACCTACACCCGAAACTTAGAGACTTCATCATCGAGCACGCTCCGGAACAGCATCTTGATCAGCTTTACTGGACCATTGCGAGAGAGCGAGATGATGCGAAGCTTAGCGGCCTTGAGTTAACCTATATTTTTCTTCGCGTAGCGACGACCTCTGACAAAACAGCAGCATGGATGTACTTCCGAAGGCACCAAGAGAGAATTATTGGCGCATTTTCTCAGTCTAAACACTTTGGGATGTCGAAAACTCAGCTTATGTTCCGTGCGGGAGAACTGGCCCTCAGCCTGGGATACAATCATGACGCGCGTGATATATTTCATTCGCTGCCGGCTTCGAGCCCCGAGCGAGAGACAGGCTTACAGCTGCTCCTGCGATTTGAAAGCAGCACTCTCGACCGCGACCGGAATAGCTATTTTATCCGCGTAGAAAACGCAGCGTCCTGGCAAGAGCGACTGGCTATCATCGCAAGTTTTTGTGACGCCACCAGAGGGTCGCGCGACACTATGGACCAGAACCGTCCTGCTTTAGATTTACTTCTAAAGTCTCTTCTGCAATGGGTGCCTAAAAACTCGGATGCCTGGCGCGCTGTTGGTGATTTGATCGTGCGTCATCGCGATCTAAGTCCAATGTTGCCAAGCTTATTTACGCCCCTTATCGATCAAACAATCGCATTTCACGGACCTGACTTCGATGGCGCCCTGTGGAACGCGGCACAGTCCATGCGACCTCAAACATCGACAGAGTTTTTCCTACATGGGGTGGCCCTGATTCATAAGTATGTTACGAATCCGCGACTCGGAGAGAGCCTACTTTGGAAGGCAACGGAACTCTTGTTAAAGCTAGAATCATCGGCTGTTACCATGCCATGGACCTGCCGAGAGGTCCTCAAGTCTGGTCAGCAATGGATCAAGCAAAGCACGGTTCTAGTAGATCGCGACCGAAAAAGAGCTGCAGCGAGCCTCAGGCTTGCTCTTGAAGGTGCCTTGGCCAGCGAAACGACCGTCGAGACGTACCTGGCTCTATGCACGCCCATACCTGACACTCTACTCCTAGGTATTGCCAACAATGCCATCGCTGGCGGGCAGCAGCAATTTGCATCAAGAATACTTGCGCGTTCTGGCCTTCACCGAGCCTTCACGAATAAACAATTGCTTCAAATGTGGGGTCTTGCTGCAAACAGTGAAACCCCTGATTTAGCATGGCGCATCGCAACTGTGTTGGCGGCACGCGATGCAATACCTGAAAACATCCGACATTCCTGGGATATTTCGGGAGAGCACCGATCGGCATACCAACCGGTCAGCCCGACCCAGGAAGATATCGATGCCGCCCTGGACGAGCTGTCCGCTTCAGCAAAAAAGCTAGTCAAAGCCCTTTGTCTTGCCGGTACAAAATTAAATGAACTGGTCCACATACGAGAGAACGCTAGCCATACATCACCCAGCATGAACGGGGCTTCATCCATAGAACAGTCGATCGTGGAATCACTCAAGAATAACCACGTCATTCCTAAAGCCACCAAAACAATTGTGGAAACGACGGGTATTCATATGGCACCTGATGCCGCTGCCTCACTGGCACAAGCCATCATCAGTAGCCCCTGGCTTTTTACTGCCCGCTTAATTGCTGAGCGTCTTTCTGCGCCGTCTTGGGGCTGGAGCGTTGATGTATTACAACACTTGGCGAAATCAGTGGTGACTCTGATCGGCAAAGATCCAAACGGACGCGGTGGAATTAAACTTTCGAGGTGGCTTGGATCTCTCAGTTCTCTTGAAAGAGCTGCGTGGAATGATCTCATCACCTGCAGCATTGAAACTACGCCAGAAGCCCTATCCATTGAACTAGTAAAGTTTTCGTGTCGTCTCGCCGTGATTGTCTATCCGGGGCATCTCATGGCACTAAAAACCTTACAGCAGCTACGACCACCTATAGAAATTATACGTGACCTTGAATGGTTTATATTGAGCGACTCTCTGACCCAAGTTAGAAAGCGTCACAACATTCAAGCAAGAATTGCCGTATCGGAAATTCTCAAGCAGGAATATGCAAAAAATTAAATTTTATCGCGGTAGGTAAGGTCCTTTAAAACCCCATCCTTCGCTGCACGTTCAAAAATTTTCGCAGAAAAATCTAAAGTACCACTCGCAGCGATGCCAATGACGGCGGCTGTAAGCGTCGAGCGAAATAATGCTTGCTTGGTGGTCGAGGTAAATGGATCGACACCGAGTGCAGCTTGAGCAAAAACGCTTGGGCCTTGCGCGTCATCGTGAACAGCCTTGGGCACAGTCACCTCAATCATCTCACCTGCGATATTCTTTCTAAACATTGATCGCCCGCGCGCGGTAAAAATTTTTCTATCGGCGCCAAGTAGAACCACAGGTACATCGGATTTCTTCATAGCGGATGTGACGCTGCTATGCACCACAGCTGGATCTAGTAAAACCGCGCCAATGACCGGAGCTCCACTGCCGATCGCCAAAATAGCGGCACTCCCCCCAAAAGAATGGCCCACGACAATGATGCGATTTCTATCTGCGTTGTTGCCAAGAATCCGTGGCCATTGATGGACCATCTCCACAAATTTACGAAGTCTCGTTCCATTTTCAAGCCATTGATCGCGATTGGGCGACTCGACCGTAACCACATGAAAGCCCCAACTTGCAAGATGTTTAGCCTGACGCCTGTGCGCTCCCTTGTTGGAAAAGTTACCGTGACTCATGATGACAATCGGCAATAAATCGACTGATTTTGCTGCAAAATGATCCACCACTAACGTCTGATCCAAATCGATATTAAACTCACGATCAGGACGCGAAGAAACATTAAAAGGCCCCGCGGTTTCAAAGCGACTTAAGTTTGGCTCTAAAACTATAATATTATTCTGAAGTTGTTCGGCTTTCATGACTTCCGGACGACGCTCGGGACCAATGACGCATCCCGCTAGCATGAAAGCCAAAAAAAACTTTGAAAATATTGATAGCAAGAGGGCACCTTTCCTTTAGCAATTTGCTATAATTATCGGACGTATATCCCAAAAATTAAGAGCAGGACCCTCTAGCCAAGCAGAGCTCAAACATATGAAATTCTTGTCTATTAAAGAAATACGACACGCCGCAGCCTTGGCTGCCATGCTAAGCCTGAGCCATTGCAAAAGTTTGTATGATTTAAAAAATTATTCAAAATCTCCTTTAAAAGGAGTTATTTCCAACTCTGAATGGTCCTATGGATATGCCTACACCGACCCAGAAGCTAAGCTACCAGACGGGCAAGAAATGATGATCGTACTCCTGACAGCCAAGCCAAAGCATGCGTGCCCTGATCAAACAGACAAACTCCCGGATGCTCGGGAGGTCGCCATATCAATCGACGGCAAAGTTGGCGAAATGAAAATTGGACAAAAATCTGGGCGGTTTGAAACGGAAGACGATCAATTCACATATACGAAGACAGAACGTCAAGCTTCCGTGGCATTTCACGACCCCACATTGCCAGAAAATCAGCAGTACAAATTTGCCACCTCTGGCAAAGTGAAAATAAATAAAATAACCAGTGACACCATCGAAGGCGCCGTACTTGCAAAAATATCGCGAAATAGCTTTATAAACGGGCAATTCAAAGCTAAGGTTTGTAAATTTGGCCAGCTAAACTGAGTAGACGTGAAGATTAGTTATAAATATTCTTCTCATATTTCTGAGCACCATTTTGCCAAGGCCCATAAGCCCATTCTTCTGACGGCGATAAAAATACTGTCAGCAAACCTAGAATAATGATGGGAAATCCAACGGCGAACCAATCCTCAGTCGAATGCCGGGATATCTTCATGAAAATCCAAGCACCAAAAATAGCCGTTAAAATTAACGCCGCAAATATTACACCCATGCGCCTCTTCTTATAGACAATAAGTTTCACAAATTTATTATCTTCAGCTGAATTCTTTACTTTGCCGGCCATTGTTATAAATCTCCTATTTTTTTGTCTTTGCTACACCAACTGCAGATTGCTTACTAGCTTGAGCAGATTGCAAATTGTTTTTAAAAAGCATCCACCTTAAACTCGCCACAGCAAACAGCGCAGAGACCATCAAAAAGCTCCCAAGAGGAGTATGCGCGCTTTTGGACGCGAACGGCAAACCAAGCATAAACATGGCGCCAAGTGCCGACATCACGGCCGGATAGGTAAACTCAGTCACCTCGTCGCGTCTATCGACACCTTTTAGTCCCGCGAATAAAATCACCAACCACAATAAGCCAAACATCATAGGCCCAAAGTCCATTGGACGAAGTCCTGAAATGACCGATCTGAGATCAGCTAAAACCATGCTAAAACCCATAGACTACACCCCCATGACTTTCCCTTGATCGGCTTATAATCCAATGACTTAACGGGCAAAACTTGCCCAGACTCTCACTGTAAGCTACGATTGCAGGACATTAGAAACAAATTCGAGGACCAATCTGCTATGGGTAAACGTCTGCCTTTTTTGATTTTGTGCCCACTATTCCTACTCTTATGTTTCGCCCAAAACGACGAGGCTATAGCCGCCAAAAATGGAGCAAGCTCCGATAAAAACAATAAAATTACAAATGAACCGTCTGGGGTCATCTCATTTGAGAAGCCCTTGGTCGACTTTGGTATGATAAAACGCGGACAGAAGCTTACGGCAAAATTTACTTTCAAAAATATCGGACAAGGTCCATTAACGATACAAGGCGTCCAGGCAGCTTGCGACTGCACAACTTCCGATGCAGCCAAGGGAAAGTCCTTTGGACCCGGTGAATCTGGAGTTCTTGAGGTTACGTTTGATACCAAAGACTATTCAGGAAAGGTCACAAAGGCTGTTACCGTCATAACCAACGAACGCTCAATGTCTGATCGCACCCTGACTTTGACGGCCACCGTCAATAGCGATGTAACTGCAACTCCACCGCTGGCAGACTTTGGTGAGGTTGTTTTGAATCACTCTCCACAGCAGTCTGTCCGCATCAAGGGCACGATGAAAAATGATTTGAAAATCGAAAAAATTCGCTTTAATGAGGAATTTTTAGATGTAGGCTATACAAAAGAAGGCAAAGAGTTCCTAATTCAGGTCAAGCTTAAGCCTAATGTGCCCATCGGTTTTTACAAAGACACGATTTGGGTCAAAAACAACTCGCCAGCACTACCTGAAATGCCCATACCCGTCAGAGCAACTATACGAGGCGAAATCTCCGCAAGCCCATCCTATATAGAGTTCGGATCAGTACTGCCGTCAGAAAAGTCTTCGCGCCAAATTTCATTAATGTCGGGATCTGGTTTTGACGTTACAAGCAATTCGGTTGAACTTAATGTTAATGGCGCCAAATCTGAGGATGGCTCGGAGTTACTGAAGGTGAATGTTTCACCGTCCGGAAAAAACGGTAAAAACGTTAGTCTTGAACTCAAAAATCCAGGGACTAAACCGGGCAGTGTGCACGGGAAAATCACACTTCAGACCACAAATCCTCAGCAGAAAACCCTGACTGTAGATTTTTACGCATTTTTTCGCTAATTTTTTTGCTGATTTTATTGGTGACTGAGTTCACCAAGAAGCGCTATCTTATTGCCGCCAGTAATTTGGACCGGAAGCGTCTTACCTAGAAGATCGTCCCTACTTGAAACCCGGACCGTACGGAATTCCTGAGTCCTCCCAACCCATATCCCGGGAGACTTTCTGCTTTGGTAAATAAACAGCACGTCTTTGTTTGTACCCACATCGGCTAGCGCCAGTTCAAGGGTAATCTTGTCTTGAAGGGCGTTAAGCCGACGAAGCCGTTCGTCTTTTACATGCTCTGGGACTTGATCCAAAAACCGCGACGCCGCCGTCCCGCGCCTTGGCGAGTATTTGAACGCATACACAAAACTGTAACCAACACGTTCTACCAAGGCCAATGTATCCTCAAATTCAGCATCGGTCTCACCTGGAAATCCGACAATCAGGTCCGTGCTAATAGCGATACCTGGCAACGCCTGCTGCAACCAAGAAATTCGCTCCAGATATTGCTCTACGGTGACTTTACGCTTCATTCGCTCGAGCGTCCGATCATTACCAGCCTGCACTGGCAGGTGAATGTGGCGACCCATCTTGGGTTCACTCGCAAATAGATCTGCCAGAGGGCGAGTAAAGTCGTGAGGATTTGATGTCGTAAATCGAATACGCTCAATCCCCTCAACTTTAGCAACGGATTTTAGCAAGCCAACAAAAGGCCCACCATCGGCAGGCACATCATTACGACCTATTAGATCCAGGCCGTAGCTATTAACATTCTGACCAAGCAAGGTAATTTCCCGGGCACCTTGCGAGACCATGTATTCCACCTCACGAACAATTTCAGCGGATGATCTGCTGATTTCACGACCACGAGTGAATGGCACGACGCAAAATGTGCAAAAGTTATTACATCCCTCAATAATATTCACAAACCTAGTGACCTCTTTCTTACCCGTGACCGAGGGAATATGGATCAATGGTTCGACTGATATTTGATTGTTTTGTTTGCTTTCGACATCTCCGTCAACATGGCGATCAAAACCTGTGGCCACAGCTGGCTCACCCGTGTCTTGAACCTCTTGGAGCAAGCGCGGAAGTGCCTCAATTTTGCCAGGACCCAGCAAAACATCGATTTGTGGTGCCAATTCAATTAGTTTCTTTCCGTCTGCTTGAGCAACACAACCAGTAACAGCGATTTTCAATTTCGGATTTTGAAGTTTTAGTTGGTCTAGTACACCCAGTCTAGACAGAACCTTGTGGCGGGCTTTTTCACGAATGTGACAGGTGTTGAGCAAGATGAGATCTGCCGACTCTGGGCCCTCACCAGTTAATTCGTAATTTTCCGACTCCAGTAGAGAAAGCATTCGCTCGCTATCAGCCACATTCATCTGGCAGCCCCAGGTCTCTATATGGACCTTGCGCTTTGACTTTATGGTTGCTGGCTGTGAGACTATTGACAACGAATCGGTTTCGTTTACTGACATTTTAATCACCTGTCTTCTCAGCGCCTATTTTTTTTCCGCGCATCTTTAGCCGCCTTGCGAAGCTTCTTTAATTTGTCACGGTCAACTTTCTTCGGGGAACTAACCCCACTTCCGCCGAACATATCACCCATGCCTGGCATCCCCGGCAAACCTGCCGGCATCCCGCCGCCTGCCATCATGCTCTGCGCCATTTTACGCATTTGATTGAGCTGACCTAGGCCGCCCATGCCAGGAATTTTTCCCAACATGCCACCAAGTCCCTTACCCATCATGCCCATCATTTGACGCATGCCTTTAAACTTTTTAATGAGGTCTTGAACATCATTTGGTTTGGTGCCACTTCCTTTTGCGATTCGACGAATACGCCCGTCATTAAACACACTAGGATTTAGACGCTCTTGCTCTGTCATGGAGTCGATCATGGCTTTAACTTTGGTGAGTTCGTTGTCATTAAGATTGGCATCTTTGGGAATCATCCCTTGGATGGGAAGCTTTGCCATGATGTCTTTTAATGAACCCATCTGCTGCAACATGGATAGCTGCTGATAAAAATCCTTAAAGCTAAATTGCCCTCCGAGCATCTTCATCATCTCGGCTTCTTTGTCACCAGTATGAACGCGGTCGAAGTCTTCCATGAGGCCGACGACATCGCCCATTCCCAAAATGCGACTCGCAAGGCCTTCTGGACGGAACTCTTCAAGGCGCGCTAGATCCTCACCCATGCCGAGAAATTTAAGAGGCTTACCCGTAACGCGTCGAATGCTAAGCGCGGCTCCGCCACGCGTGTCACCATCAAGTTTGGTCATCACAACACCAGAGATGTCGAGACGATCATTGAATGCCTTTGCAGTTGTCACTGCATCCTGGCCCATCATGGCATCGCAAACAAAGAAAATATTGTCAGGCTTTGTCCTGGCTTTTATTTCGTCAAGTTCCGCCATCAATTCACTGTCAATTGTCAGACGGCCAGCCGTATCAAACAGCACCATATCGCAGCCTAATTCAAAGGCTTTTTGGATGCCTCTCTCACAAATCTCTTGCGGCTTAGCCCCTTCAACATGGAAGACTGGAACAGACAATTTTTTACCGAGGACCTTAAGCTGTTCCACGGCAGCTGGCCTATAGATGTCGGCCGCGACGAGTAGGGGCTTACGCTTATGCTTGGTAATTAGATAGTTCGCCAGCTTACCTGTAGTGGTGGTTTTACCGCTTCCCTGTAGGCCAACCATCATGATGGTCGTTGGGCGATTTGTAGCAAATCGTATCGAGGAATCATGCTCACCCATGAGCGATTCTAGTTCTGTCTTACAAATACTAACGAAATGATCTGCTGGAGTGACTCGAAGTTTTTGCGGACCTGAACCAGCTCTGAGCGTTACGCTCGTTCCGAGAGCTTCAGCTTTAACCTTGGCTAAAAAGTCTTTAGCAACACCATATTCAACGTCAGCATCGAGAAGACTTTTACGAATGGCGCCAATAGCCAAGTCGATGTTGTCTTCTGAAAGTGTTGCTTTACCCGTGAATGCCTCGCGTGCGACGCGAAAGCCATCACTTAAAATATCCAGCATGGTTGAGCTCCTAAATCAGGCCGCCAGCGCGGTACAAAAACCGCAAAAAGGCCAGTAAAGTCCAAGTCTAGGAGCGTATAACGGCAATCTGACCAGTCGTCAATAAAAAGGGGGCGCAGCCGCACCCCTCCCTAATCATTGCAGCTAGTTACCAAGATCTTATGGCGTGCCGTCGCGTTGAATTCCAGTTGATCGCCCCTGAGCTTTTCGGGGCTCCCTCATCGTCGGCCTCCTCAGAGTCAAGAGGATTTGCCGGAAGCACATGAACCGTATAACGGTAATTTCCTTCAGGAAGGCGTAGGAGTTTGGACTGGCCATTATCCAGCACGAACTCCGTTTCAGAACTGAGTGACTGCAGCAGGTAGCGTGATAGCGCTGCCACTTCTTGGTCTTCAGATTCAGCCCTCTCGTCCGTAAATCCACATTCCAAATTAAAGCCCTTGCCGGTTAACTTCATACCGTCTGCCGTTCTCAAAAGCCCAAGCGTCTCGCTAAAAATAGGATGCCAGCACATTTCTGTAGCGGGGCTTTCGGTCGGATTAGATGGTTTTGCAACACTCACCGTCTCAAAAAACTTTCTGTTTCTCGAACTACGTTTGTTGCGAACAAGTCTTCTGACCTTCTCCTCTCGACCATCACGGCCAAGATATTTCTTTGCTTGGTCGACGAGACTTTTTGAAACCTCGGCATCAGGCGCTATGGTGACCCGAAGAGGCTGACGCGAGATGTCTGCGGTTCTGCCAGGGATGTCCTTCTCTGGAATCTTTACACTTAAGAGGCCAACCCGACTGGTGCCCTCGTAAAGCTCTTGCAACATATCAAGCTCTTGCGCACCCTTTGATAGCCCGTAAAAAGCAGCCTGTCTGCGGTTTGTGCTTTGACCAGAACACAACGCATTCTGCCAACGTCTTGATGTCATCACCACGGGTAGTTCTTCGGGAAGACTAAACTGCAGTACACGACAAAACTTTGCAAATGACTCGTCATCGGCAATGTTGGTTGCGGTACGAGCCAAGGTACTAACGACCCCTGTCCTACGTGCCAGTATGTAAGGCTGACGACTCCATTTGCGGATCATTGCTTTCTGAAATTCCTCAGTTTTTACAAGAGCCGCTTGAGGCATCAACACCTCGAGCTGACACTGCGCCACCTTTCCGACAAAATCAATGGACCGACAGTCTGGCGTTAGTTTCCCTAGGGCTGAAGAAATCGTCCCACGTAAAACATCATATTGCTTTGGATCAATTTGAACGAAGTTTGCATTAGCATCACGAGCAGTCGCGCAAATGGCATCCTTTAATTCATCGCCGATCACAAGACCATTTAACTTTGTCTCCGAGTCGTCAACCGATGCCAAAACAAGCTGCCCAGCTTCTTCTTCAAAGCTCACATCAAATGTTTGTCCCAATACTAAGAGCGGTGTGCCAAAAATAAATTTTTTATCGATGCAGGACTTTGCACTAACTCTGATCGGACTCGGCACATTGGACTTATTCGCTGCACGCAGCTCAAGCCAGCTTTCTTTGATTGAGTCAGAAATAGAGATCAGCGACGACATCTCGCTTCGTTTCACATCATTTGTTGACGTGATATCGGAAGTGCCTGGAATCTGGCTACTACACGACCATTGACCTAAAGAGGCCAAAGTGATTGTGACTATCTTGAAAAAATTAGCGGCGTTCAACCTTCTGAACGGCGAATTCAACTCTTTCATGGAGGCCTCCAACTTCTGGATTGCTGGCTTCAACAGCCCAAGCCACAGGCTGCGACATCCGCAACACATAGCGAGCAACTTCCACCCCATCAGCATTCTCAGAGATCAGATTGACATCCTTCAGGCCAGTATTGCCTCTCATCAACGAATTAGCCCAGAGATAAAGCGACGGATCCGTCACAAAATCACGGCTCAATGCTACACGGCTTGTCTCTTGAGCTTTGGCTTCGCCAAGCAAGTGATCAATGTCCTTAACGGGAGTAAAGGAGCCGTAGTTAACGCCATCAATCTCAACAACCATGCGTGCCACTCGGCCAGAGAAACTCGCAGGCAAACGCTCTGTCGCAGCAATGGGTACTAAAACCAAAGCCAATAGACACGCGTTAGCGATTCTAACCATTCGGCTAGAGTGTTGACTAGAATTGAAGTTCCGTAGCAGGCGCACGGTCTTCCCCTGACTGACTTTTGATCTTCTATCTGAGTTATAGAACAATTCTAACATCCACCATGAGAAATTACTAGAGATCACCGCGAAAAAACTTGACAGCTAAATTTTCATGGTCAACTTGACGACCTGACATTTCTTCGGCGGAAATTTAAGAAAGTTTAGCGATCGCCTCAATTTCCACGTTCACATCACGAGGCAAACGGGCCACTTCCACTGTTGCGCGCGCTGGAAAAGGCTGCGGGAAGTAGGCGCCGTAAACTTCGTTAACCACAGAGAAGTTGTTCATGTCTTTCAAAAATATAGTGGTTTTTACGACGTCACCAAGACTACCACCGGCCGCTTCAATGATTGCCTTCAGATTTTCAAGAACTTTTTTAGTTTCATCAGCAATACTTGTTCGAACAAGTTCGCCCGATTTTGCATCCAATGGGATTTGCCCGGATACAAATAACAGGTCTCCGGCACGCACCGCTTGGGAATAAGGGCCTATAGCGGCTGGTGCATGAGGAGTTTGAATGGTCTGCTTCTTCATAAAAAGACCTCTAAATTTATAAAAAATTGCGTCGCAAAATTCGGCCCCAGTATGGTCTCTTGAGATTAGTTAAAAAACAATAGTTTTCTGTAATAGATTCAACCTTGTATTCCCTACTCGTTGTTTCTATAATAAAAGTAATGCATTTTTTTTAAACAGAGCTTCTACCTAGCTCAAAACAAGGCGAGGACCACGGAGTGCTGCCATACCCCCAAATTGATCCCGTCATTTTAAATCTCGGGCCTATTCAACTGCGCTGGTATAGCTTGATGTACGTAATCGGCTTAATGGCCGTTTATTATTTTTTTAGGTACGCCTCACGAAAAGGCACTCTAAAACTAAATGAACCCGAGATAGAAACTGTCATGCTTTACGGTTTGATTGGCATGATACTCGGAGCCCGTCTCACATATGTTTTTGTCTATAACTTCGATCATTACATGCAGCATCCGGAAGAAATTTTAGCCACCTGGAAGGGCGGTTTGTCCTTTCACGGCGCCATCACTGGCATTGCAGTATCCATGCTCATTTTCGCGAAACGCTATCATAAAAGTTTCTTAAACATAACCGACCACATGGTGACCATGGCTCCCGTTGGGCTTGGTTTCGGTAGGATCGGAAACTTTATCAACGGAGAGCTTTGGGGGCGAGTCACTGACGCACCGATTGGTATGATTTTTCCAGATGCAGGACCTTTTCCGCGTCACCCATCGCAACTCTATGAGTCACTATTCGAGGGTTGGATTCTACTTGCGATCATGTGGCTTTTTTACCGTAAGCAGCCGCGCACCGGCGTCATTTCGGCATTTTTTCTGATTTTCTACGGGACGTTCAGGTTTTTTATCGAGTTTTTCCGCGAACCCGACTCGCAACTCGGAACGATTCTTGGCCCCTTCAGCATGGGCCAAGTCCTATGTGGCATTATGTGGCTCTGTGGCGCCCTCATTTTAACCTTTGCGGTCAATACTCAGGACGAGAAGACTGGCTCCCAGCACTAGTAAGGCGCTTGGACATTTGTGTTACTGGTGACAGCGCCGTCAGTCCTGCGACAAATGCGATTGCCAATGCATCGCTGGCATCGTGCGGAAGCCGGCCTTTATTAAATCCTAAAAGCGCCTGCAGCGCTTGATATACCTGCTCTTTGGTTGCAGCACCATGACCAGCCACAACACGCTTAACCTGGGCTGGCGTAATCTCAGTCATCGGAAGTGAGTGCCGACCGACTGCCGCAATAATCGAACCGCGTGCCTCACCTAGTTTTATGGCTGTAGCGGCATTGACGCCGTGAAATGCCTTTTCGATGGCAACCGTAGTCGGCCGAAGCTCCCCAATAAGATCAAATAAAGCATTATGAATTTCGCCTAAACGCAAAGGCATCGAAAGGTTAGCCGAAGTTTTCATGACACCGACGTCCAGAACCGACCAGTCCCTCGGCGAACGCGGCTGCAATTTTGTGGCGCCGATCAAGGCAAACCCAAGCACTCTGGTACCGGGATCGATGCCTAAAATTTTTGGCATTTGGGGCATATGGGTCAGTCCGTCTTATTTTCTGGTCAAATGCTATTCCCTAATGAATAGGTTCACGATACAACAATCTAGTCGTCCCGTCACCCATAGGAGCTACCTATGACCGTAGACCCCACAACATTAGGTCATTTCCCTCACACGCGTATGCGTCGCATCCGCATGAAACACTTCGCACGCGAGCTCTGTAGCGAAGCGAACTTAAAAGCAACTGATCTGATCATGCCCATGTTTGTGATCGAAGGTCGCGGACGCAACGAACCAGTATCTAGCATGCCTGGAATAAGTCGCCTAAGCGTCGACCAGCTGGTCAAGCAAGCCACTGAAGCTCATAAGCTTGGCATTCCAGCTATTGCGCTATTTCCTGTGATCAGTGACAGCAAAAAATCGGCCGATGCAAAGTCTGCATGGGATCCCAAGGGGCTAGTTCCTCAAGCCATCAAGTCGCTTAAAGATGCGCTGCCGTCACTTGGTGTCATTACCGACATCGCTCTCGATCCTTATACAACTCACGGGCAAGATGGACTGGTGAATAAGCAAGGTCATATTCTGAACGATGAAACTGTTGACGCCCTCGTTAAACAAGCACTTTGTCATGCCAAGGCAGGGGTTGATATCGTGGCACCATCCGACATGATGGACGGCAGGATTGGAAGCATTCGCACAGCCCTTGAAAAACAAGGTTTTCAAGACACCATGATACTGGCATACAGCGCAAAGTATGCCTCAAGCTTTTACGGCCCGTTTCGCGACGCCGTTGGCTCAAAAAAAGCCTTGGGCGCAGCCGACAAAAGAACATACCAAATGAATCCCGCCAATAGCGATGAAGCTATGCGCGAAATAGCACTCGATATCGAAGAGGGAGCCGACATGGTCATGGTCAAACCTGGCTTGCCTTACCTTGATATTATCCGGCGCGCACGGGAAAACTTTAACACTCCAATTTTTGCCTATAACGTGAGTGGTGAGTACTCCATGGTCAAGGCTGCAGCGGCGAATCAATGGCTCGACGAAAAAAGCGTCGTATTAGAGACTCTTTTGAGCTTTAAGAGAGCTGGGGCTCACGCAATTCTGACTTATCATGCAATGGATGCTGCGAAATGGCTAAGCTAACTGATACGGTCATCGAGCGTGTTTCACCGAAATCACTTGTCGACTTCCTCATGGAAACTTGTCGCGTCGCCATTGAATGCGGATGTTCTTCAAATCGTGTTGAAATGCTAGTCACACGCCTTGCTGAAGCCTGGGGATTTTCTGTGGATGCCGCCGCGATGCCGACTGCTGTTTTCCTGAGTGTGCGGGGTCGTGGTCAGCAGATACTAGAGCTTGTTCGCCTCAATCGCTGGAGCATTGATCTCAATAAACTAGCACTTCTCAACGACTTGGTGGACCAAGTAGAAAAACGAGATCTCGCCTTAGATGAAGCTGTGCTTCATCTACAAGCCATCAATCGCCAGGCGCCGCCTTACCCAATATTTCTAACAATACTTGCTGGAGGTGGTTCAAGCCTTGCACTGGTGGCTGCGTCGGGTGGCCGAAAATTTGAACTTATTGCAGCGTTCATTCTTGGTCTGATCAGTCAAATTTCACTAGGAATTTTTAGTGAAGGTGATCGTAAGTATCTAGCTGATTTCTTTACGGCCATGTTAGTGGCAGGTTGTGCAGCAGCACTTGCTGTCATTTGGAGTGATGTAAACATGCCGCGCCTTATCGTGGGTGGCCTGATTACGCTCGTACCGGGACTTGTCTTCGTGAACGCCCTGCATGAACTTGCTCAAAAAAACCTTGTCAGTGGAGCTGCGAGACTATTGGAGGCAATTGTCACGGCCATTACTTTGGCTTTCGGGGTTGCGGCGGTGCTCGGTTTTGCTCATTACATGCAGAAATGGAACTTCTAGGCTTATGCTAAATCTCGTGACTCCATTTGACCTATTAATTGCAGCAACCGGCGGCGCATGCTTTGGAATCGTTTTCAAAATACCTCCCAGGTATTTCTTACATGCAACCTTACTTGCCATCATTGCAAGGCTTGGCATGCTGACCGTTGGAGCCAAAACGCACATTGGCTTTGCGACGTTTGTCACGGCATTTGTTGTGGGATCCATTAGCCACATCTTTGCGCGCGCCACTGGAAAACCGGCTCAAGCATTCTTGATTCCTGGCGTTATGTTCCTGGTACCAGGAACCAGTCTTTACCGGGCGTTTTCAGGAGCTATTAATGCCGACTATCAATCAGCTATGGCGCTTATCATGCAAGCCGTCATTGTGACGGCCTCAATTTCCTTTGCATTGCTGCTAGCTAATTGGGTTTTACCGAGCAGACGCACCCTCTAATTCGTAGACCTCAGATGTCAAACTTGATGCCTTGCGCTAGGGGCAGGTGTGTCGAGTAATTAATGGTATTGGTTTGTCGACGCATATAGGCCTTCCAAGAGTCAGAACCCGACTCGCGACCTCCACCCGTTTCTTTTTCACCGCCAAACGCGCCGCCAATTTCCGCCCCAGATGTCCCAATATTGACATTGGCAATACCGCAATCACTGCCGGAAGCTGCCAAAAAAGCCTCAGCCTGACGAAGGCTGTCTGTGAATATCGACGAACTGAGACCTTGCTTCACATCGTTTTGAACTTTAATGGCATCTTCAACACTACCGTCGTACTTAAGTAGATATAGGATCGGTGCGAATGTTTCTTCTTGGACCACAGCCATCGAGTTTTTCGCCTCAACGATGGCTGGACGCACGTAACAACCCGATTCAAATCCATCTAAGATCTCACCGCCAAAAATGACCTTGCCTCCCTGATCCTTGGCTGCCATCAAGGCAGCCTGCATCATTTTTACGGCGTCTTTATCGATCAGAGGACCAACGTGATTTTTCTCGTCCAATGGAGATCCAATTCGCAGTCCACCAAATGCTTTGAGAAGCATCTCTTTGACTTTATCGTAAATTGACGAATGTACAATCAATCGGCGAGTCGTGGTGCAACGCTGCCCACAGGTACCAACCGCACCGAACACGACGCCTGGTGCTGCGAGCTGCAAATTCGCATTTTCTGTCAATATAATTGCGTTATTTCCGCCAAGCTCAAGCAGGGAACGACCTAGCCTTTTTCCAACGACCTCGGCCACACGCTTGCCCATACGACAAGATCCCGTAGCCGACACAAGCGGAACGCGGTCATCGGCGAGCATGGGTTCACCTACTTCAGCAACGTCACCAACGATCATTGCGAGCGTTCCTTCAGGAACTTTATTAGCAGCCAAAACATCCTTGATAATATGAAAACAAGCCACTGCCGACAGTGGTGTTTTTTCGCTTGGTTTCCAGATGGAAACATCACCGCACACCATTGCAATCAGACTATTCCAAGACCAAACAGCTACGGGGAAATTGAAGGCAGATATAATTCCCACGACTCCCAATGGATGCCACTGTTCATACATTCTGTGCGATGGACGCTCTGAGTGCATGGTAAGGCCGTAAAGCTGACGGGCAAGCCCAACAGCAAAGTCTGCAATGTCGATCATTTCTTGAACTTCACCAAGGCCCTCTTGAAGAGACTTTCCCATCTCATAGCTTACAAGCTTGCCCAGAGGCTCCTTGTATTCGCGAAGCTTGTTGCCAATCTGGCGAACAATTTCTCCCCGTTGCGGTGCGGGGATCTTACGCCATTCAACAAATGCCTGCTGCGAGGTTTTAACTACAGCATCATAGTCGGACTTCGACGCCTTATAAATTTTGCCAATGAGTTTGCCATCCACCGGGCTATAACTTTCAAAGACCCCGTGTTTGCGAGAGCCGCTCGACTTGGTCCCGGTATGTACTGCGTCCATATCGCCGCGAATGCCAAGTTTGTCTAAAAAATCCATAGAGATTGTCATTGAGCAGCCTCCCAGAGTGACTGGTTATTTTAAAGGCCGCGAGTCTACCCCTAAATTCCCTTCAATTTCTACCAACTTCCCGATAGTATCAGTGTTTTCGGGATGATTTTTCAATTTGAGCTTATTTTTTACGCCCTGAGGTCACATAAAACGATGTCTGCTGCCCCCTTAATCGCACGCCGTTACCTGATCTCGACTGGGTCAAGTCGATACCTCTCGTGGATGACCGTGTTGTCAATTGCAGGAATCAGTATTGGCATTGCCGCAATGATCGTGGTTTTGGCTGTCATCAATGGTTTTGAAAAGGAGCTACGCGATAGATTTTTGGCCGCTAATGCTCACGTTCTCGCTTTTCAATATCCTGCCGGTATTGATAGCGCCAATGCTTGGTCTGATCGAATCAATGATGATTTTGGCAGAGAATTAACTGGTATTAGCCCCTTTGTCCACTCTGAGACCATGGCCACCAAAGATGGTCTCATGCATAATATATTGATCCGCGGCATTCACCCGATTCTTCGCAAATCGGCACAAGATCTTAGCAGTCTCGTAAAACCTGAATCTGCAATGAGCGAACTTACAAAAAGTTTCGAGCAACGTGATAAATATCCTGGTCCAAGACCAATCATCTTAGGAAGTGGATTACTCTCCATTCTACAAAGCAAAGTTGGAGAAACGGTGAAACTTGTGGCACCCGAGTCCTCGTCCATTGGGGAACTACGGGAGTTCAAAGTTGTCGGAATTTATGACTCCGGACTTAAACACTATGACAATAAAATTGGCATCACCGCCCTCACCGATGCTCAAGATTTTTTTAAGATGAAACAACGGGTCCACGGCTTAGAAATAGGGCTAAAAAATCCTAGAAATTCACCCGACGTCGCACGACGGATGTCCCAAAAATATTCACTCACCATCAAAGAATGGCAATCGTTCAACAAACAAATGTTTGAAAGTATGAATATGGAGAGAGCCGTCATCTCTTTGATTGTAGCTCTGGTTGCATTTGTCGCGGGATTCAACATTCTGACGACTTTATTTATTACCGTGACTCAGAAACAGCGGTCCATTTCGGTATTAAAGGCTATTGGCGCCTCAGATTGGCAGGTTTTGAAAATTTTTATTTTTCAGGGTTTTTTAATCGGTGCAATCGGCGCTGTGCTTGGCGTGGCGCTAGCATTTGGAATTAGTAAGATCTTGGAAAATTTTGAAATCGTAAACTTACCTGACTTGTACCTCCTTGCAAAACTACCGGTAACGTATGATGCCTCCGTCTACCTCTCGATGGCCGTGGCTGGATGCTTTATTTGTGTGCTGGCTGGCATATATCCCGCGTGGGTCGCTAGTCGCGTCAACGTCGTAGAAGGCTTTCGCGGACACAACGCCTAGAATTTCTATAAGCGCCTGAAATTGATACTTAATTGTTTGAAAAAACTATGTTATCCTGCCTGAGGCACCAGCACCCCAACAAACCGAAGGTGGTAGCGTCGACTAGACGAAGCTAAGAGATTAAGGCAGTGGCAAAGTACAAAAAGAAAAAAACGGCCTCCGAGGAGCCTAAGAAGGCCTCCAAGACGTCTTCGCCCGCGAAGTCTGCGCCTGCTGTTGTTTCAAGTACGACACCGGAAGAAAAAAAACCTAAGCGCCTTGCTTCTGGATCACTAAAGTTACAATTTGCGGGCGACCTCATTTTGGTCAAAAACTCGCAAAAGTCTTTGAGTGGACTTTTTAAGCGCTACGCTGCACTTTTTGAGACACTGGCCAATATGCCCAAAGAAGACCGTGGCCTGGTCTATAAACTAGTCACTGGACTGATGCTTACAAGTCACGCCAAAAAAACTTCCAGTCACGAGACGAAGCGCCAGTTGTTTGAACTTAAAAATCAACTATTTCTTGCCGTTGCTAATGACAAGGCCATCAGGCGCAAAATTGAGTTTAAGTATCTCGCTAGTAAAAACTTCCGAGTTCTCAAGTATTGCGAAACCTGCACAAAAACAAACGCTGAGCAAGGACTCGAGCGTCACAAGTGGAAATACTGCAAAAGCTGTGACGTGGATCATAACTTTTACAACCTACTGTCTATGGAAACTCGCTTTCCACAGGGCTTTGCAAGGATGTTTATCTCAAACGACCAGATTAGTAAGCTAGAACACTTCAGGCTACCTCGGCGCGTGCCTGCCGACACCTTAAAGGAAGAAGCCATCATCGATCAGTTTCACTATAACACCCGAAATCTTGACGCGATTGATCTTGACTCCGTCATCGCATTGCATGGAAAGTTACTCACAGCCATAGCACCCGTAGAGACTGCTCCGGCTGCAAAACGAATCCGGAAAACGCCGAAAATTAGTTAGTCTTGATGAAAAATTTTGTGGAAAAACCCCGACGATCCAACAGTGGTGTCTTCTTTAGAAATTTCTGCATACTTCTGCAAAAGTTCACGTTGTTCTTTACTTAGCTTTTTAGGAACAACGACGCGAAGCTCCACATGCAAATCTCCACGACCGACACCTTTAAGATGTGGCACACCCGCACCTGCCAAAGTGATCCTTTCACCGGACTGCGAGCCTGCTGGAATTTCTATTTCTTTTTCTGCATCAAGAGTTTTGATTTTTAATTTGCAGCCAAGAGACGCCTGCGCAATACCGATGGGCTGCTCCATAATGAGATCTAAACCATCGCGTACAAAACGATCACTTTCTTTGACGTGAAGAACAACATAAAGATCGCCACTTGGCCCACCTGCTGGACCAGGTTCACCTTCGCCAGAAAGCCGTAAGCGCACTCCTGAGTCAACGCCCGCCGGAACTTTGACGTTAAGTTTTCGCTTCTTATTGAGGCGTCCCTGGCCACGGCAGTCGGAGCAAGGCTTCTCCACAATGGATCCTTCACCACCACATACGTGGCAAGCCGTACGAATTGCAAAAAAACCTTGAGCTCGATTGATCTGACCTACGCCACCGCACGTTCGACAGGTGGTCCGCCCACTTCCAGGCTTGGCGCCGGAACCCTCACAGGTGTCACAGCGCACGGGTCTTTCAAGTTCAACTTCTCGCTCAACGCCAAAAACGGCTTCATCAAACTCAATGGCCATGTCATAGCGAAGATCGGCGCCACGTCTCACACGCCCACGTCCGCCTCCAGCTGCCCCACTGAAGCCAAAAAAATCTTCAAAAATCGAACCAAAGCTCGAAAAGATATCATTGACGTCTTGAAAACCTTGGCTATTCACTCCCTGGTGGCCAAAGCGATCATATCGCCCGCGCTTATCGTTATCTGATAAGACTTCGTATGCCTCGCTGGCTTCCTTAAACTTATCTTCTGCCGACGAGTCGTCTGGGTTACGATCGGGGTGATATTTCATCGCCAACTTACGATAAGCAGACTTGATGTCACTTGCCGATGCGTTTTGTGCAACACCTAATACTTCGTAATAATCACGTTTTGCCATGAACGATGGACCCCAATCAAAAAACTTAGAGCAAAGACATTACTGTACTTCAATCACCAAAGCTATGTTCGGGTGAAGGAAATTTCCCTGATTTGACTTCTCTGTCGTAGGACGCCAACGCATCGCCAATGACTTTGTGTAAATCAGCGTATTTTTTTAGAAACTTAGGCTTAAACGTCGCATCAAATCCCAGCAAATCGTGCATGACCAAGACTTGACCGTCGCAGCCCGCGCCAGCTCCGATACCTATGGTTGGAATTTTAAGGGCTTTGGTAACCGAAGCCGCAAGTCGACTCGGTATCATCTCTAGCACGAGACAAAAAGCCCCTGCCTCTTGCAAGGCCTTTGCATCTGCAAGAAGTCGTTTCTGCGCATCTTTTTCTTTGGCCTGGACTTTGTAACCACTCAAAGCATGAACACTCTGAGGCGTCAACCCGAGATGACCAATCACAGGAATACCAGCTCGCGTCAAGGCTTCTACTTGTGGGCAGATTGACTCTCCACCCTCAAGTTTCACAGCCTGTGCACCGCCTTCTTGCAGAAGTATTGCTGCGTTTTTAAGGGCCATTTCAGGATTGATGTAAGTCATAAAAGGCATATCCGCGCCCAAGAACGGTCTTTTTACGACGCGCGAAACTGCGGCTGTATGATGAATCATGTCTTCTAATGTCACAGGAATGGTCGAATCGTAGCCAAGCAGAACGTTCCCAAGGCTATCGCCGACCAAAACCATATCAATTGGCGACACGTCCACGATCCGACCAAATGCCGAATCGTAGCAGGTGACCATACTGATGCGCTCGCCTGATGCTTTTTTCTTTAAAACCGCTTCTACGGTCATCGGCGCTGTTTTTGATGAAGCGTGGCTCATAGTGACGACCTCCCTAAAACTCCCGTATACTAGCCAAATGGATAAAATGACACAAGAAACAGCCATCCCGGGGGGGCTTTTTATGGATCTTTGGCAGCCCATCGATCAGTACTGCGAGCGGACGGACGCAAGCCTTCTCAGTGAGCCTCTTAATTTATTTTCAAACACCGGCTTTATCCTAGCGGGATTAATCATAATAAAATCCTTAAAATCATCGCCAGAAAAGACGCAACCCCCCGGAGCCTGGTTTCTTGCCAGCATGATTTTAATCATCGGGTTTGGCAGTGGGTTATTTCACAGCTTTGCCAATACCTGGTCCATGTGGGCAGATGTGCTGCCCATTGCCATTTTTGTCTTTGCCTATTTGTGGCTATTTCTGCGCCAGAGAACTCACCAGTTCCGAGCTGGGGCCCTGGTCACACTCACGGGATTTTTAGTATTGTCGTTTTTTGTTGCCAAGCTTGCAGACCATCAGACGTCCAACGGCAGCGAGTCCTACTTCGGCACATGGATAGCCTTATTTGGAATTTCTTGTTTTTACGCAGGCCGCGGTGAACCCACCAACCAGCGTCGAATGCTTCTGGCGACGCTTTTATTTTCGCTATCGATTCTTTTTAGGACAATGGATGAAGCTTTTTGCTACAGATGGCCACTAGGCACCCATGTATTCTGGCATCTTCTCAATAGCCTTGTTTTGTACCTGGTTACGAAAGCTTATATATCAACGCAAGGGCGGTCCTAAACGCACACACCCCACCTTGGGGGTCTCAGGACCTGCTGGAAGAAATTTTAGATTTTTACTTGCAGATAATAAGGAAGGAATCGACAGGTGACGCGATTGTGGCGGGTTGGCCCTGTGCGCTGCGTCGTCATAAGTAAAGCAACTGTCGTGCCAACTTCAGCTTCCGAAACCTTAAATCTACCTTTAGGCCGCCCGGTATCGATTTGACCCTAAACATATTTAATAAAATTTTATAATCTAATCTCGAAACGGGTATAAACAGACGGATAGAAATTCCTTGGTCAAGATCACTGAACATGTCCCATTAAGCACTTATACAACACTGCGCACCGGTGGGCCTGCGCGATATTTTGCCCTTTGCGCTTCATCGCAAGAAATTTTAGAAGCCCTCAACTTCGCAAAAAAAAATAATCTAAAAGTATTCGTCCTAGGTGGCGGTAGCAATTTACTGGTATCCGACGCTGGATTTTCAGGACTCGTCGTCAAAATCGCCTCCAAGAAAATCACCTACGACTCCGCAGGGCAAGTCACAGTTGATGCAGGGGTCGTCTGGGACGACTTGGTCAAAGACTGTTGTGATCAAGGCCTATGTGGCATTGAGGCCCTGTCCGGAATCCCGGGACTGGTCGGCGCAGCACCCGTGCAAAACATTGGGGCGTATGGCCAGGAAGTCTCTGAAACAATCACGCGGGTGACGGCGATCCATCGGCAGACATTAACAACTAACGTTTTTTCAAATAAAGAATGTGAATTTGGATACAGGCAGAGCTTGTTTAAATTAAAAGACAAAGATCAATGGATTATCACTGAAGTTAGCTTTGATCTGCACACGACGAAAACGCCCGTCGCTAAATACGACGAGCTAAAATTAGCCTTGGAACAAAATACCGAGTGGCAACGTGGAGACAGAAAATCAAAAATCAGTACCCTACGTCATGAAGTTCTGAAAATAAGATCCACTAAGGGCATGGTACTAGACGCGAAAGATCAGGACACACGAAGCGTTGGTAGTTTTTTTGTAAACCCCATTGTTTCACAGAGTGAAAAAGAGCGAATCTTTGCACACGCTAGGGCGCTTGCCTGCTCGCGCCAACCGACGGCGTATCCTGCCGGAAACTCTCAATGGAAGCTATCGGCGGCTTGGCTGATCGAAAACTCAGGCATCAAAAAAGGCCAAGTACATGGCCACGCCCGAGTTTCCACAAAACATGTCCTTGCCATCACGAATCCAGATGATGCTAGTACCAAAGAAGTCCTAGAACTTGCGGCGCTCATCAGCGCAGCCGTCTGGCAACAATTCGGAATTGAGCTTGAGAGAGAGCCCATTTTCGTGGATGGCTGAGCAAACACTCTCATCTTCGTAGACACGCTGCAAATTAGTTGAACAGTCTTTTGTGTTCAAAGCCTCGTTTTTAGTTGCTTAATTTAGTCAAGATTTGGGATACTCTGGGACCGAGAGCATCGGCGGCATCTACCGTTTGTGCCTTGGACAGTCTGTTTTACGTTATGAAAATTTGGGAGACCCTGAATGAATACCGAAGTTCTTAATTTCTTATCGCGCTGGCTTCACTATGTTTTCGGCATCATGTGGATTGGCCACCTCTACTATTTCAACTTCACACAAGTCCCCTTCTTTGGCGAAACCGATGCCGCCACCAAGTCAAATGCCATCCAAAAACTTGTTCCACGCGCTCTTTGGTGGTTTAGATGGGGCGCCATGTTTACATTTGTCACGGGCCTCGTGATGCTGGCGATCAAAGGCCATATCTTGGGTGCAAGCTGGATGCAAACAACCTACGGCCTATTCATCACAGTGGGCGCCGTTCTCGGTACTTTAATGTTCCTCAACGTGTGGCTGATCATCTGGCCATGCCAAAAAGTGGTCATTGAATCGACGACAAACGTCGCCCAGGGTAAAGCAGCTCTTCCAGATGCTGCCGCAAAAGGTGCCTCGGCTCTTCTAGCATCAAGAAGCAACACCATGTTTTCCATGCCAATGCTATTTTTCATGGGCGCCGCAAGTCACTTAACTGAATTCAAGGCGCCGTCGAATGGTGATTACATGGGAGCTCTGACAGGAGCTCTCGTGATTATCGCACTTCTAGAGGCCAATGCCATTAAAGGCAAACTTGGCCCACTCGCTAGTGTTAAAGGCGTGATCCATGTGGGACTTGCCTTGACCGCGGTTCTTTTTGCTGTGCTTTACGTGTTAGCCTGAGCCTTTAAGATTAGCTTTGCGGGGCAATTTGACGTGAGACCAATTGGCTTAAATTTATTTTTGGTCATCTCTTTGTCAGGTTGCCCCTTTTCCAAGTCGAAAAAAGACACGACATCCTCCGTCACTCCGGACTCGGCACTTACGGAGCGTGGCAAGGCCATTTACAATGCAAATTGTACGGCATGTCACAACAGCAACCCAAAACTTCCAGGAAGTATTGGTCCTGATGTCTACGGCTCTTCCAAAGAACTTTTAACAGCGCGAATTGTCCATGGAAACTATCCTGACGGCTATAAACCAAAGCGGACCAGTGGGGCCATGCCTGCTCTGCCGCACCTGACTGGTGATATCGAGGCCTTGACCAGCTATTTAAACTCTAATTGAAATCTAGGACCTGTATGCAAACTAAAATTATAGTGCCTGCTTTTTTTGGAGTTATGTTATTTGGCTGTGGCTCAGGTGGCAGCAACCGCTCACAATCAGAGCTTGAAGGTACTTGGATTTCCACCTGTCGAGCAAAGTCGAGTTCTTCATCGCCTTATTACGAAAAAAACACGCTAGTCTTCTCAGGCGCAAATATGACGTCATCTATCAAGTCCTATAGTGATATGACCTGCGCGACTGAACTGTCACAGATGCCTTCGCTCGTCGGAGACTCTACGTTTAGTTTTGGAGACTTTGTAGTTGGCACTGGGGCCAAAGAATTTAATAGTCAAATCTACAGCTTGACGATCACACTTAAAACAGACAATTACGTTTCCACTTATAATGGAACCACAACAGACTCAACCGCAATCTGCGGTGGTGGATTTGTCAAAAACACACCAAAGCAACTTAACGCTGCAAACTGCGCCAATGACGCGACATTAGGATCAGCTTTTAATGTACGGTTTGATATTTATAAAGTTTTTGGTGATAAGCTCTACTTCGGAGTTTTGGGGACGTCGGGATCTAACACTGACGGCTCATCTGGTAGCAGACGCCCAACGGATTTGGATCCTGCTTATTACACCAAAAGCTAAAGTGTCTTTTTTTTGTGACTGTGTTTGAGAGCAATCAATGCGAAGTAAATAAGAACTTCCTAGTGATGCTCCTATCGACGTCTTTTAGACCTTGTGGCGCGCCAGCATAAACGACCTCACCACCTTGCTCAGCAGCATCTGGTCCCATTTCAATCAGCCAATCTGCTTGTCTTAGGACATCAAGATGGTGCTCGACAATGATGACCGTATGCCCTAGCTCAGCCAATTCATGAAATTGCTTTAAGAGGCTCCCCACATCCACATCACTTAAGCCGGTGGTTGGCTCATCAAAAATCAAAATTGACGGCTTACCTTTTTTTGCATCACGCATGATCTGCACGAGTTTAAGCCTTTGGGCCTCGCCTCCACTAAACGAACTTGTACCCTGACCTAAAGTCACATAACCCATGCCCACCTTGAGCACAGCATCGAGACATTCCACCATGGCTCGATGATTAAAGAAAAATGTCCTCGCCTCAGATGCCGTCATCGCGAGGACGTCTATTAAATTTTTACCGTTATACTGAACGGAAAGCACACTTTCCTGGAACCTAGCTCCATTACATGCTGGACAAACAATCTCCATATCGCCAAGAAACGAGAGATCTTCCACCACAGTACCAAGCCCCCGGCACGTTTCACATCGACCGCCGGGACTATTGAAACTAAATGAGCCTGGGGTTAGCCCCAGATTCTTTGCTGACTCTTGCGAAGCAAACAACTTTCTGACGTGATCCATCACGTCTAAATACGTAGCGATGGTACTACGGCTACTTCGTCCAAGAGCGATCTGAGAAACCATCATAACGTCATCAAAGCGTTTAATAATTTCGTCTGGCCCAACGGCTCCCGAAACAGCGTTGTCTTGCTGCCTTTCCGATTCACCTTTAAATTTGCTGAACCTAGCCTGAAGAAGCGGAAAAAGCGTGTAACGAATCAAACTTGTTTTACCGCTGCCGGATACACCGCAAACGGCTGTGACCTTGCCGACTGGTATCTGCACTGCTGTGTTTTTAAGATTGTGGATAGAGGCGTTTTTAAGCGATAAAAACTTCCACCCTTTGATGTCAACTTCGTTCACTTTTGATAGCTGGCTTGGCGCTTTTTTCCGAGACTCCGGGCGCCCATCAAAAACCAAATGTCCACCCTCATGCCCAGCTTTCGGACCAATTTCAATAAAGTAGTCAGAATTATTGATGATGGTACGCTCATGCTCCACAACAACGACTGTATTGCCCTGGCCCTGAAGTTCGCGAATCACTCCAAGAAGATTTTCGCTATCTCTCGCGTGCAAGCCAGCCGTAGGCTCATCGAGGCAAAACAGTGTATCGGTTAAAACACTGCCAAGGCAGCGCGACATGTTAATACGCTGCAGCTCCCCACCGCTTAAGGATTTGGCACTACGATCAAGAGAAAGATAGGAAAGCCCCATTTTCTTTAAGTAACCAAGACGTGAGCCAGCCTCAAGCATCGCTTCATCGATTCCTTGTCCGCTTGAATCGCGTCCTTTGACGGCTGAAATCCCCGAGGACTGAATGGCGGCAAACCAATTGGTCAGATGTTCAACATCAAGTGACGCGACGTCATTGATAGATCTCCCCAGAACTTGAATGGCCCGAGACTTTTGGTTCAGGCGCTGGCCATGACACGTGGGACATGTAATATATTTACGAAATCTCGCTGCATGAATCCTGTAGTGAGCTTTGTAGCGCTTTGTATCAAGCCAGCGGAAATATCCGCGAATGCCACCAAATATTTTCTTATCACCATCCCAAAGCCATTGTTTTTCCTCAGCCGTGTAGTCAGAAAACTTCTTTTTTTTCACATCTAACTTTTTTGCTTGTGCCGATTTTAAAGCATCTTTGTAGGCCACCCGGTGATCGCCAAAGTTAAAGCAAACGACACCCTCATCAGCCAATGACAGACTCATGTCAGGGATGATTTTGTTTTCATCAAGATCCGTGCTACTGCCAAAACCCTGACAAGTTTCACACGCACCAATGGGATGGTTAAAAGAAAAAAGCGCCATCGTCGGCTCAGTGTACTCAAGTCCGCAACATTCAAGGCGTCTTGAAAACTCGGTGATTTTGCCGTCGACGGTAATGGCTGCAGCCCGCCCCCGCCCGAGCTTTAGGACAAGCGTGCATGCCTCGGTTAATCGTTTCTGTGACTCCTCGGAAGACGGCATACGGTCAACCACAACCCATGATGCGGCTCGGTCAAACTTTTTGACATCCTCAAGACGCTTCACGTCACCTTTGATCCAAAGCCTTGTAAATCCCTGCCCCTGCAAGAGCGCTTTCAGCTCTTTGTCCGCAACAGCATCCCACGCATCCATCGGCGAAGCGATCATCACTTGCGCTCCGCCCATTTCGGAAATAATTCGCTTGGACATCAAGTCTGGATCTGCTTTTTCAACAGTTTTTTTGCATTTTGAACATACGATTTGGCCACATTGTGCAAAGATGACTCGGAGAATGTCGTGCATCTCCGTTAACGTACCAACCGTCGAGCGATTATTCGCCCCCGAACGTGATTGCTGTACAGCGATCGCCGGAGGAAGATTTCTAATGCCTGCAATTTTTGGTTTCGGCATCGCCTTAAGATATTGGCGTGCAAAACTACTTAAGCTTTCAACATAGCGGCGGTAAGCCTCAGCATAGAGAGTATCGAAAACAAGGGAACTTTTACCACTTCCTGAAACCCCAGTGACCGCCGTCAGTTTATATAGCGGAATTTTAACATCTAAGGCCTTGAGATTATTTGTCTCGACGCGGTCAATTTCGATAAATGTTTGGCCCATGAACTAACCGACTCCGTCCTTGTATGACGCCCCGCTTGTCACCTATACTTATGGCTGCGAGCAAGTTTCAACTGCGTCGGTCACTATAACGCTTTGGCTCTAAAAGGTACACAAGATGAAAAAAACCTTCACAATGTTTGCCGTTTTGATTTTAGCCATCTCTGCTGGCTCCTTTGCAATATCTTTTGGCGCACGAAAAATGCGGCAACTTCGAGCGGCCAAACACCCGCACAACAGCCACCCGACGGAAAACTTAACGGGCTCACTTGATAAATCGCAAACAAAAGCGCCGATTTTTTACCAAAATGTTGGTAGCTCCACATCAGCTCTCAGCCTTCAGGCCACCGAAGCAAGGCAAAGCAGCCGATTTACAATAGAAATTGCTAATTTGAGCTCTCAATCTGATGCTGAGGCTTTATTAATAAAGCTTAAAGCAAAGGGCATTGATGGCTTCTATACGCCTGTGAGACGAGGCAGTGACGTCATTTACCGGGTGAGGCTTGGAATGTTTAACAATGCTGATGATGCGGAGAAAATTCGCACTAAATTTAGTCAAATAACAAAGATATCGGGCAGTGTGGCTCGGCTTCAATAGACCTTAGCCTGGCAGATTCACTGGCGGTCGAGGGCTGTCTCGTCGACTGGGACTTCGGACTGCCGGAGGTCTTGTGCACTCACCTGCATGGGTTTAGGATTCTCTACAGCATCGATCACGCCGTCACCGTCAAAATCATAGGCCCAAGAAACGACCTGGCCCTCGCCATCGACCACTTCAAGCATGTCAAATCGGCCATCGTGGTCCATATCCCAGCCACGAAATCCCTCTTTGGACTTTTTAGAACCGTCGGAATAGGTCCAGTTGACCATGATTTGAGTTTTGTTTGGCAATGGAAGCTTATTCTCGACTTTGTCGCCTTCTTTGAGGATGTAAAAGGCAGGGCCAGCGGCCTTTGCTTTGTCTTGCGGGTGATTAGCCTCAGTCTTGAGCTCAGTCGTCGTGCTGCATGAAGAAGATACCGCGGCTAAAAGACAGTAAATCACTCTGCGCGAAATCGTTTTTGCTACTTGTTTCATCACTTCACCCCAACAGTCTGAATCCAATCCCCGAATAATATTAGATTTCGGGAGTTTTTTCGGTTGCAGCAAGCCAAAGCTTTAAGCAAAATGGGGGGCTTCGACCATCTGCCAGGGGGTACACATCGGTGCAAGATCCTAAATTTATTAGAAATTTTTGCATTGTGGCCCATATTGACCATGGAAAATCCACGCTCGCCGACCGCCTGATTGAGTACACAGGCACCCTGAGCAATCGCGAAATGAAGGAACAGGTTCTTGATTCCATGGATCTCGAGCGCGAACGTGGCATCACGATCAAAGCACAGACATGCTGCATGCGCTACAAAGCCAAAGATGGAAATGTCTACCAGTTAAACTTAATTGACACTCCGGGACACGTGGATTTCTCATATGAAGTCTCGCGCAGCCTCTCAGCCTGCGAAGGCGCTCTCGTCATTGTCGATGCAAGCCAAGGGGTCGAAGCGCAAACTGTAGCCAACGTACAACTGGCCATGCGCAACAACTTGGCCCTCATCCCAGTGATTAACAAAATTGATTTACCGTCGGCTGACCCAGACCGCGTCGCACAAGAAATCGAAGATGAACTAGCGATCGATGCAACGGAAGCCATCAAATGCTCAGCAAAAGCAGGTATTGGCATTCAAGACGTGCTGGAAGCGGTCGTGCAGCGCGTTCCGCATCCAGCCGATAACAACACCGAAAAACTTCGAGCTCTGATCTTTGATAGTTGGTTTGATCCATACTTAGGCGCTGTTTCGTTACTTCGCGTGAAAGATGGGATTATAAAAAAAGGCCAGCGCATGCAGATGATGTCGACTGGCAAAAATTATGAAGTCCTAAAAATTGGCAAACTGATGCCAAAAGGCGTAGAAGTTGAACAGCTGTCTTGTGGTGAAGTAGGTTTCGTATCCGGTTCAATTAAAGCCGTCGCCGATACGCGCGTTGGCGATACGATCACGGACGCCGTGAAACCAGCAGCTGAGCCGCTTTCTGGATTTCAGCCGGCCAAGCAAATGGTGTTTGGTGGGATTTTCCCCGTTGAATCAAGTGAGTACCCGTTACTCAAAGACAGCCTTGAAAAATTAACCCTCAATGATTCGAGTCTTGTTTACGAGGTCGAAAGTTCAAACGCTCTTGGCTTTGGATTTCGCGTTGGATTTTTGGGACTCCTCCACATGGATATTGTTCAGGAGAGACTTGAGCGCGAGTACAACCTAGATCTTATATTTACTGCTCCGACCGTAGTTTATAAAGTCCACACACTCGAGGGAGAGCTCCTCGAAATTGAAAATCCGGCCAAACTTCCAGACCCAACAAAAATTGCCAAAATTGAAGAGCCATATGTCACGATGGTCGTCCATACACCGGAAGAGTACCTGGGAATGTTACTAAAGCTACTTCAGGACCGTCGTGGCATGCAAAAAGCCATGGAATATACGACATCCAAACGCGTACGCCTCACTTACGAAATACCGATGAACGAAATGATCTTTGACTTCCATGATAAGCTTAAGTCCATGTCCCGTGGCTATGCTTCTATGGATTATGAACTTCTTGATTACCGCGAAGGCGACCTCGTAAAACTAGATATACTGGTAAATGCTGAGCCAGTGGATGCCCTGTCTTGTATTGTCCATCGCAGCTACGCAGCCAATCGCGGTAGACAGCTTTGTGAGAAGCTAAAAGAACTTTTACCGCGACAAATGTTCCAAATTGCCATCCAAGCAGCAATTGGCAGCAAGGTCGTCGCGCGTGAAACCATCTCGGCTTTACGTAAAGACGTAACGGCAAAATGCTACGGCGGCGACATCTCACGTAAACGTAAGCTTCTTGAAAAACAAAAAGAAGGCAAAAAACGGATGAAACAAATTGGGTCTGTGGAAATCCCGCAGTCGGCGTTTACGGCCATTTTGAAGTTAGATAGCTAGACAAGTTCTAGTGGCTAGCGACCTTTTATGATTGGCCTTAAAATTTAACGGTGTCGCCCGCCAAACCCTCGTCACCCGAAGCAATGGATTGGCCATCCAGTCCGACGCCGAGGCTAGCAAGCCTAGCCTCCTCGCGCATCGCAACGTTTCTAACCGCCAAAAAACTCGGATAATAGTTACGCGCTGCAAAACCAAACATACTGGTTCTATGTTCAGAGCGAATCTTCATGTAATCAGATCCAAACTTTTGAATGGCACGCATCACACCGTTTTGACCATAATTGTAAGCTGTGATGGCCAGCTCCCAAGATCTCGTGCGCAGAAAAATACCCGCGAGGTGATCCGTTGCTGCATCTGTTGAAAGACCAGGATCAACTCGCCAGTCTTTTTTTCTCTTAACGACAAGTCCTTCAGATCTTGCGGTGTGAACCATAAATTGCCAAAGCCCCTTTGCACCGGCTTTACTTGTCGCAAAGCGATCAAAACCGCTTTCTAGATGCGGCAAATACGCTAAATCTTCAGGCAAACTTTTGTCTCTTAAAATTCGTTTGATCATCGGGATGTAGGGACGGCTACGGGCCAAACTTTTCTGAAACTCCACGCCGCGCTGGCAGCGCACCTGATCTTTGGCATCAGCAAAAAAATTACGTGTCCTTAGTTTTTCTGGAACTGCTCGGTAAAGACCGCGCTCAAATTCACCGCGAGGTTCTCCTCTTGATGCAATATTCCCTAAGCCTGCACGAATGGATTTAATGTGACGCTTTAGAAGACTGCTGCCTGAGGATCGTTTGACCCGCGGCACCTGCGCAACATAATACACGACGTCTAAATTCCACTCATCGTGGAACACGCATTCATCGGGCGAATATTCGGCAAAAATACGCTCCCAAAATTTCACGTCTTTCTCGAGACCGTCAGGCGTCTGAAGCTGGGCTGCAAAAGATTCTTTGGCAGCTTGCGCATGAGCTAACCCATCAAAGGGCAGAAGCACTAATAAAACCAGTAGAAGCATGCGCATGAGACAACGTCCTTTTTGGGTGCACATTTAGGGTCGCCTTTTATTGTCCCAAGTTCCTGGACATTTCGGAAGTACGGCAAAAATTTTTACGGGTAACAAACTTACCTCGCCTCGCAACATGCTGTTCATTTTAACGTCTTCGGTAAATCTGCGCGTAACTCCATCCAAATCTCATAATATTTCCAGGCAGGCGGGGCGTCAGAGCCTTGATTGTGATCTGGGCGAAGTACCAAATCACCAGTTGCATGCAAAAGCCGCATTACTTCTTGATGCTGGGCGAGCTTTGCCACCATCGCACGCCGTATCAACTGATAATGTGGACCTTTTTCTGAGACCCGGTAGGGCAGTTTTTGACCGCGATAAGTGACCCAGTTAATACCCATCTTTTTCATATTTGCATCGGCAAGATCGCCCGCTTTTTTCGCCTCAAAAGAAGTCATGGCGCCAACCTGACCACGGGTATACTTCCACTCTAGTCCAGGGAACTTACCCCGTTCGTCAGCTGCATCTTCAGGGTATTTCATCATTTGCCAGAAGCCCTCGATGCTTGCATAGGATTTGCCGTCAATAAGAACCGCGGTGGAAGCAAAGTTTGAAAAAATTCCCAACTCAGTGCGTTTTGATAAAATCACCTCACCAGGTTTTGCATCTTGCGGAAGAATCTCCCAGGATTTCGCCTCCTCCCTCGGCACCGCCTTCCACCAAGCTTCGGGATAGTTAGACTTCTGCTTAGCCGCTCCAGCCATTAAGGCCATCAACATCAAAGCAAAAAAAGCGCTTGGTTTTTTCATAAAATAGCCCCTAATTAATCAAAAATTCAGAAAGTTACAGCCGAGCGCGTATCGCTCAGTTGCGGGACGCGTGTGAGATTATAAAAAATTTAATCCAACTTGGGAAACCCGAAAAAAAATACTCAGACACCTGCAATGCTCAGCGCTACAAGATGAAATTGCCGTAAACCCCAAGTCCAGCTTGCTTTGCGTCCAATATCAACTGGTCCTAATATATATGTAGATAGATTTTTCTAGATTCGAAAACCCATAAAATTTGGAATGGCCACTATGACAAGACCATTTTCTTCGCGCTTAATCATAAAGAGTGTCACGATTCTCGTTTCTGCCGTTTGCGCGCTGCAGTCGTGTAAACCGAGAGGAGATGAATCTAGACTTCGAGAAAACTCTGAGTTTATGGGGCGTGGATCATTCCCTATCTGGGCCTATGACTCAGGTCCAGACACCACGAGCGCCATGGGAACAGAACTCGTGAATCTAAATGCAAAGATTCCTTATTTTCCTGGGTTATCGCAGGCCATTTATGGCGATCAAATGTTTAGACCTGCCTTTGGCCCCATCCCTTGGCGGATGCGTCAAGAGCCAAACAGTGTCAAAATTCTATTTATTGGGCAAGACGGCACCCATATCGCAGAAGCTGCCGGACGTCCGGCCACGGCTGGTTTTGGTGGCCGCGCCCAAGACCTCGCAAAATATTTTGGAGTGGGATCAAGTGCGGCTTTTATTAACACTTACGCCTTCACTATTCGTTGGCAGTATAGTGTTTTCGACGCTCCCTACGTGACTGGCCCAGCCGGGGGAGAGAAGCTAGCGTACGGCCCGTTTACATCAAATCAAGTTTGGCTACTCTCACAAGATATCGATAGTCCCATTGTGGCGTGGCGTAATAACTTGATCTCATGGATTATCAAGAACAACAAAAAATCACTGAAGATGATCGTACTGTTTGGAGGGGCCGCCCGCGACGCAATGGGATCATTTGTGAACGCAAACGGCGGAACGGTCGGGACGCGCTACAATGAAAGTGATCTATCGAATATCAAAATTCCAGAATTTGGCTATCAGAGTGCTGGCGGCAATCTGCAAGCCATGATGCCTGTGGGCAAAGATGGTCATGATCTATATCAAGAGTTCAATGGAAGTGCTCCCGTATATAACGACCCAGAAAAAATGAAAGCACTTCAAGCCAAGTTCCAAGAGGCTTTTAATGCATCCCCTGCACAATGGAAATCAAAGATGGTATTTTCCAGCGGCGGCGTTGGAGGTAGCGGTGTGATTCACCCGGCACAGCTCGGCGGCTATGACATAGACCGCAAGATGTCGATTAATGGTAAAACCACTGTTTCCTTGAAAGGATTGAAGCTTTCAGACGGGACTATCATTGATCAAGACCTTCTTGTAACGCAACTTCCTCATCCAACAGCACTCAGCATGATGACCCCAACTTTGGCCTCAGATTCGGTCCGAAAAGGACTAAAAAACGTTGAGTCATTTAAAACAACCGGTTGGAAAATCGATTCTGACCCGGGCTTTACCAACTCGTTTGCTGAGGGCAAGAACTATCAATATGCTCGTGCTGACATGGGCTCAGAATACTATGATTTCGGTGCGCCAAGCTCTCGCATGGTGAATGTATCTTCTGCCTCCAGATCCGGTAGTAATGTGATTGTTTTTGGTACGCGCGATAAAGTCCCTTTTGACAGTTCCGCACTTAAAAGCATGGGAGATGCATCACCAGCAAAAATGCCGCCGGAAAACCAACCATGGCTGATGCGTCCTATTCTTTCCGACGGAAGCCGCTCACCTGGTCCAAATAATCCCCGCTTTACATTTGACCCCGGACCTGGCGAAGCCATGGCCAAACTCATGAAGACAAGTTTGCCCCGAGATAAGGCTTTTTTGGAGAAACGCAGTATCAATGGCGACTTCGGGCACTACCGCGGGACATTTAACAAACCAAGGATTTTGATCGTCGCTGACCCAGATGGCTACGACGATCTTGCTACTGCCCGCGCCCTAACAGGTAGCCGTGGACAGTATCTGCATGCGCTCTTAGAAGGCATGGGTGTTGGCGACAAGTACCTCGTCATTAAAACCGCTCCCTACGGCATGGACGGCGACTGGAACGAATCATTTAACGCGACTAAAACATACCGCGAAGCTGTCCTTAAAAAAATTATCGAAAACGGCAAGCCTGAACTCATACTGACTGACGGCCCCCATGCAAAGGCTGAAAGTCAGCGTATTTTGGCAAGTGCAGGCATACCAATCGTCAATATCGAGCGAAATGGCGCGGCGAACAATTCAGGAATAGCCCAGGCGCTACCCTCGATCAAAAAGGTTAATGGATTTGCAAACGCCTCGTTCTCTGGAAAAATGTCAGACATCCCACGCAGTCATTTAACGTATTACGCGCGCGTTTGGGAGGGAACATCAGGAGACCGTGTGATCACCTCCAGTGATGCGAGCTACCAAGGCAAAGCTTTTGCATTTGTCGCACCAAAATGGGCTTACCAACAGAAATATGCTATGCCACCATCTGAAATCACTGGGTGCGAGAAACTTTTCTCCAAGGTCGTCAAGGCTAAAATCCGACTCGGCGGTGAACCATTAAATCAGATGGCAGAACGCTTACAACGTGGCGCAACCCCAGCAAGCCCATGCCAGGCGTTACAGCGGGCTCCTAAAGATATCCCTGATGTGGAACTACCAAGGCCATCGGACGAGCCGATGCCAGAGCCGAATGAATTGTAATAATTAAAGAAATGCGTTGCCGAAAAATGCAGTTAATCTAATCCGACGACTGTCTTGACGGCACAATGATCTGAAACGCGCCGGTTATAGTCTTGAATCACATCCATATCCGCATCACTGCAAGGCCCAATGACATTCTGCATAGTCACTTTACCGGCAAGATCGCTGCTGAGCCACGTGCGATCAAACTTGGATCGTGGAAACTCTTCACGACTCGAAGCCCAAGAAAAAGGCTCTGGTGAGGGGATTTCTTCAATCTGACTTGTTGCTAGAAGCGAGGAAATTCTTTCTGCATCATCACCGTAGGTATTGAAATCACCAACGATCACCACGGGTACTGTGGAATCATGAGACTTGATGTAGTCTGCTATAATGCCCATTTGCTTCAGTCTTATTGATGCATACTCCGGGGCAGCTTTCAGATGTACTGCAAAAACATGCAAAATTGATTTCCCGGCCTGGTTTTTCACGATGCCGTGAACTGCTGGGCGTAGACCACCGGACACATCGACCGCCTCTAATGCGTATGATTTTTCCCCTGGAGCGCGTTCAAATCTTAATTGCGATTTAACGCAAACAACCACATATTGATGATTTTCATCGCTTCGGTTGTAACTATGACATCGATATTTATTCTCAAGGACCCCTTCTGCCAGAAGCTTCACGTCTACGATTTCTTCGAAGACCATCACATCTGACAGAAGCTGTTGTTCAGCCAGATGCTGACGAATCGATTTAACGCGACTTTCGGTAGCAATATCGTCTTTTAGTTGGGATGTCTCTTCCATGTTTTCATTGCCAAACCAGCGCAGATTGATTTGGGTCAGAGACAGTGCTTCATTGAATTGGGGAAGAGATCTGGCCCAGATCGGCTGTGACATGGGGACTGCGACTGCGAAAGCAACGGATAAACTCAAACGTGCAAAGCCACTAAGCGCCAACTTCATGCAGTCTCCTTCTGCAGCAGCCAAGCAGTGCGACATGACACACCGCGTCCGTGCGGATCAAGAATTCATATTTTTTTAAGCTCTGTGAATCAGTATAGCTTTTAAAAAGTTTTGAGCAAACTCCCAAAAAACTATGCCCGTAATTATTTACGAGAACCTCAGTGTGTTAGGCCTCCCAAGGCGCCGTAAAAGCACAAGAACATCAAACCAGACGACATGCTGTGTGCAATTTTTAGGCTTAATCTCTTCAATTTGGACGTCTTCGTACATCGGCCAAATCGAAGGCTGGCTTTTTTGAAGCGTCTGAACTCCACCTTGAAACGTGCTGCGTCTAACTGTATAAAGCGAGCCGCAGGCGGTTTGCTCAGCGAATAACCTAAGAATTTAGAAAGGCTCAAGCTCATGGCAAAACTTCTTCCAGAACAGAAAATATACTTTATGGCTTTGCAAATGGTTTCGATTGTGGCCGTAACCCTGAGCTTTTCCGTTAGCGCTATGGCTGATGAACACACGGTAAGTGGCACTCAAACTCAGACTATTGCAGCGACTCCGCCAGCAGCACCTGCACAGACAAAGTCAGTGAGAGAGACCCGCGTTGTCTCCGTTGACGCTGGTGTTGGCTACTCAAATGGACTGGCTCAATTTGCTGCAGCTGGTTATCACGTCACCCCGGACTGGGTGATTGAGGGCTATTACGAGAGAGCCTCTACCGTCTTCTTTGGTCACTCCGTCACCCGAGCGATTCGCTCAAAAAACTTCTGGAGTCCCGTGGTCTATACAAATTTGGCCCTACTACATCGCCAAACCTACGGTGAAAATCAATTTCTCGATCTGATGACATCTGCGTTTACTGGCAAAGACACAAAATATGAAGTGAAATACTGGGACGTTGGACCTGAGTTCTCGGTTGGTAGCCAATGGAACTGGGGTGGTTTTCATGTGGGCATAGACTGGATTGGCGTTTACTGGCCGATGTACACCTCCCAGGCTGATATTAAACTTACTGAAGATGGTGCAGTGTCAAAGAAAAGCACGGATAATCTTAAACCAGATCCCTCGGCGCGACTTTTGAGACTGCACTTTGGGTTCTCCATTTAAATAGCTGCGCGGTGCTTCTCTAACTAGGGACGATAGAGTACCCGGTCTATCAGTCTCAGGACGGGGTCTAAAATCTGGGACAATCACCTCTTAGATCCCGCAATTCCGCAGCAGTCCATTAAGCCTCGCAGACAGCAAATTTAAGACCTCGAAATTATTAAGTTATTGATCATAGGTCGATTTTCCTCTTTTGTATTTAGGCTCCGTGACCGATCTCCTTTTTGAGCCAGCGAACCCTAGGCTCTCAGGAGACTTTGATCATGCTCCCACTGTCCAAAATTCTCAAAAATTGCTCATGGAAATCCAATGACTGTTTGATGTGGGGCTCCGTCTACAACACTTTATCCGGAATAATTGTGGCGAGTTTAATGGTCGGATGCGGCAATTCTAAGTCAAAAAATGATGCTGTCGTAGAGTCCTCTTCATCTGCAATACATCCAGAACTAATCGGGACATGGGTATTGGACTGCATTTTGCCATCCATCGATAACCCCTCGTCGAATGTGTCCTACCGCTTCAAATTAGAGCTTGAGATTACGAAAGAGCAAATCACCTACATCCAAATGGCGCATTTAGACGACACGTGTCAAAAACCAGCTTTTTCTATCAAAACTGTGGACTCGTATGTGCCGCGCGGGAAAATGGGCACGTCAGAGACTGTGTATAAATGGGACTGGAAACGCGTTTCAGACGATCAGACGATTTTAGAACCTACTTTGGTGACCTCTTTTAATAGCAAAAAAAACTTTGGTTATTCCGATTGGGCCGTCAATGTTCCGAAAAGTTTGCTCGGCAAAAGTTTGTCTCCAACGGAAGAGCTCCGATCCAAGGTAGGTGATTTGTCTTTTGTAATTTATAAAATTGAGAATCAGTACGGCTATTTTAAAACTTTGGATGCAGTAAACGACGGACTGACCAAGGCTACCCGTAAAAATGGTTTAGACAGTAACGTTAAGTTCAAAAAGAAAGCATCCCAAAAATAGGGGCTCACGATTGTTTGATTGTCTGTGCGCTAAAAATCAAAACCCCCCAGTAGATTTCTCTCCTCGGGGTTTCCGATTACTGTAGATTGTAAATCAAAAAGGCCTGGTAGATTTCTCTACCAGGCCTTCCTGATTTAATAGGCTGCGTTGTGCTACTCTCCCACACTTAAAAGTGCAGTACCATTACCGCTGACGAGCTTGACTTCCGTGTTCGGGATGGGAACGGGTATTTCCTCGTCGCTATAAACACAGCCAAAGCTTACAGGTTTCCCTGTTATCTTTGAAACTTTGCCTCAATTAACATTGAGATGAACTAGCTGTCAAATAGACTTTGTTTGAACTCATGCGTTTTTCTGTCTTTCTTAAGCCTCGCTACTATCAAAGACTGCGAAGTCCTTGAATCAGCACTTGAGGACTTTAAAAGCTCCCAAGTGAAGAGTTGAATAGCGAGAAAAAATAAGCCAGTCGACCAATTAGTATCAGTCAGCTTCACACATTACTGTGCTTCCACCCCTGACCTATCAACGTCCTGGTCTTGAACGGGTCTGATAGGGAAATCTAATCTTGAGGTTGGCTTCCCACTTAGATGCTTTCAGCGGTTATCCAATCCATACTTGGCTACCCGACTATGCCACTGGCGTGACAATCGGTGCACCAGAGGTATGTCCAACCCGGTCCTCTCGTACTAAGGTCAGAGCCTCTCAAATTTCCTACGCCCACAGTAGATAGGGACCGAACTGTCTCACGACGTTCTGAACCCAGCTCGCGTACCACTTTAATTGGCGAACAGCCAAACCCTTGGGACCTGCTTCAGCCCCAGGATGTGATGAGCCGACATCGAGGTGCCAAACCTCCTCGTCGATATGAACTCTTGGAGGAGATCAGCCTGTTATCCCCGGAGTACCTTTTATCCGTTGAGCGATGGCCCTTCCATGCGGAACCACCGGATCACTAACACCTACTTTCGTACCTGCTCGACCTGTCAGTCTCGCAGTTAAGCTCCCTTGTGCGTTTGCACTCTGCGACCGATTTCCATCCGGCCTGAGGGAACCTTCGTACGCCTCCGTTACAATTTGGGAGGCGACCGCCCCAGTCAAACTGCCCACCAGGCATTGTCCCTCTCCCCGATTAGGGGAGTAGGTTAGAGATCCAAAGTCATCAGGGTGGTATTTCAATGATGGCTCCATGAAAGCTAGCGCCTCCACTTCAAAGCCTCCCACCTATGCTACACAAACAACTTCGAATGCCAATGCCAAGCTACAGTAAAGGTTCACGGGGTCTTTCCGTCTTACTGCGGGTACAGTGCATCTTCACACTGTTTTCAAATTCGCTGAGCACCAGGTTGAGACAGCGGGGAAGTCGTTACGCCATTCGTGCAGGTCGGAACTTACCCGACAAGGAATTTCGCTACCTTAGGACCGTTATAGTTACGGCCGCCGTTTACTGGGGCTTCGATTCAAAGCTTCACTTGCGTTGACTTCTCCTCTTAACCTTCCAGCACCGGGCAGGCGTCACACCGTATACGTCCACTTACGTGTTTGCACAGTGCTGTGTTTTTGGTAAACAGTCGCCACCCCCTCTCATCTGCAACCAGACTACGCTACGAGCGCAAGGCTCTTCACGATGCTGGCACACCTTATCCCGAAGTTACGGTGTCAATTTGCCGAGTTCCTTAACCTGGTTTCACTCACGCGCCTTAGGATTCTCTCCTTGCCCACCTGTGTCGGTTTGGGGTACGGATCATTTGCTTCAACGCTTAGCGGCTTTTCTTGTCAGTAGAGGATCATCACCTTTAGGACCGAAGTCCACCGCGTCACACCTCGGAGTTAACGACCGCGCGTACTTAACTACGCGATCCTCCTACATGCTTGCACCGGAATCCAATAACCGGCGTGACTACCTTGCTGCGCTCCCGCATCGCTCCACAACTGAGTACAGGAATATTAACCTGTCATCCATCGACTACGCCTTTCGGCCTCGCCTTAGGTTCCGACTAACCCTGGGGGGATTACCCTTTCCCAGGAAACCTTGGGCTTTCGGCGAGGGAGTTTCTCACTCCCTTTATCGCTACTTATGCTTACATATGCTCTTGCGGCTCCTCCAGCATCCCTCGCGAGACACCTTCATCGGTTACCACAATACTCCCCTACCACTTCTTACGAAGTCCACGGCTTCGGTGCTAGACTTAAGCCCCGTTGAATTTTCCGCGCAAAAATACTTGACCAGTGAGCTGTTACGCTTTCTTTAAATGGTGGCTGCTTCTAAGCCAACATCCTGGCTGTCTATGCGTCTTCACATCGTTTACCACTTAGTCTAGTCTTTGGGACCTTAGCCGGTGGTCTGGGCTCTTTCCCTCTCGACTACGAAACTTCTCTCTCGTAGTCTGTCTGCTCCGCTATCTGTAAAGGTATTCAGAGTTTGAAAGGGTTTGGTAATCTGGTGAGACCCCTAGCCCTATCAGTGCTTTACCCCCTTTAAGAAACGCGAAACGCCATACCTAAATATGTTTCGGGGAGAACCAGCTATCACCCAGCTCGATTAGCTTTTCACTCCCATCCACAAGTCATCCCAACCCTTTTCAACGGGTATGAGTTCGGCCCTCCACTAGGTATTACCCCAGCTTCAGCCTGCCCATGGATAGATCGCCAGGTTTCGGGTCTATTGCAACGGACTAAATGCCCTATTCAGACTCGCTTTCGCTTCGGCTACGGTGCTGAACACCTTAACCTCGCCCGCTACAATAACTCGTAAGCTCATTATGCAAAAGGCACGCCGTCACTTTCGCTCCGACTGCTTGTAAGCGCACGGTTTCAGATCTATTTCACTCCCCTCACCGGGGTTCTTTTCACCTTTCCCTCACGGTACTGATTCACTATCGGTCACTAAGTAGTATTTAGGCTTGGAAAATGGTCTTCCCAGATTCAGACAAGGTTTCACGTGCCTCGCCTTACTTGGGGACAGCTCTAGCTGCTTCGGTTTTCGCATACGGGACTATCACCCTCTATGGTTGGCCTTCCCAGACCATTCGACTAACCTCTACATACCGTTATGAGCGCCCCGCAACCCCGCAGAGAAATTCCCTGCGGTTTAGCCTCTTCCGATTTCGCTCGCCACTACTTTCGGAATCTCAATTGATTTCTATTCCTCTAGGTACTTAGATGTTTCAGTTCCCTAGGTTTGCTCCATACAGCTATGAATTCACTGTACAGTACCGCCGAAGCGGTGGGTTTCCCCATTCAGAAATCCCCGGATCAAAGTCGATTAGGCGACTCCCCGAGGCTTATCGCAGCCTATCACGTCTTTCATCGCCTCTTAGTGCCAAGGCATCCACCATGCGCCCTTAGTAGCTTACACTCGCCATCAACTCTTCACTTGGCAACTTTCCTCTCCGTAGAGAAAAAAAAAGCCTCGTGCAGAGCTCAAAAAAGAGAATTTGCATGAGTTCTATCATTATCTATTCAATTAGCTAGTTCTATTCTCAATGTCAAAGAGCTGCGCGCGTTACTATCATTTCTGCTAGTGACGCTCGGAGGAATTGCTCCCTCAAAGCTGAATAGTGAATCAGAAACATAAACCCAGGTTGCTGTTAACCTGAAATGTAGTGGATGGGTCGTCCAACTGTCACTCAATCAAGAGCGACAACTAGAGTACATCCAACTAAATCATTCCTTAGAAAGGAGGTGATCCAGCCGCAGGTTCCCCTACGGCTACCTTGTTACGACTTCACCCCAATCACGGCCACAACCTTGGTAGACTGCCTCCTTGCGGTTAGCTCGCCTGCTTCTGGTTATGACCACTTTCGTGGTGTGACGGGCGGTGTGTACAAGGCCCGGGAACGTATTCACCGCAGCGTGCTGATCTGCGATTACTAGCGATTCCAGCTTCATGAAGTCGAGTTGCAGACTTCAATCCGAACTGAGGTAGTGTTTTTGCGATTTGCTCCACCTTACGGCTTCGCGTCGCTTTGTTTCTACCATTGTAGTACGTGTGTAGCCCTGGATGTAAGGGCCATGAGGACTTGACGTCATCCCCGCCTTCCTCCGGTTTAACACCGGCGGTCTCCCCAGAGTGCTCAACTTAATGGTGGCAACTAAGGATAGGGGTTGCGCTCGTTGCGGGACTTAACCCAACATTTCACAACACGAGCTGACGACAGCCATGCAGCACCTGTCTCTACGTCCCTTGCGGGACTACTACATCTCTGCAGTATTCGTAGGATGTCAAACCCAGGTAAGGTTCTGCGCGTTGCTTCGAATTAAACCACATACTCCACCGCTTGTGCGGGCCCCCGTCAATTCCTTTGAGTTTCAGCCTTGCGGCCGTACTCCCCAGGCGGGATACTTAATGTGTGAACTTTGATACTCAGAGGGTTAATTCTCCAAACATCTAGTATCCATCGTTTATGGTGCGGACTACCAGGGTATCTAATCCTGTTTGCTCCCCGCACTTTCGCGCCTTAGCGTCAATGTCTTGCCAGGTGGCCGCCTTCGCCTCAGGTGTTCCTCCTAATATCTACGAATTTCACTTCTACACTAGGAATTCCACCACCCTCTCAAGCATTCAAGATTAGCAGTATCGAATGCACGTCCCGGGTTAAGCCCGGGGATTTCACATTCGACTTACAAACCCGCCTACGCGCCCTTTACGCCCAGTAATTCCGAACAACGCTTGCACCCTTCGTATTACCGCTGCTGCTGGCACGAAGTTAGCAGGTGCTTCTTCTTCTGATACCGTCAAACTATATGGATATTAGCCATATAGCCCTTCTTCTCAGCCGAAAGAGCTTTACAACCCAAAGGCCTTCTTCACTCACGCGGCATTGCTGCATCAGGGTTTCCCCCATTGTGCAAAATTCCCCACTGCTGCCTCCCGTAGGAGTCTGGACCGTGTCTCAGTTCCAGTGTGGCTGATCGTCCTCTCAGACCAGCTACCCATCGTAGCCTTGGTGGGCTTTTACCCCGCCAACTAGCTAATGGGACATGGGCCGATCTCTGAACACTAGCTTATAAATAGAGGCCAGCTTTAAACTCTCGTTACTATGCGGTATTAGCTACAGTTTCCCGTAGTTATCCCCCATTCAGAGGCACGTTCCCATGTATTACTCACCCGTGCGCCACTCTACTCATCCCGAAGGACTTTCTCGTGCGACTTGCATGTGTTAGGCATGCCGCCAGCGTTCGTTCTGAGCCAGGATCAAACTCTAACGTTTAAATCTAGGCCTGTTACTTGCTGTCGAAATACTTTTATATCTCAAAAAATTACAGGTAACAGATTGCTTGTTTATTAAAGTCTCCAATGGAGACCCGTCACTCGCAGACCCCGAAGAGACTACGGCGACGAAAAAATCAGCAACCTGTTGATTGGTTTTTGTTTCTTCTGTCGATTCACTATTCAGTTTTCAAAGAGCGGCGTCTACAAATCACCTTGAATCCTAGAGCAATAATGCTTTTGAGACTTTTCGGGAGAACAGACGTGAGGGAGTGGTATACGCATGAGGCGTGCACTCGTCAAACTGTTTTTAGCTTAATGCTATATTTTTTTTTTGAACTTTTGCCACGCTTCCAACATCCTGTAATTACTGATTTTTATTTGCGCTAGCAAAACCTTCGAAACCGGCTGGCTGGCCACCAAAAAACAAGCAGCTCGACACCTCGCACGCAATTTCCATAAAACCGAAATATTCCCCAACCCACTCGGCGTAACCTCATAATTTTGCTACAATAGCCCGTTACGAAAACTCAAAACAAATGGCGGCCTGCGATTGTGGAAATCACGAAAAGCTCCTTGATCGAACATCTGTATGAACACATGGACGAAGGCGACTGGCTCGACGGTCTTGATCTCTATCAAGCCGGCTACGTTTCAAAATTGCGGAATACGGAAGGTTTAATCTCTGCAAGTGTAGCGTCAACAGAACGGCAACAAGCTGAAGTGCGTATCAAAATTCATCCCGCCGGTAACACGATTCAATGGATTGAATGCACGTGCAGAAAAAATCGCGCCTACGGAATTTACTGCGAACACATTGGCGCAACGATGTTGCATATTGATCGAGAAAAATCTGCGTATTTCGCAAAACTAGATCCAAAAATGCCCCTCAAACCACCGGCAACCATCACAAGAAAACGTCCAGCTGCAGCAACCAACACACATCCAACGGCAACAAAACAAGAAAATCCAACTCAGTCTCTACTCAAGCACTTAGAAGGCGCGATTCAAAGCGTCAGTCTCGTTGGTAAAGGCCCAGAGCTAAAAGTTCGAGTCGAAATTAAACCAGGTCAACTGAGTAGCTATACACTTCCCATTGACGACGCAGCAAAATTTCTCACAGAACATCCAAATGAAAAATTTCTCAATCAGGATGTTCGTGCATTAACTGTAGCGAAAAACATTGCACGACCAACAACACGAATATCCAGTTCAGGCTCTAACGGAGACCTCGACATCGACCGGATGATCGCTGTCGACTTAACGGTCGAAAACACTCCGGCCAAAAGTAAAACAAAAGCACCTAAACCACTTCTTGGCGGCATATTTTCGCCGCCGACAAAGGTCAACTACCGCGCCAAAGGATCACAAAACTACGAAGCTCGTTGGTCGCAGTTTGCCGCCATGAAACCACTGGCAAGGCACATTGGCCAAAACTATATCTTCATCGAAGATTTCGGGTTTGTACCCTACGATGCCTCAGCTGTTTCGCCAGAGTGGAGCGAGCAACCTTACGGAAAAAAACTTGACGGCGATGATGCCGCCACTGCCTGCGCAGAAAACTTTGAATCATTGGCAGAGCTTGGTGCCATACACGTTGAACCCGAATTAATTAATGAAGCCGTCATCAGCAACCCCACCGTGAGCCGGGTCAAGATCCTGGCAGGAGATGAAAACTGGTTTAATGTGTCACCACTCTTTGAAACAGGTGATGGCGCTATTTCAATGGTCGACATCTTAATTGAATATCGCAGCAAAAAACGCCAGTACGTCCGCAGCGGAAAAAAATGGATGAAAGTCCCCGAATTTGTCACCCAATACGCATGGCAAATTGACGAGGCCAGCAAATCTCTAAAACTAGACAACATCTCACTCATGCGATTTAAGGCCGCCATCGGCGAGCTCGATAAATTTGCTGGCAGCAAGAAACTTCTAGATAAATTACGTGAGCGCACTGAATTTCACAAAGAAACGACGCCGCCTTCACTATCCGAAAGCAAGCTATCTCTCCGGGAAT
>Ga0214921_10000952_pt1 | contig 50863 bp, 38 predicted proteins | sample LL1505_MetaG_FD_177992 | JGI IMG/M metagenome (GOLD analysis project Ga0214921, IMG submission 177992) | Freshwater microbial communities from Lake Lanier, Atlanta, Georgia, United States - LL-1505 | ecosystem: Environmental > Aquatic > Freshwater > Lake | place: USA: Georgia | collected... | reverse complement strand
GTTGAAAGATACCTTGTGAAAAAGGAGATCCTTCAAATGATGAATATGCTCCTAATGTTGTATTATGTAAATGAGAGTGTCTTAATTCATATTTATTAGGTCTTAATTTATGATACAACTCATTAACTTCTTCATTCATATGAATATAAGAGCTATCATAAAATTCAGGATATTTAAAATTCCTTAGTATATCACATAATCTTGACATACCATTTAATCTACTTTTAGCAATATCATTAGAAGCTGTAATAGAAGCAAGATAAATTGTTTCCATTATTTTTGCATTAAACTCAACTGCTTCATCTGACTCAAATGGTAATCTAAGTTGTACCAATGCATCAGCCAAACCTTGAATTCCAAGACCAATAGGCCTGTGTTTCATATTAGATAACTTTGCTTGTGGTACAGGATAATAATTAATATCAATAACTTTATCAAGATTCACAGTAGCAGTGTATGCAATATCATAGAGTTTCTTATAATCATATGATGATGCTGTATATTTATATAGTTCAGTCCATCCACCAATATGTGTCATTTCAGATGTAAAGATTAATGGGAATGATACATTATCAACATACTGTCTTAATTCATTCAAATTAACTTGATTATATTGCTTCTCCTTATATTTAATATTATTATTATTCATATAGAGTTTAGCCCACATACTATATTTACATTCTGGTTTGGTATAAATAATAAATTCTTGTGTATTGTCAAATGGCACAACACACTGATTAATGGGAATAGATCCTAAATTACAAACCGCGTATTCATTATGATCAGAATATTCTGTAATCTCATGGCACAAGTTGGATGACTTGATTGTTCCCAAGTTTTTTTGATTGCATTTTTTATTAATTGCATCCTTAAATCCAATATATGGCGTTCCTGTCTCAATCTGCGCATCCATAATTGCCATCCATAGCTTTCTAGCTTTAACAACTTGAACATATTTTTTTTGTTCAACATAAGACCAATAGAGTTCTTCAAATTGATCACCATATACATCTGGTAATCCAGGACAAGTGTCAGCACTCATTAAATACCAATCGCCATCTGAATCAACCTGTTTCATAAACAAGTCGCTAATCCATAGCGATAAAAATAAATCTCTAGCTCTCTCTGTTTCAGCCCCAAAATTCTTTCTCAAATCTAAGAACTCAAAAATATCAGGATGATGGGGTTCAAGGAAGATTGCAATAGCTCCTGGTCTTTTACCACCTTGGTCAATCCATCGTGCAATATCATTAAATACTCTTAAGAAAGGCACAATACCATTTGATTTTCCACCCGTTCCATTAATTATACTATTTTTTCCTCTAATATTAGATACGTGAAGACCAATACCACCAGACCATTTAGAAATCTGAGCACACGAATTCCATGTTTTTGTAATCTCTTCTAATGAATCATATGTCCCAAGTAGGAAGCAACTACTTAATTGTTTCTTAATAATACCACAGTTATACATTGTTGGACTCGCGTGAGTATAAAGCCCTAATGACATTAAATCATAAGTTTTTTTAATCATCATTAGATTACCTTGTTGTAAGGTGGATGCGACACGCATATAAATATCTTGAGGTCTTTCAACAATCTTATTATTAACTTTCATTAGATATGATTTTTCAAGAGTTTTAAATCCAAAATAGTCATACATATAATCTCTATTATAATCAATCATACTGTCTATTGCATCCTTATTACTCATAATATATTCATACCATTCTTTATCAATATTATTAGTATTCTGATATAATACAGTCATTTTATCACTAAAACGTTCATGTGTCTTTTTATGTAAATTTGATACAAGGATCCTACCACCTAATAAAGCATATGAAGGATGTTTAGTAGACATATTGACACAAATATTAGCAGATTCTAAATCTAATTCTTCAGTTGTCATACCAGGATATAAACTTGCAACTACTTTTTGAGCAATAATAACAGGGTCAATATAACGAACTTCATCCTTTGTTTTGAGATGTATGAATTGTTCGCCATCTAATTCAGAAGGAGCAACTAACCTTTTAATTCTTTCAGTGATTTTATCAAAATGAACATCTTGTTTTTCATTGTTTCTCTTAATAACGTGCATTAATACTATATAATAATTTTATCTTTAATAAAGATTAGTTCAATTTTTTGGGTTTAAGCTATGCTTAAACCCAAAATAACCCTTATATACCCATCTAACAATTTTTATTTAATTGAGTGAAACGAAATTAAATAAAATATTGCAGCGTTCAATTTTTATTGCTGTATATACATTATTATTATATATTATATTATATTATAATATATAATAAAATGTTTAATGAAAATAATAAAATAATATTTATTATTTTATCAATTGCATTATTAGGTGGCTTACAACCTATAATATTTGACAAAATAATTAATTATAATATACCAAAAAAAGAAATACTATTATATGTTGGTATGATTAATATATTATTTATTGGTATCTATATATTTTTTTTTGATAAAGAAATACATCACGATCATAAAACTAATAATGATTGCAATAAACTACATTTAATTATATTATTTATTATTTATACTTTAATGTGTATTACTATTCCAAATCTATTATACACTTATAATATACATAAAGAAATTGTAATATCTCACAATTCATTATTATACATATCTCCTTTATTTACTGTATTGATTGCTTATTTTATATTTAATAAAGATATAACATTAAAACAATTTTTTGGTGCAGGACTAATATTTGGAGGTGCTTATTTTATATGTGATTAAAAATATTATAGGTTGTAAGCCTCCTAATAATGCAATTGATAAAATAATAAATATAATTTTATTATTTTCATTAAACATTTTATTATTATATATATAATAATAAAATGTTTAAATTATTATTTGTAATATTAGCATTATTCTTAATAATGTTAGCTATATCCAAGTGCAAATTTACTGAAAGTTTTGCAAACACTCCCGTAGCGATAACTTCTGATAATGTTGCAGATTATATTTATACTGTGTATAAGGCAGATGTTAAAGCGATTCAAAACCTTGCAGATATTGCGATGAAACTACAAGCAGGTGGTATAATAGTTCCTGGTAATATGACTATACAGAATACATTGAATGTGTCTGGTGATTCTAATCTAGGTGGTAAATTAGAAGTAAAAGGTGATTCTATATTAGCTGGTAAATTAGAAGTAAAAGGTGCAACAACTATTGATACTACACTTGAAGTTAAAGGAGCAACTACTCTTGACACTACACTAGATGTTAAGGGAGCAACTACTCTTGACACTACACTAGATGTTAAGGGAGCAACCACAATAGAAGGTAATTTAATTGTAAAAGGTAGTATAATGCTAACAACTGGTATGCATTATTTTAAACAACAAATGGATCTAAGTGGTCCTTTATGGGCAAATCAAGATGATCAACCTGATCGAAGTACAGTAAAAAATCCAGATGGCGGCACATATAAAGGTACAGATTGGATATTATCAATAAGTGGTTTTACATTTTGGAATGATGATGGTGGTAATATTGGACCAAATAGATTAACACCATATATATATAATGATGGATTATGGCATGTACAATGTGCTTGTTATAATCACTGGCCAAGACATTTAGTTGTATCAATAGTTGCAACCCCAGTAACTATGTTTTCACATAATTGGGGGCCGTATGATTTGAATGCACTTAACTATCCTGGATATCCAAATGGATAATTAGATAGGGTGTAGGTAGAGGAATATTTTTGAGATACAACCACATAATTGTAATATTGTATCGACACCCGCATTAATGCGAATATATGATGTAGATAGGATATCATATATTTTAAGCCTTACTGGTTCGTCTAATTCGATATAATGTTCAGAGTCTTCAAATAAAAATTTCATAAAAGTTAATAATATATCATTGGGTGTATAACCCTTATCATATAGATCAATGATGCTAGCAATAGCATCATTATAATTATTTTTTAAACAATGATTCAAGATTATATTAATATAATGTAATCTTGGCTTATCAATCAATCGATATATATTATCTACAGTCAAAGATCCCAATGCATAATATATACATTCAAGATTATTTATAGACTGTCTTATATCTTTATCAGACACAAATAATAATGTATTAATACTCTCAACAGTATAATTGATTTTTTCATTAATACATATATTCTCAATTTTACTAAAGAGATAGTCCGAATTTATTTTAGGATATTTAATAATCATACATCTTGATTGGATAGCCTCAATAATTTGAGAACAATCATTACATATAAAAACGAATCTTGTATTATTTCTAAATTCAGAGATAATATTCGATAATAGATTCTGAGCTTTGGATGTGATACTATCCGCCTCATCCAATATAACGAGCTTATGAGATATATTTTTATTTGTTTTCTTTTTACAAAATGGGTAAATGGTATTATTAATAATAGCTAACCCCCTATCATCTGATGCATTTAATTCAAGAACATTCTCATTATAGTAATTTGGATTATTATAAATCTGTTTTGCCATAAATAATATGGTAGATGTTTTACCAGTTCCGGGTTCTCCAGTAATGATCATATTTGGAATTGACTTACTTTCAAGAATTTTATTTATTTTATCTTTAATAAATGGTTCTAATAAAATTTCATCAGAATTTTTAGGCCTATATTTTTCAGTCCAGGGTAATTTTATATTTAGGTTTTTTGTTTTCATTTCAACTGGCTTGCTAAAGAATTCCATTTGAATATATATAATATAGTATAATTGTGTTTATATATTATCATTATAAATATATATAATATTATAATGAATTTATATCATATAAAAAATCATAATAATGCATCATTAGAATCAAGAAAACAAAAATGTATTTATATTAATTTGAATAATAGTACTAGTTTGGGTGATATGTTATTTATGATTGCTAATGGTATTAGTCTGACAATTGAATATAATATGCTGTTAAAATTAATTAATAATAGTAGTACATTAAATATTATAAAACTACTTGATCATGAAAATGAACCTACGCTATTCCAAACAATAACAGAACCAAGAGAATATTTTTATAATAAAATAATTATTTCTAATAAATCAAATTTTTTAATAAAAGGGCATTTTCATTCTTATAAATATTTTTATCATCATATTGATACGATTAAATCAACACTATTTAGTAAAATACAGGATCTAATAACATTATCAATTGATAATTTTAAAAATTTATCAGATAATAAAAAAATAGTACTAGTCTATATTAATAATGATACACTTATTAAAGAATCTTATTATAAGATTGCTTTAATTAAATTTTTTTTAAATAAAAATAAAGATGATTATAAAATATTTATATTTACTGAAAATATAAATATAAATAATTGGACAGCATTTAAAAATTATAATTGTTCGTATTATAGCGGAAATGAAGAAAAATTATTCTTATTAATGATCCAATGCGAACATTTTATTATTACTAATTCTACATTACCGTTAATTGCTTATTATTTTAGAAATAATAAAGATGCTACTATAACATTCCCACCAATTTGGGTAGATGATATATTTAATTATAATGACATGATAATTGATGAAAAATTACATATTAGTATTATTAATAAACTAAATAATACACATATTATCAATTTACCAGAAAGATTAGACAGACGGTATAGTTCATTAGAACAAGTAAAAAAAATAGCATATAATCCAAAAATATTTAGAGCTCATAAAAATGAACATGGGCATTTAGGATGTTCTATAAGCCATATAGATGCATTAATAAGAGCAAAAGAATTAAATTTACCATATATTGTCATATGTGAAGATGATATACATATTGAAAATGAACACTATATACTTTATGTAATTAACGAGATTATGGAAAATTATGATTGGAATGTAATTATGCTGGGTGGTTATGTAGATGATATTAATATAAATAGATTTATAAATAAAATTAAAACGTGTTGTTGTGCCACATTCTATATAGTTAATAAAAATTATTATAATACATTGTTAGATAATTTTAAAGAAAGTAAAAAGTTATTAACTAATGATATGACTATTTATAAATATCAAATAGATGTATATTGGTTTAAATTACAAACTGATAAGTGGTATATTACTAATAAAAAATATATATATCAGAATATAGATTTTTCTGACATTGATAAAAATCTAAAAGATCATATTGGAAAATTTAACGTATCGATAACTGATATAATAAATGGAAAGATTATTCCATTGGAATATTTAGATGATATTCCTATATTTGTTTTATCTAATATTAAAGATGTATATAATATTCATCCATTTTTTTTTAATTATAAAAATATTATTATTAATATCAATTGTATTAGAATAAATAGACAATTTATAAAATATTCATTGGATTTATTAAAAAATAATGAATATGATTTATTAAAACTACAAACTAATTATAATGAACAGCTACTTAATGATGAAAAGTTAGTTGATAAAATATATGTAAAATTAATAAATAATAAAATAATTTATAATAATACAGCAATATTATTAGGTAATAATTCTATAAAAAAAATAATAAATAATAATTTTAATTTATCAGCTGGTTTATTATTAAGACCTATTTTCTTATCAGAAAATGATAAAGCGTGGTTAGATTATTATAATCTTAATTCTTAATATATGAATACAATATACTATAAATTAAAAAAACATTCTAATAAGATTAATTATATATATATAAATTTATATAATGATATAGGTTTTGGTAATTTACTATTTATGGTTATAAATGGTCTTGCATTATCGTATGAATACAATAGAGAGGTTAAATTAATTAGGTATAATTCTAATAGAGTAGATAGACCTAATATAAAAAAATATCAAATATTCAAATCAATGAAATTTATAAAAAAAATAGAAGTGTTTGATGCAATTGAACATACTGAATCCAATCCATTCATTTATAATAAAATTAATTTAACTGATCATAATTATATTATAAATGGTTATTATCAATCATATAAATATTCAAATAAATATATTGATAAAATAAAAGCTTATTTATTTGAAAATATTACAGACCTAATAGAAAAAACAAAATTAAATACTAATAAAAAAACAATATTATTACACGTAAGAAGAGGTGATTATTATAATAGTAATGAACATTATATAATTGAGGAATCACATTATGAAAAATCATTAATAGATTTCTTTGAAAAAAATAATAAAGATGATTATCATGTGTTCTTATTTACAGATGGAATTGATGAGGTAAGTACATGGCAAATTATTAAAGATTACAATATAATACCTATTAATGAGAATAATCCTGAAATAATATTCTTATTGATGATACAATTTGATCATTATATTATTGCAAATTCATCTTTATCATTACTATCATATTATTTTAGGAATAATAAAGATGCAACTATTGTATTTCCTCCATTATGGGTAGTGGGAGTTAATTCTTATGATGATATGGATCCTACACAATCGCATATTTAATTAATTCTTTAATATGTGAAATTGATTTAACTTTAAATGTATCATCTTCTGGAGAATTACCTTCTCTTTTTAATATTTCAAAATCTTCCCAATTCTCTTGGGGTATTAGTGCAAGATTGCACCCAGCTTTCTTCCCGCCAAATAATTTACTTTCAACACCACCAATAGCCGTAATATTTCCAAGTAAATCAATTTCACCTGTTATGCAAATCTTATTATTTATTTTTAATTCAGTTAATAATGAATAGATGGCTAATGCGAAGGCTGCACCTGCGGATGGTCCATCTTTAGGAGTTGCTGCATCTGGACAATGAATATGAATCCCAAATGATTTTTTATTATTACTATCTTTAATTATTTTATTTTGTAATTTCTTAGTTAGCAGACCCCACGCAACTTTAAGAGCATATTGTACTGATTCTTTCATCATATCACCTGGTTTGCCTGTTAACATAATATCTAACATTTTATTAGAAGGGAATCTTGATAACTGAATAACAGTCAGCCCACCAATACCAGATGTTGTGGCATAAAGCCCATTAACCAAACCAACCATTGGTTCGATGACTATTTTCTTAACTCTAATTTTTGGTTTATTTTCAAATAATCTACCTACATATTCCATTGTTATCTCAAATGGAACTGGAAAATTATCTGAATTAAATCTATTCAAATTAACATCTCTAACAAGTTCTACAATTTTTTCTTTTATCTTTCGAACACCCGCTTCGTGTGTATATGTTTCAATTATATGTTTTATCACATCATTACTAATAATAATCTCATTTCTATTAAATCCAATATCTTTACAAATTTCAGGAAGCATATAATCATTAATAATAGTCATCTTATCATTTATATTTAATGGATGTGTATCAATGATTGTTATCCTATCTCTTAAAATAGGATCTAATAATGAGACATCATTAAATGAAAATACTATTAGTGCTTTTGATAAGTCTAATGGAATACCAGCAAAATATTTATCTTCAAATTCATTATTTTGAGTTGGATCTGTCATATGAGTTAGCACAGAGATAATTTCACGACCATATTCTGTAGATGATACTTTGTCAATCTCATCAATGAATATAATTGGATTCATACATTTAGTTGTCATTAGAATATCAGCAATACGACCCCATGTTGATCCCACATATGTAAAATTATGTCCAACTAGCGTACTACTATTTACTGACCCACCAATTGGAAGGAATGCAAATGGTCTTGGTTTTCCATTTTTATCTTTTAGACATTTAGAAAGACCGTGTTTGGCCAGAGATGTTTTGCCTGTACCAGGAGGACCTTGTAATCCAATCACTGCACCTTTTGCTTCTCCATTAATCCATTGGGCAAATAACCTCTCCAATTGTAGTTTTGCATCTTTATGTCCATATACAACAGAATCTAATTCTTTCCTAATATTTGTAATATAGTCTTTCTTTTCCTTCTTATACATCGCCCATTCATCATTTAATTCTTTATTATTTTTAACAAAATTATCAATATCATTATCTGAGAATAAATTATTATTAATATTATTCTTATTGATAAAATTTGATTTGAAACTAATAATTTCATTATCACTATAATTTCCAAAGGGTATTTTTAATAAACCATCTAGCCAATTTTGTGCCTTTCCATCATTCTGGTGATTATTTTTAAACATCTTTAATTTCTCAAATGCTTTGGTTTTTACTTCATCTGATGCTTTCATCATTGTTATTCTTTTCTCATAAGGAATATCACTATCTGTTATCTTTGAAAATTTAACCTCCTCCTTATCATTCATTTCTTTAGACAAATCCAACAATTCTCTAATAGAATAATGTAATGAATTATATATTTCTGTAGCTACATTCTTCTTATCTTTTGTCTTGAAAATATCAAATAATACGTAGGCTAATTTTTGATCATCTTCACATGACATTAATAATAAAGTCAATATGTCTATTTTTCGATACTTGCTACTTAGTAAAAATTCATTAACAAGATCAACTAATGGTTTTGTTTGTAATAATTTATAATCATTATATTTTTTCTTAATATCTTCAATTAGCTCTAATTTATTTATCACTATAGTATCTCTTAAATTTTGAGTTCTAATATAATTATCTCTAAAATATTTGGGAATAGACACAGTGTCATATGCCAATATCGCTTTATTTTGTTTTATTTTATTATTAACATATATAAGTGTTTGAGATATTTTCAATAAATCATCACTAATAATGCCTTGGATCACAAATACTCTTGTCATATCCTTGATATACACATTAACACCTTGTTTATCTTCAAGTAATGATCCTGCATTATTATTCTTTGTTATTTGAAAATTTGTATCTCCCAATATACTCAAACAATCTAAATAATCAAATTTATTGTCAGAAGACTCAATCAAATCGCTTATTGATTTGACCATAATAATATCTTTACCAGTACTATTAACTTCAGGAGAATTAATAATCAATGATTTGATATTAAAACTATCATCCATTTTAGTAATCCCCAATATCGAGTTAATTAAATCTTTGGTAAAGATCTTTTTCTTATTATTATCACTGGTTGTCAGATAGGGGATTGTATCTTTATGATGTTCTGAATCCCACACACTAATAGGTTTTAAAAATCTAAAAAGGAATTCTAATATATCCTTATTAATTTTATTCTTAATATTATAATTAAAAAATAGTTTGAAAATATCATTCAAATTATTTGATGCAATATGATTAGAATATTTAATTAAATACTTTGATACTATTCGATCTATCTTACTAATACTAGAAGATTCATTAAATTTCTTAATATGAACAATATTATAATAATTATCATGTTCATTTTTAATAATCTTTAATTCTTCTAATAAGACGGTAAATAAAGAATCTGTATCAACATATAAGGATAGATTATTCATACACGATAGATTGTTCATCATATTCATTAAATACTCCTTATGAAAGTGAATTGTATCATATTCTTGTTTTAATGATTTATAGTATTTATTCTCCAATTTTAAAATCATATTAATAATTAATTATTAATATTATTTTAAATATTTATTTATTTTGCAAATTATAATATGTAAAGAAATACATTAACCACTGTTTATCATTCATTGCATTTTTAAATTTCTTTGGGTCTTTAATATTATAATATTGTATAATATTTCTTGCTACCAAAAAGATATACACATTATTCTCTACAAATTGCGAAGGATTATTAATAGCAAAAGTTATAAAATTAATAAATTGCTTATTATAAATATTCTTATCTGCAATACTATTATAATAATTTTGTAAAAAAGGTAATTGATTATAATTAATATTTGTATTGCTAAATATTCCACTTGTATTAGTATCAGTATCATCTAAAATTAAACTAGTGCCATTATATATTATAGTGGTTAATTTTATACAACCGCCAAATGCTAGACTATTTATTTGAGATAAATTATTAGGAAAAGTTATAGATTGTAGATTTATACAACCGCCAAATGCTAGAATATTTATTTGAGATAAATTATTAGGAAAAGTTATAGATTGTAGATTTATACATCCTAAAAATGCCATCTTATCTATTAAAGTAACATTTGAAGGAACATTAATTGTTATTAAATTGGTACAACCAGCAAATGTACCTTCGTTAATTGTTGTTATAGAAGTTGGTAAATTAATATTAGTTAAACTTGTACATAATGTGAAACAATAGTTTGGTATACTATTAATATTATTAGGAATATTAATATTTATTAAATTTGAACAATAAGAAAAACATCCAGTATCTATATATATATTATTATTATATGTATTTGTTATAATAAATGATGTGAGATTAATGAACTCTCTAAAAGTTGAAGCAATATTTAATGTATCTGAAGTTTGGGCTTTTAATTCAATTTTCATAGATGTTAGTGTATCTCGATAAGTCTGAAAACTATTCATATATTTTGTAGTGCCACCACCACCACCCAAACTACCACCACCACCACCACCTTCAATTTTTTTATAAAATATATCATTGTAATCAAAATGCCATTTATTATTACCATCGTATGTATATGGTTTTTCATCAATAGTAAGTGAGTCATAACTTCTATTGAATGTTAAAGTGATTGTCATAACAGTTGTCATTCTTATATACTATATAAATATATTTTATTTTATAAACTGTATTAAATTTCTATTTTTTTATCAATTCATCTGCTATTTGTAAATACAATGCACTCTTAATATCAAGATTTATATTTAACGTCCTTTTATTTTCTAAATTTAAATTTAAACCTATCTTTACTTTTCTCTCTTTATCCTTACTCTCAACAACATCAATAGTAAAATCTAATATCGTATAATCTATCTCTTTTTTATCATCTTCTAGATCAAAATCATTATCATCAATATTACTACAACAACTACATTTGCAATTAATACAATCTGTCATATAATCACACATACAATCATCACAACATCCGCAATCAAATATCTCGACTAATGTCTTTGAATCATTTATTTTATCAGTATCTTTAATCCATTCAACAGAATCTGTTTCATCATCAGAATTATCTAATATCATTAAATATTAAATTATTTTATTTTTTATAAAAAAAGTATTTATTGTTCGTATTGAAGCATTGAAGTAGTGATATCAGGGAATAGATTATTACTAATTACATCAAGTAGTTTCATATCTTGGGGTAGGCACTTGCTTGATGTTGTGGTAAATAGTTTGGCAAGTTCATTAGATTGATCAGCTAAACATTTCTTATACATCATTTTTCTCATTCTAAGGAATGAATAAAGAGTATTGATATCAATATATTTAAGTAGATTATAAATATCAGAGAATTTAAGATGAGAATCTAAGAATTCTTGTACTTCAGTTGTCTTTTTATTGAGGAAATTAGATTTCTTTTCATAATAAATTCCACGAATTTTAAATAGAAGTTCTTTGTATTCTTTTGGAAGAATATCATAAAGCATCTTATTCTTATGTTCGCCTGTTTTAATGTTCCAGAGTTCTTTAAAGAGTTGAAGTAGCTCTACTGAACATACCTTGAAAATACTACCAAATACTGAAATAATATTATAAGATTCATATGTATTGCTAGGATTATGAATTTTTCTTAGATTTCTTAATTTGGGATTTTCAAGATAGTTAAATAGTTTATCATTCTTGTATAGGAGTAATAGTCCCTTCAGTATATTACTATTGTCAAGTTTAGTAGCCTGATAGAATTGGTAATGTAGTGTTTGTAATTTTAAGATCATTCGTTTGCTCGTATTATGATCAAGTGATTCGAGGATAACACCTTCAACAAGTGGAGGATTAGAATAATCAAGACTGCAGTTAGCCTGATCAAATTCTTTTAGCGACACATATTCAGGTACAAAGAAATTCTTACTCCAACTTTCAAGAACAAATAATGGAGTAAGACCCTGCATAATATTTTGATCTTTATCTCTAACATTAATTAGACACGCTTTTGCATAACCATCCCCAAATTTATAACTATAATCAATTAGAACTTTATTTAGATGATGGATTAGAACAAAATAATAAGAATAGTTTTTATCAAGTTGATCAAAAAAGTGTTCAGGTGTCTCATATTTTTTATAAGGATCATTTAGAATCACATCACAAAACATATCATAATGTGTTTTATCACTATTGAATTTAGATTCACGACTATCAAGACATCTTCTAGTAGAAACATACCATTTATTATTATGACAGAATACAGAAAGAAGAGATCCCTCATATGACACATTAACATTATAGTTATTGTATTCGGTAGATAGTAATTGAGATAGTCCCTCCTTATTAACCATTGGTACTTCACCAGAATATGCGACCATTTCAAAAGTTGTATCATTAAACACTACCGAACGACATTCGCGTTGCATTGTGGTGGTACAAGGAGCCTCATATTTATGATATAACATAAATAATCCATCTTCTTTATAATGTTTCATATGAACTCCTTCCTTGTAAAGTTTATCTTTAAGATCATCAATATTTTTATTATCTTGAATATATTTATTAATTAGGAAAATTGGCTTTGTCATTACACTCATTAATAATATAATCTTTATGTCTTTATTTATAATTTATTCAATTTTTATAAAAACCGTTTAGGGTTTTATAAAATATTGCAGCGTTCAATTTTTATTTACAAGGAAAAACTTTGTTTTTCTTAGTAAATAAATATCATTTAGTTAGAGAATAGAATTTGTAAAACAAATTCTATACCTAACTAACAATTTTTATAAAAACCGTTTAGGGTTTTATAAAATATTGCAGCGTTCAATTTTTATAAAAACCGTTTAGGGTTTTATAAAATATTGCAGCGTACAATTTTTATCTTCTAAATTGCATTAATATATTTTTTTTAGTAATCTGAATTGGGGGTTTTGTTTCAACTATATTAGATTTAATTTCAATTTTAGGTGTTATCTGCTGAGGTACATCCATATTAACGTCTTTTAATTCTAATCCAATCTTTATTTTTGATGCCAACTTATCTTCTTCTATTTTAGGATTTTCAGGTAATTTAGAAATATAATCAATATTATTAGTAGGATTATTAAAATATTTAATATTACTAAGATACTCAAATGCTTTTTTACCTTCCATCACTTCATTCAAATCAGTATCAATAATAGTAGGAACCACTTTAATGTCATCAGGTAATTTAATATTATCAACATTAATCATTTTAAAAACGTCTTTTATATTATTTTTTTCTAAATATAATAAAATTTTTTTAGAATATTCGCACTTATTTGAGTAAAATAGTATTTTCATATTATATAAAAAATGAAAATAAATAATTTTAAAGTATAATAATATAGTTATATATAATGCAAAAAATAGACAAAATTAAAATTAATACTCTGGATTATGACAAAACACACGGAACTAGTAGATTGGAACTAAAAATTGCTGGATCTAATATTGATTATATTTTTATGAATACTTTAAGAAGAACAATTATGGCAGATGTACCTATATATGCATTTGCATCATTTAAATTTGAAAAGAATACATCTGTCTTTAATAATAATTATATTAAACTTAGATTAATGAATATTCCAGTATGGCATATTGAGAATAATACAACCTTCTTTGAATCAGTTAAAGAAGAACCAGAAGAGGAACAAAATATAGATGATGATGATGAAAATCACGAAGATTATTCGGTAGAAGAAAAAATTAATACTACTAATATTAAACAATTAACAATGTATATTAATTTTAAGAATAAAACAAAAGATATAATGACAGCAACAACTGATAATGCTAAATTTTATTACAATGAAAAATTAATTGAATCGCCATATAAAACAGCAATCCCTTTAGTAGATTTACAGCCTGATCAAGAAATTGCATTTTCGGCAATCAGTAAATTGGGGGTTGAAGATCAAAATGCGATCTATTCTCCTGTTAGTGTTTGTTTTTATAAACAAATAAATGATAATGAGTTTGATCTTATTATTGAATCTCGAGGTCAATTAAAAGAAGCACGAATTATTAGTGTTGCAATAGAAAATATTATAAAAAAAATGGACTCATTTTTAAAACTGTTAAAAGACACAAAGATTGATGATAAGATTGAAGGAGTTATAAATATTAATAATGAGGGACATACATTAGGGAATATTATATCTAGAGGAATGCAACAACATAATAATATTAGTTTTGCTGGATACAGACTTGTCCATCCTCTAGCAAAAAAACTAGAAATATTATATAAAATGAAAAAAGCTGGTAAAATAATTAATATACTTGAAGATGTTATTAATTATTATACAGAAATATATTTGGAAATTAAAAAGAAATTATAAAATATTTATATATTATAATGTTAAATATAATTTTATTAACAATTGCTGAAATATTTGGCGATTTTAAGTTAAAAAGTTTTGCAAGATATAACAATAATAGTGATTTATTTGGTGGTGTGGTAGGTTATACTGGTGTTATATTTTTTTTAATTAAATCATTGAAACAAAATAATATATTGTATGTAAATGGTATATGGGATGGAATGTCAGCTATTATAGAATCATTTGCGGCTTATTATATACTTGGTGAAAGATTAAATAACAATAAACAATATTTTGGTTTAGTATTTATTATTATTGGTATTATATTATTTAATATTGGTAAAGCACCCTATTAATTTTTATTCTATACACTGAGTTTTACCAGACTAGAGAATAAAATTTATTTTATTCTATACACTGAGTTTTGCCAGACTAGAGAATAAAATTTATTTTATTTTATTCTATACACTGAGTTTTGCCAGACTAGAGAATAAAATTTATTTTATTTTATTCTATACACTGAGTTTTGCCAGACTAGAGAATAAAATTTATTTTATTTTATTCTATACCTTGGAACCTTTTGGGAACTTCAATAAAATTAATAAATTCTTTAATTAATATCTTATCATTAGAATCTTTAAATTTATAGACAATATTAACAAATATTTTTTTATCTTCTTTCACTTGGATCATAAAATTTGGAATAACTCCTTCAAATGAAGATATAGTCCCCTCATAATGATACCCTTTATCGCCAAATATCTTAATATCAAACGCAAATGGCTTATCAATATTTTGTCCCGATTGGGTGATAGTAGAAATATTAGTTGGAATATTCAATGCTAAGAAATTATGAGTTATTTTAATTTTCTTATTTTGTCTTTTTAAAGTTTGATCTATATATTCTTGATTTTCAGTTAATGTTCTTTGTGTAAAAAAATAATCAAGCGTTTGAAATGTCTTATTTGGGTTCTTTAATGTATTAAATGCTTCGCCTAAATCTGCCATAATTATTATACAATATTTAATAATCTATATTTTAAATATAATAATATAAAAAAATATAATATATATTATATAGTTAATGCTAAAAAATAATGTATCGTATGGAAAAAATTTACTCGATCATAGTGATGATGAGGAAAATGCTACTAGTACAAAAGTAAATAATTATAACATCTTAAAAAATGTTGATATAAATTACAAACCTGCTCAAGATAATCAGACAGGTGTAAAAGTATATACTCTAATGAATACTGAATTTAATATTAATTGTCTATATTCAGAAAATACTAAAACTTATTCTTGTTTTCCCGAAGGTGATTTCCATAGTGATCATAATATAAATGGTTCTACTACTAATAATACAATTAATACTGATAATAATTTTAATGAAAAACATATAATTAGCGGACAAACTTGGCACAATACAATAGCAGAATTTCCCAAGACTTTTAAAAAAGATCAGACATTGACACCAGAAGAACCTAAAAAAATAATATCTGGTCAGACCTTGATACCTGAAGAACCTAAAAAAATAAAGCCAGAAGAACCTAAAAAAATAAAGCCGGAAGAACCTAAAAAAATAATATCTGGTCAGACATTGACACCTGAAGAACCTAAAAAAATAATATCTGGTCAGACATTAGATCCTGATATAAAATTACATAAACACCATCACAAACATCATCATAAACACCACAAACACCACCAACATGATATGGATGATCAGGATATTAGTATTAAACCCGTATCAAATGGGTCGTCTGATGATAATAGAATTAGAAATAATAAAATTCTCATTATGATATTTGTATTCATAGTATTGGCTGGTTTGGCATTTTTATTTTTTAAATCCAATCAGAAAAAATAAATAATTATATATAGAAATATATAACTTTAAAAATAAATAACACAAGATATTTGAAATTACAAAGTATTACACTCTGCAATACTATTATTGATATTGTTAATAATAATAATGTATAATTATTTCTAAAAAATATTTTATTATATTTAGTCTTATCTTTTATATTATTTAATAATTTATCTTTATTTTCCCATTTTTTATAGAATTCTGATTTAAATTCATTATAATTATTGTATTTAATATCAATTTTATTAATATCAATATAATAATCATTCATATTATTATGTAAAGTTATATCCCATAAAGTACCAAACCGTTTAAGATGTGTAAGGTATTCAATTATTAAAAACAACCCTTTAGTTTTTGGAACTAATAAATTATTAAAAACTGGAATATTATTTTCTTTTGAATATTCTTGATCTTTCTCTAATTTGTCTTTTGTTATAATCCTTCCTTCGGGGAAAATTATAATAAACTCTTTGCTTTTCTTATTATTTATTTTATTTAAACCATTAATAATTGAATGATAGTCTTTACTATAATTTTTATCAATTCCAATATCATATGATGATTTTAAGAAAATACCCAATCCAGGAACGTGATGTAAAATACCTTTATTGTATATAAAATTATAGTCGTGAATATTAAATTTATAAAGAGCAATTATTATTAACATAATATCGTCAAATTTACTTGTATGATTTGCAATAATTATATCAATATTATTATCATTCGGTATATCGTGTGAATTCTTCATGTACAGATTACCATTGTATCCGTGTTTGAAACAAGCGACCATAAATTCCTGCAATACATATTTAATAAAACATGATTCTCCAGCATTAGATTGTTTTGAATATATTATATATGGAAACATTATAGAAATATATGTAAATAATACAAAAGTTATAATTTTATTTATCATTATTTATTAAAAACAAAAATATAATTACAAACTAATATATTTAAACCTTAATTATCTTTATCTTATAGAGAATTATGGATTATCCTAAAGAAATTTTTGTAAAAGATTATTTTGAAATTCACGAATATTATTCATCTATATATGGTAAAGGTAGAACAATCATTTTAATGCAAGTCGGCTCATTTCACGAATGTTATTGCACTGATACAGATGGTTTGGACTTGGTATCATTATCTCAACAGTTAGATGTTATGTGCACTAGAAAAAATAGTAATAGCCCTCTTACAAAAACAAATCCACGAATGATGGGATTTCCAGTTTATTCAACAAGAAACTTTATTGACAAATTAATTAATATGAATTATACAATTGTTCTGATAGATCAAGTATCTGAACCACCTACACCCAAGAGGAAGGTAGTTTCTATATTTTCACCAGGTACTTTTATTGAACATAAAACAACAAAAACATTATATCTAGTGTCTATTGTAATTGATAAGATTAAACAAGTTAATAATTATAATTTATGTATTGGGATGTCAGCATATGATTTATCAACAGGTGAAGGATCATTTTATGAGACATTCTCAAATAATAACGACATATTATCTGGGCTAGATAATACACTAAGATTCTTAGAAAAATATCCACCAAGAGAAATTATTCTGGATAATAATTTGGATAATATGACTATTGGTAATATGAATATTGACGACATATTAAATTATCTTGGTATTGATAAGAATAATACTTTTACAATTAATAAGACTAATCATTCAAAAATATCATACCAAAAAATGTTATTAGATAAAATATATAAATGTGAGACAAATCAAAATATTATTGAAATATTAGACTTACAATTCCTAAATTGGGCGAGATTAAGTTTAATATTATTATTAGAGTATGTGATGAATCATCAACAACATATATTGGAAAAATTAACTTATCCTAAACAATTTATTACAAACAATTATCTATATCTTGGGAATAAGGCGCTCGAACAATTAGATGTTTTCTCAAAAGAGAAAGGTCTATTTGATATTATTAATCATACAAAAACAGCAATTGGTAAAAGATATCTTAAAGATCAATTAACTATGCCTCTTATTAATTCGAATGATATTAATGGTAGATATAAAATTATTGATACCATTATTAAAGGGAAACATTATGATAATATAACTAGTTATCTTGAAGATATTTATGATCTTGATAAATTAATTAGGAAAATAGAAATCAATATAATTCAACCGTGTGAATTAAATCAACTGTACATATCCATTTATCAAGTTTCTAAATTAATAGAATATTTTAATAATAATAAATTATTAAAGGTATTTAATATTAAAGATACATCATGTGTAAGTGATTTTATTAATCATATTGAAAAGACATTTGATCTGAATAAGATTAATGAATTGAATTTTAATAATTTCACTGAGACTAATGTGTCTTTCTATAATAGAAATATTTATAGTGATCTTGATGAATTACACGATAATATTGAGATAACACAAAATTTTATGACATATCTTATTAAGGAGCTAGAGAATATTATTATCAATAATGATGAAGTTGTATTTAAGAAAATAAAAACTGATACAGAAGCAAAAACGCTCATTACATTGAAATATAATGAACGTGATGGTCATTATCTATTAATCACAAATAGACGATGCGATATTCTAAAGAAAAATTTAGAGAAATATAAAGTTATTAAGATTGGTTCTATTGAATTAAAAACATCTGATCTCGAGTTCTCACCATTACCAAAATCAAGTAATACTAAAATTAATTGTAAAAAAATTCAAGAGATCTCTAATGAACTGGTTGTATTAAAAAGTACTTTGGCTAAAAAATTAAAAGAAACTTTTAAAACTGATATTGAAAAAATATCTCAAAACTTCTCCATATCATTAAGAACTTGGTCATTAACAATTTCATTTATTGATTTTATTAATTCTGGCGCATTATGTGCAATTAATAATCATTACACGCAACCAACTATAAATATTAAACAGAATAGTTATTTTAAAAGTAAGGAAATGAGACATCCGATTATTGAAAAAATTAATAATGATTATAAATATGTTCCCCAAGATATTGATTTAGATGCATCTGGGATATTATTATTTGGTATTAATTCATCTGGTAAATCTACATTAATGAAATCAATTGGTTTGAATATTATTTTAGCACAGATTGGTTATTACACAGCAACAACCAGTTTGGAATTTAATCCATATCACTCTCTATTCACCAGAATTAATGGTAATGATAATATGTTCAAAGGTCAAAGTTCATTTATGGTTGAAATGATGGAATTAATGACAATCTTAAAAAGAAATAATATGAATACTCTTGTTTTGGCAGATGAAATAGCGAGAGGGACAGAAAATATTTCTAGCAATATTATTGTATCTTATATGATAGAAACACTTGCAAAATCAAATACAAGTTTTATTACTGCTACACATTTACACGATATAACTAGTATTAATTCAATTAAAAATTTGACCAATATAATGATCAAGCATTTGAAGATAACGTATGATGCTAAAGATGATAAATTAATTTATGACAGAGTATTATCAGATGGTCAAGGTGAATCATTTTATGGTCTTCAGGTCGCTAAATATTTAATGAAAGATAATTATTTTAATGAAAGAACCCAACAATTATTAAATGAATATAATGCGAGTTGTATTAAAACAAGTAAATACAATAAGGATGTTTATATGACAGAATGTTTGATTTGTTCCAGTAAGAAAAATCTTGAATCGCATCATATTATTTGGCAAAAAGAATTTAATGAGGATGGATACCATAAGGATAAAATTTATCTTAAGAAAAATGATTCATCAAATCTGGTTAGTCTTTGTACTAAATGCCATGATAAAGTAGATAGGAATGAAATTATTATCAAAGGTTGGATTGAGACTAGCGATGGAAGACAACTAGATTATAGTATTGACAATAAACAGTATAAACAATCTAAATATACACCTGAAATTATTAAATATATAAAATCATTAAAAGATATAACAAATGATGAAATAAAAGCTAGAATTTATATTAAAGAAAAATATAGTATTAAAGTATCGTCTAAAACAATACTAAATTATTGGAATTAAATAAAATATATATATATACATATATACAGTAATGTCTAGTGATCAACCAGCCGATCAACCAGCCGATCAACCAGCCGATCAACCAGCCGATCAACCAACCGATCAACCAGCCGATCAACCAACCGATCAACCAACCGATCAACCAGTCGATCATCCAACCGATCAAAATAATGAATATGTTATATCAACTGCTTACACTGTTAATAAAACATTTGATATTATGTATAATAATTTAAATCATATTATTAATCGTCCAGAATAAAGAAATTATATATTTAAAAATAAATATATAATTTATAGTAATGTCTAGTGAAACACCATTACAAGCTGATCATCCTACTGATAATCAGACAGTTGAACAACCTGCAGAAGTTGCTGAAGTAGTTGCTGAACAACCTGCAGAAGTACCTGTTGAACAACCTGCAGAAGTAGTTGCTGAAGTAGTTGCTGAACAACCTGCTGAAGTACCTGCTGAACAACATGCAGAAGTAGTTGCTGAACAACCTGCTGAAGTACCTGTTGAACAACATGCAGAAGTAGTTGCTGAACAACCTGCTGAAGTACCTGCTGAACAACATGCAGAAGTAGTTGCTGAACAACCTGCTGAACAACCTGCAGAAGTACCTGCTGAACAACATGCAGAAGTAGTTGCTGAACAACCTGCAGAAGTTCCTGCTGAACAACCTGCTGAACAACCTGCTGAAGTACCTGTTGAACAACATGCAGAAGTAGTTGCTGAACAACCTGCAGAAGTTCCTGCTGAACAACCTGCTGAAGTAGTTGCTGAACAACCTGCAGAAGTTCCTGCTGAACAACCTGCTGAAGTAGTTGCTGAAGTAGTTGCTGAACAACCTGCAGAAGTTCCTGCTGAACAACCTGCAGAAGTTCCTGCTGAACAACCTGCTGAAGTAGTTGCTGAACAACCTGCTGAAGTACCTGCTGAACAACCTGCTGAACAACCTGCTGAAGTACCTGCTGAACAACCTGCTGAAGTACCTGCTGAACAACCTGCTGAAGTACATGCTGAACAACCTGCTGAAGTACCTGCTGAACAACCTGCTGAAGTACCTGCTGAACAACCTGCTGAAGTACCTGCTGAAGTACCTGCCAAATTTCCTGCTGAAGTAGTTGCAGAAGTACCTGCTGAAGTAGTTGCAGAAGTACCTGCTGAAGTACCTGCTGAACAATCTGCTGAAGTACCTGCTGAACAATCTGCTGAAGTACCTGCTGAACAATCTGCTGAAGTAGTTGCAGAAGTACCTGCCAAAGTTCCTGCTGAAGTAGTTGCGGAAGTACCTGCTGAAGTACCTGCGGAAGTACCTGCTGAAGTACCTGCGGAAGTAGTTGCAGAAGTAGTTGCTGAAGTAGTTGCTGAAGTACCTGCTGAAGTACCTGCTGAAGTACCTGCTGAAGTAGTTGCTGAAGTAGTTGCAGAAATACCTGGTGAAGTAGTTGCTGAAGTACCTGCTGAAGTACCTGCTGAAGTAGTTGCAGAAGTACCTGCTGAAGTAGTTGCTGAAGTACCTGCTGAAGTACCTGCTGAAGTACCTGCTGAAGTAGTTGCTAAAGTTGCTGAACAACCTGCTAAAGTTCCTGTTATATCTCTTGATAATGCATCAGATCTTTATGAATCTCTTTCTGAAAATGATACAACTGATGATGAAACAGAATTAAAACCTAATAATAAATTTGAAACAGAATTAAAACCTAATAGTGAATTTGTAAAAATGGATACTGTTTTACAAAAACCTCAAACAAATCTTAAAAGTTTATTATTAAGAAGAAGATTTTAAATTGATGATAATTTGTGTTGCAAAAAGTCTTTAACAACCTCATAATTATCTTTAAGATCATACCAATTTAATTCAGTTCTTCTAATAAATATTCTTAATAATGTATATACATATTTAAAACCTTTATTAGTTTTTAAGAAAGGTAATAATTTTTTATATTTAAAAAAAAACTCTTCATTTTCAATCCATTTTATTATTTTGTTATAATAAAATTGAGTAATATCGTATCTTAATCTTTTATCCTTATTAATATTTTGGTATTCATATACTCTTTGGTTATACATTGGAGGAATAAAATAAGTTTTTATTTTTTGATCTGCCATTATATTATGTTAGATTATTTTTTGAATTTTTTATTAAAATAATTATTCATATCATTAATTAGATCAAAATTAAAATCATCAATATTCTTTTCTTCAAACCAATATTTTATATAATCTTTAATATTTTTTTTTAACGATTCTTCATTCATAAAATCATCAGGAATAGTTAGTTTTAATAATATAAGACTTAATTCATTTAATATTTGGTGATGATTCTTTAATATACTAAAATTTTCATAAATCCAAGAATTATAAATTTTATTTAATGTATCGAAAGGAACTTCATCTTCATTATTAGGATCGCTACTATATTTTTTCATTTTAAATGAATCATAATATATAATAGAATTATTATCAATAGTATCTTTTGTGTATTTTATCAAACTATCGATAGAATCTATATTGTATAATTCTAATATATTTTTAGAAGATACAATAAGTGGTTTTTTATATAAATAAGCTATATCATTCTTTTTTTGCTTAACTAATACTTTATTATATATTATCTTGTTAGTAGGCTTATTAAATTTATGCGTCTGAGGGATTATTAAATGATTATTATTTTTTTTTATACTCATTATTATATACTATATTATAATGATTAGCAAAATTTTATTACAAAAATCAAAAGAAAAAATAGAAGATCATATTGTTGAAATGATCGCATCTAATTTAACAGAAGAATGGAATTATATAAATTATGTAAATGGTGAAGAAGTTAAATTCTTTAAAGATAATCCATTAGATGAATTTCCAGATATAGTTGCTAAATTTAATTCTTATGAGAATAATCAACATAAAACTGACTTGTTCAGATATTATTATCTCTATATAAATGGCGGTGTATATCTAAATAGTTATGCGATGCTCCACGAGAATATTACAAAAATTGTAAAAGATTATAATCTAGTAGCTGTTATTAGTTTCTTTCCAGGTTCTATATTTAATGGATTTATCGCAACAATCCCGAAACACCCATTAATATACGCAGCATTAAAATATATGTATGAAGCTGATGCAAAATCATTATTATTGGATTATCATAAACCTGGAAAATTTCTATATGAATTATTAAATAAAAATAAATATGATAATATATTTTTATACAAAGAGTACTTGAATAAAGGGGTTGGTTATACTTATGATAAAGACAGTATGAGCCTTATAGTACAATATTATATTGATAAGATGGTTCCACGATTAAAAGAAGATGAGAAATTAAAACCGGGAAAAGTAAGATGGGAATCTTCTACTTTAAAAAAAGTCGTTTATTACAAAAAATAATAATTTAAACAATATTTTATTATATTAGTATATAATGAGTAATAAAAAGCAAGATACAGATACTACTGATTCTACCGAAGATACTACTGAAGATTCTTCTGATAATAGCGAGACAAGTAATAGCAGCGAATCCACTGAGGAGGAGAATAAATTATATTTAGAAGGTGATATAATAAATCATTATAATATTATTTATCAGATTGGTAAAGGAGGATATTCAACTGTTTGGTTGGCTTATAATATTAATAATAGTAAATTCTATGCATTAAAAGTACATGATCCAAATGATTATGATGATTCGATTGATGAGGTTAAATTTGTTAAAACATTACCCAGCGAACCTAATTGTTTTAATAATATAGTTGAATATTTTATTAAAAAAATAAATAACAAAAAATATATATGCTCAGTATGGAATCTTCACGCCGCTAATCTAGATTCAATACTTAGAAAAGGTAATTATAATAATGGATTACCACACGATGTTGTTAATAATATAATGAAACAGATGATCCAAGCCTTGGATATTTTACATAATAAATATAAAGTATTTCACGGAGATATAAAACCTGATAATATTTTTCTAAAAGGAATAAATTGTAAAGACCAATTTATTATTAATAAATACAATGAACTAAATTTTTTCGAACAATATATTAATGCTAAAAAAGAATTCTGGATTGGTTGTAATAAAAATATCAAAAATATAGATAAAATGAAAACAGAAGATAAATTAAATATTAGGAAGAAAATTCATTCTAATATTGTTAGAACTTTATTGGAGTGTGAAGATTTAAAAAATTTAAATCCAAACAACATAACACTAACAGCCATTAACTCAAATATTAGCCTTGGTGATTTTGGCACATTTTGTACCAAAGATAATTATTATGAAGACTCATTTGGTACAAGATATTATCAAGCACCTGAAATTATCCTCAATAGTAAAACATCCTACCCTGTAGATATATGGGCTCTTGGTTGTACATATTATGAATTATTATCTGGTAGGATTCTATTTGATCCTAATAAGGATAAACATTATTCGCGTGATTATTATCATTTGTGCTTACTGGCCGATACATTCGGTCAATTTAATCCAACTTTCTTAAAACAAACTAATAGGTATAAAGAATTTTTTAATAAAAAGTTTGTACTAAAAGATTATAATAAACCTGAAATTTGTAGATTGGATAGAAAATTAAATGAAAGCAACTTGATGCATATTAAAGATTTCTTGTTGAAAATGCTCCAATTAGAACCACGACAAAGAATAACTATAAAGGAACTTGCATCTTTTAACTGAATGAATTATCCATATAATTTCCATAAATCAGGTTTTTTAACTATATCACCATTGGGTCCTATACGTTGGGTATATTTTATTGTTTCTTTAGGAACATAACCATAACAAGGAACATTTGGACTAGTTGGTTGGATGTTATTGTTAGTTGGGTTAGGAAGGGTATGCTTGGCGCCATTTTGCCAGCCATTGTACTGTTGATCTAAACTTGGCATTAGACCGATTACCATGTGTTTTATGGAACAAATAAAGATTAAAAAATTCAATTTTTTTATTATAATATAATATAATGAATAATTATAAAGATGTTTATCAAAATTTAATGAATATTATGAATAGTATACATGATATACAAATCAAACACACAAAAACATTACTTAATCCACTTACAGAAGATTTAATTATGCAAAATCATAGTATGTATGGAGGTAATATTATAAATACAAATACATTATCATCTTCAAATATATCAACAATAGGATTATCAACTAATACCATAATATCAAAATATCCAACAGGATTAATAATTAATAATAATTATATAAATAATTCAGGAGCTTTATTAACTGTATCCGGACAATTTACAAGTCCTTATACAGATTCATACCCAAGTAATGATATTTTTAAAATAAATAATGATGCATCTGTTGTTGTTGGAGCATATGAAAGATTAATTACAGGTAGTACACTTCCAGCATTAACCGTATATGGGAGCATTGATATTGAGGATGGTTCTATCACGGCACCTAATATTATAAGTTCTATAACTGGTGATGCGTCAAGAGGTATTACTGTTTATGGTACATATGCAGAAAAAAAAGTTAAACTGGCAAATCCAATAAATTCTTTAGCTGTAACAACAGGAACCATTAGTACACTATATAGTGAATCTTGCAATATTTCTACTTATTCTACTATATCAGGTAATATACATAGTCTATATAGTAGTTCGTGTACTATAAATAATTTAAATATTACATCTGGTACTATTGGTAATTTATATAGTAATTCATCTAGTATTGATAAATTAACTGTTACTAGTGGTAGTATTAGTAATCTATCAGCTAATTCTTCTAGTATAGGTAATTTATTTATTACTAATGGTACTAATGGAAATATATATAACCTTAGTACTACTAGTAGTAATTTAAATACAATTTCTGGTACTATTAATAATTTATCAATTAATTCTTCTACTATGAATAGTTTAAGTTCTATAAATGGCACATCTAATAATATATATAGTAATTCATATAGCGCAACTAATCTAAATATAATAAATTCTACTATTAGTAATTTGAATACAAATTCTTCTAGTATTGGTAATTTAAATACTAATTCTTCTACTATTAGTAATTTGAATACAAATGGATTGAAATTAATTAATCTACCTTCTGGTAATTCTAACACTATAATAGGTATTGATAGTCAAAATAATGTAAAATCTCAAATATTATCATCTGGTATAACAAATGTTATAAATTCTACAACATATAATAATGGTTATAATGCTATTAAATCAGGATCGCAACTTACTATAAATACACCAAATCAAAGTTTAAACACTGATGGATCTCCATTATTTAACGGTTTATATATAAATACAATGCAATACATAGAACCATTTGGTTTACACCATCGTGAAGATGGTACTCCTGATGGTATTTCTTATGCATTTTATTACTATAATAATAATTCTTTAATTCCTACTACACCTGCACCACCAGCATCAGTTACGCCACAATTTGAAAATCAAATAAATTATATAAAAATAGATAATTATATTATATGGTCTTCTAAATTAATAATTACCATAAATCAATCTGGTAATTGGTCATATAACATTTCTATTAATCAGGCTGGTAGTGATAAGGCATATTTTACACTACCATATGCAGCTGTTAATGTAACTAATACTACGACATCTACAACAATCCCTATTACTCAATTAATTAATTATATAAATTATCTTAGCGGTGGCTCTAATACTATTGCAAACACTATAAACTTGCTAGGACATTCATCTAACTTTAACAATAATTCTAGTGATTCAAAACCAATAGGAAGCTATTTCTATAATGCTAATTTTCCTAATCGCATTTATTTTAATGCTTACAGTTATTCAGGAATACTTAGTTCAGCTAATCCAAGTCTTATATTATACTATGGTGGAGGATATTTCACATCGTAGTATTTTTAGAAAAATAAATTTATTATATATTATATAATAAATTTATTATATTTTATTATATAATGAGTGAATATAAAGAGGTTTATCAAAACTTAATGAATATAATGAATTCTATACAAAGAATACAAAAAATACAAATGTCAGCATTGACAAATCCACTAACAACAGATATAATAATGAATGGATATAATATTTTAGAATGTAATAATATAATAGCTAATACTTTAACATCCTCAAATATAAATACAAATGCATTATTAACAAATAGTATTACATCTAATTATCAATCTGGAATAAAAATTAATAGTAATTATCCTAATAATTCAGGAACTTTTCCTCTATTAACTGTAACAGGACAAACAACAGGCTCTCTAACATATCCTAACAATGATATTTTTAAAGTAAATAATGATGGTAGTGTTATAATAGGATCTTATGGTAGATTAATTACAAATAGCACAGTCCCTGCATTAACAGTATATGGTAGCATTGAATTACATGGACCTTTAAATTCTACTAATATTGTAAGTTCTATAATAGGAGATGCAGATAATGGTCCAGGCGCGATTACAGTTAGTGGTACATATGCATATAAAACAGTTGCATTGGCAAATACAATAAATAATATAAATATTACAACAGGCGCAATTAGCAATTTATATACTAATTCTTCTACTATTTCTAGTTTATTTGCTTCATCTGGAACTATTGGTAATCTTTATAGTAATGCTGGTAGTATATCTAGTTTATATGTTAATTCGTGTAGTAATATAAACACTAACATAAATAGTTCAACTATTTCTAATTTAATTTCAACCAATGGTACTATTAGTAATATTAATATTAATTCAGGTACTGTATCTAATTTAAATTCTACTGATAGTAAGATTAATAATCTATATACTAATTCTTATTCTCTTTCTAATTTATTTGGTAATTCTGGTACTATTAATAATTTACAAAGTAAAAATGCTACTATATCAAGTTTATTTACTAATAATGGCAGTTTTGGCAATTTATATAGTAATTCTAGTAGTATAGCAAGTTTAAATACTACTAATTGTACTTCTACTAATATATTTTGTAATTCTTCTAGTATTGGTAATTTAGTTTCTAATTATGGTACCATAAGTAGTCTATACACAAGTAATCTTAAATTAATAAATTTGCAATCTACTCCTATTAATTATGTAATAGGAGTAGATGGACAAGGTAATATAAACTCACAAGCTGTACCATCACTTAATAGTATAACAAATGTTACAACAGGTACTACATATTCATTGGGTTATATTCCTAATATAACAGGTTCAACTCTTAATGTAAATACTCCTAATCAAAATCTAAATAGCAATTCAATAACTGCTAATTTTAATGGTTTATTTTTAACATTAAATACAACAATTGAGTACCCCTATACAATAACTCGAACATCTAATAATAGTTATAGTTCACTAGAATCTTCGAATAATATTACATTTCTTACATCTACATCATCATTTCCTGTAGAAACATTAACTATAAAAAATAATATAACTTATAATAAAATTGGCAATATAATTTATTGGAAGTGTGATTTAGTATTATCTACAACTAGGGACCTTGAAGGCCTAGTTACCTATATCTTTGGCCGCCCGGTAGGTAATTTTTATAATTCTGCATATTTTATTTTACCATCTATATATTTATCAAGTCCAATAAGTCCAATATTAAATAATCCAACTAATATTACATCATTAATACAACTATGTTATCTTCATCGTATTGATACTGTTAATAATACTGTTAGTTACAATGGTTATACTAGTACTAACAGTGTACAAGTAATATTTAAGGATTCTTATTTAGGGGGAACGAACATAACTTTTATGCCAACTTATAATATTCTATCTATTAATGGTTCTAATACAGGGGTTGTTATGTTAAATCCTTCAAATAATTCTAACCTGTTATTTATGAGTTCTTTTATGACTTCAATACCTTCATCTACTAATCCTTTTACTGTTACTTTAAATTTTAGCGGATCTTATTACACAACATCATAAAATAAATTATTAATTATAATTTTTTATAAAATCTTTGAATATATAATGAATAAATATAAAGATCTTTATCAGAATTTAATGAATATAATGAATACTATTCAAGATATACAAAAATTACAAGTTAATGTTTTATCTAATCCACTTAATCAAGATATTAATATGAATCATCATAATATTTTAAATACTAATATTATTGAAACTAATACATTATCATCATCTAATATAATTACCACAAGATTATCAACAAATACTATTACACCAAATTATCCTTCAGGTATATTAATAAGTGGTAATTATCCTTCTAATTCAGGAACTGTTGCCTTATTAACTGTTATTGGTCAAACAACTGGTTCTTTATCATATCAAAATAATGATATTTTTAAAGTAAATAATGATGGTAGTGTTGTTATAGGTTCTTATAATACATCATCATCTGCATTAACTGTATATGGTAGTATTCATTTACATGGACCTTTAAATTCTACTAATATCATAAGTTCTGTTGTTGGTGATGCAGATAATGGACTGGGAAGTATTATATCGGTTGGTACATATGCACAAAAAACTCTTAAATTAGCAAATCCTATAAATAATTTAACAGCCAATACAGGAAATATTAATAGTCTATACATTAATTCTTTTAATATTGATAATATAACTCCTACTTCTGCTACTATAGGAAATATATATAGTACATCTGGAACAATTGGTAATTTAAATACTACTAGTAATACTATTAGTAATCTGTATAATACATTTGGTACAGTTGGTAGTTTGAGTGCAATAAATGGTACTATTAGTAATCTGTATAGTACATTTGGAACAGTTGGTAGTTTGAGTGCTATAAGTGGTACTATTAGTAATCTGTATAGTACAACTGGAACAGTTGGTAGTTTGAACGCAATAAGTGGTACTATTAGTAATCTGTATAGTACATCTGAAACAGTCAGTAGTTTGAGTGCAACAAGTGGAACTATTAGTAATCTGTATAGTACTTCTGGAACAGTTGGTAGTTTGAACGCAACAAATGGAACAATGAGTAGTTTATATTGTAATTCCACTAGCATTAGTAATTTAATTAACACAAATTGTACTGCTAGTAGTATATATACAAGTAATCTTAAAGTTAATTTACAATCAGGTAATTCTACTAATATAATTGGTGTTGATATATCTGGTAATATAAACTATCAACCATTACCATCAGCTGGTATAACAATTGTTACAGCTGGCACAACATATAATATTGGTTATAACTCAAATATTGCAGGTTCCACACTTACTATTAATATGCCGAATCAAAGTGTAAACACAGATGCATTTCCTTTATTTAAAAATTTAAATATAAATACTATAACACAAATAACAAACTATCCAATAACAAGAATAGGTACAACAAATCAATATAAATCTACAAATAATGTTTATTTTACAACTGGAGATTCAATAGCTGCTTCATATATTAGAGGTTCGGTAAGTTATAATATAATGGGTAAATATGTATCTTGGCTTTGTATATTATCAATTGGCATACCTTCTAATAGTACATTGATTTTCCTCGGGAGCCTATCTGGTACGAAATTATTTTTTAATTTACCATTAGACTATTCTAACTCTAATGTAGTATTAAATAATCAAACATCTATTACTGAATTATCTCAATTTATAAATATGGCTACTAACACAGTAAACATTAATCCGGATTATGATAATAATAATTATATTAATATTAAGTATCTTGGGCCTAGCACTAATGTTAATATAACAGGTGTAATAACACCACAATATACAAGTGGAAGTAATACTGTATCTATTAATAATGTTATTCAAATAGCTGGATCAGTAATAGAGTTCAATCCATATATGCTTTATTTTTCAGGATCTTATTACACATCTTAGTTATTAAAATAATTATTTACTATCATTAGCGACAACATCATTATCAGACGATTCGTCTTTCATATTATTAAATGCGATCTTCATATAACCTTTTCTAGTAGGTTCGTTAAATTGTTTATTCAAGAATTTAACGTAGTCAATCTTCTTGGGTAGTTTGTTATTACCTTTATTGAGAGTATACCAAGCTTTGAAATCCTCCCAAAGAGGACCAGGTTTGATATAATCTTTCTCATTATTAGTAATAATAATTCGATCCACCATGTACTCGGTATAAAAGTCATTCTCCATCTTATATTGTTTGGTAGAGGCCATAACTTCCTCAGGATCAGCAAGGTAAGTCATATTCTTGTACTCACTATTGTAAATATGAAGAAGATAACTTAGGAATGCAGGTCCCCACTCTGGAATTTTTTGTTTCAATGTATTATCAATCATAAACTCATTAGGTTTTACTGGGTTATCAGTAAATTTAGAATTGAAATCAATAATTCTTAATCTTCTCCACGTACCATCATCATTAGAGGGGACAACAGGAAGTTGATTGCATGTTAGGAAGAATTTCATTTGAGGTTTGAATTCGATCATCTCATTCGATCCTTTAAAGAGATCACGAACCAACACCTTATCGCCACCTGTAAATTCTTTCATCACACCAACATTTAGTTTCTCCCCATCATCAGTCTCTTGAAATACACCGCAGCGTTTTCCTTTCATCCTAACTTTTTCAGGAGAAGTTTCATTTGATGTTCCTCTCTTCCTAGTAATAATAGTAATTGGACATGACATGTAATAATCACCAAGTGCATAATACATTAGATCCATTGTCAGCGATTTACCATTTGAACCACAACCAGTCATAATATATAGTTTTTCTTCTTTATTATCACCACATAAGCATGTACAAAGTGCGTGAATAAAATATTTTCTAACTCTCTCATTAGGGAGAATCTTAGAAAGGAAATCAAGAATCTTATTTTTATAAGGATTCTTATCATTCCATTTCTGATAATAATTCTTGGTACTTAGAGTAATATAATCATCGGGACGACCCTCTCTGAATATATTCTGTTCCAAATCATAAACACCGTTCTCAAAACCGATCAAGTTAGTATTTTCATCTAGCTTCTTATCAAATAGATCATCATAAAAGAGAGCTTTACACTCATCCATTAATGTCTTTTTAAAAGTATTGTTCATTAATTTATCAACAATAGTATCAAGACTAGTTCGGCGTCTAATTAATTCATCTTTATTAATACCAGATACTTTGGTAATCATAATACTAATATCAGCAATCTCTTTATTATACTCATTTGCAAAGTCTTCTGATAATTGCATTTTTAAAGTATAACCCTCATCCACACGAACCCATTTATGATTTCTAAATTCCCACCAAAGATTATTTTTAATAGATGAACAGATAAATCTATCAGAATATTTGGCGTGAATACTTTTAGCTAAAAAATAAGTATTACCATTCAAGCTTTTATTCATAATATTTTTAAATTCTTCTCTATTAAATGCTTCGTACTGTTTAGGATCATCTTGTTTGGCCCAAAAAGCCAATGATCTAATAGTTAAAAGATTACCAGTGCTAGGATTTTTCATTGTTCTCCACGCTTTTTCACATTCGCCATCTTTAAATTTCTTTACACATTTTTTAGAGAAATCAATCCAAGCAGATAATAAAGACTGATCGATATTATGCAACACAAGACCAACTCTTACCCAATCGTGATAATCTTCTGATCTTTTATCACTAAGCATTGCTGTGTATCGATATGCTTTTCTAATCTCATCTTCCTTATTTGTTGGAATCTCATATTTCTGTTCATTTTTAATAGTATTAACACCAAGTTCATTACATTCAACTTCAATATCCGATTCACTAATATGATCACTCAACTCGGTTGCTTTCTTCTTTTGAAATTTCTTAGAATATAATGAAAAATATTTAACTAATTTTTCATTATCATACTGACAATTCATATGCGCGCCCGTATCATGACAATACATAATACCCTTATCGTGATCATAAATCACATCAATATTATTATTATATATATTCTTTAATTTATAAACATGACCAGTTGGTTTCTTTGATCCATATATGAACCAGTTATTAGAGCTTACAACTGATTTATCGATAATTTTTTCAGCTGGTTGTGTGAAGCTTGCAAATATTTCAGCCTCTTTACACAATTTAACTGCCATATGTCTAATAAGATGTCTGATTTTAGTTTGAACACAAGTTTGAGGAAACATAATATGAAATCCATCGCGGAATGTCGATTCTTTTTCTTGAGGCTTACTTTTCTCAAACACACAAGCTCTGTAATCATCTTTCTTAACTACAAGATAATGATCAATTGCTTGAACATAAATTTTAATCAAATCAGTAATTAATTTATTATCGTATAAACGACCTCCTTTATAATCTTCTATTGGTTGTTCTAAATCTATATCAATAATTAATGGACCATACTCATTCTGTGCTTCTAAAATTGGCATATCATTAACATTATTATCAAGAGCCTTAATATAAAGTTTCATAAACTCTTCTCTTTGTTCGCTATCCATGTAAAATTTACCAGTAATACTGCCATATGCAACATGTGTAGGTTTCTCTTTATTCTCTTCTGTATGTCTATGTTCTTCTAGGAATTTATAAACCTTATCTCTATATTTTTGCATTTTCTTCATTTCATTTTGGTCTGTCATTATTAATTATTGTAAGTAAGATTTTTTTATATATATTTTTCAATTTTTATCAATCAAAGGAGATATCACTTTATGGTGTAATACATCAGCTTTTACCATACTTTATAAAAATTATCGCTATAATTATAGATGTAAAAATAATCATCTTATAATTACAATAGCAAAAGTTATAAAAAGTACTATCTAATGTATTCCAAGTTTTACCAATCTCATGTTTAAAATATATCCCACCATCACATTTTCCATTAGTACATATATTACAATCTCCTGCAAATTCTTTATTAGATAAAATATAATGATTAATATTATTCAATTGATATTCATTACTCATTTTTGTTAAGAATGATGGACCTGTACTATTCATAACATGTAAATGTTTCCCAAAATAATAATAGTTATTCATATAATTAGTTAGATTATCAATACAATATTTAATAAATGGATTTTTTGGAGATACCATAAAAAACATATTTGTAAAATAATTTAAATTATTCGAACTTTTGGCCAAAACCAAATCATATTTTAGAAATGAATTTAGTGTTTTTTTACATAATAGATCCATATCAAGATATATTCCTCCATATTTGTATAATACAAGATACCTAAATGCATCACATCTTTGAATATGATATTTGTATGACACATATGTATTATAAAATTCAGGATATTCATCTTTAACAAAATTATTCATTGTATTATCGGTCCAAAACATATATTCATAATCAGAATACTTTCTCCTGCATTTCATATTAGCATTTTTCCATCTTTTAGGTATATTAAGATTCCTCCATGTTTGATGAAATATTTTGGGTATCATTATATTTATTCAGATAATAATTGAAAAATAAATTATATAAAATCTAATCATTTATATAATTTAATGTATTTTTGCCCAAATTGTTCATATTCTTTTGATATTAGTAAAACGACGAACCAAGCTGAAACTAGCGACACAGATGAAAGAAAAGTGATTAGTAAGGTTCCTGATATTATTAAACTTTACGAGGCTAAAGAAGATCTAAGTCTTTATAAAGCTGATTTTACTAAAGATGAATTAAATAAAAATAAAAAATATCAAAAATTTTCTATTGAAGAAAAACAATCTATTAATCAAATATTTGAAAAAAGTTTATTATCAGAAGCAGTATTTAAATGTACTAATTGTAATAATATTCAAGAAATTAAAGAAACTGTACTATTATATCAATATAGTACAGATACTAGAGATGATAAAAATAAAACACTCAGTGAAAATAAATTCCTATCTAAGGATCCATTATTACCAAGAACAAGAGATTACATTTGTAAGAATCCTAGCTGTATTACTCATAAAGATGATATGATAAAAGAAGCAGTTTTTTATAGAGATAAGAATACATTTAAACTAAATTATATTTGTAATGTTTGCTATTTTGGTTGGTAGATTATTCTAAATTATTTATTCTAAATAAGATAACAAATGAGATTTATCAAGTTCATCTAATGTCCAAATTTCTACCTTGCCATTTGGTAAAGGCCTTTTAATTTTAAAAGGTATCATGTTTAATTTAAGTTCTTCTTCAGCAATAACATCATACGGTAGTCCTTCTATATTTTTAACTAATGGTTTAGCACCCATTGTTAGTTGTTTAGTTCTTTCGCCTAAAATTCGAACCATCTCATATTTAGTTAATTTATTTCTTGTAATTCTATCTCCCTTTTTTAATTCCTCAGGTTTTGCAATAGGTAAATTATTATTCTGATTAAGATCAAGCAATTCTGGTAATTCATCTATATCAGATTCATTTTCACCTTTATCTTTATCTTCATCATCTTCTTCATCATATTCTTCCTCGTCTTCTGGGGTTTCTTCAACTTCTACATCCTCATCAATTTCAATATCATCAGCTTCATCATCTGATTCTTTCTTTTGTTTTTTTGGCATTATAATATATATTAAAAATATTTTTAAATATAAAATAATTCAATTTTTATAAAAACCGTTTAGGTTTTTTATAAAATATTGCAGCGTTCAATTTTTTGGGGTTATAAATTAAGAGGATCATTATCAACATCCATAATAGAACAACCTCTTGCAATCTCATCCATTGTATATCTGTCTTTATTAAAACATTCAATCTTTATTCTTCTATAAATAGTATCATCCAGAATTAAATTAGGTCTTACTTTGTATAAAAAATCTAATTTCATCATATTATTAATTTTATTACTAGGATATAGTTTTCTAATATTTTCATATCTATTTCTCCAACATACTTCACATAAGATACAAATATTATTAATATGTTTAGCATTATATGATTCTAATGATAGATATTTAGGTACAACATGAGTTCTATTATATTTATTTATTAGAACGCCATTATGATGTTTCCAGTAAGGACAAATATCGTCTAAAAATCCAATATGTTTATTATTACCATTGTTTTCGCATTGATTAGCCATTAAATAATATAAATAGTTTATATTTATATTATTTATTGTTCAATTTTAATTAAATCCGCTAGGATTTAAGTGAAATAGCTTGTTCAATTTTAATTAAATCCGCTAGGATTTAAGTGAAATAGCTTATTTACAATCATTATCAACCATAATTTTAACTAGATCCTCAAAACTATGTTCAGGTTCCCAACCTAAAACTGTTTTTGCTTTGGATGCATCTCCAATTAATTGTTCTACTTCAGCCAATCTATAATATTTTTCAGAAATAAATATAAGTTCTCTCCCAGTATCTTGATCATAACCAATCTCATTAACCCCACTACCCTTCCACATGATATTGAACCCTTTTAATTTAAAGGCTGTTTCTATAAAATGTCTTACACTATAATATTTATTAGTTGCTAGAACAAAATCATCAGGTTTATCGTGTTGGAGCATTAACCACATTCCTCTAACATAATCTTTAGCATGTCCCCAATCACGTAGTGCATTAATATTACCTAGTACCAACTTATCTTGCACCCCTTTAATTATATTAGCTAATCCTATTGTTATCTTTCTTGTTACAAAATTATGACCTCGGCGCTCGCTTTCGTGATTAAATAGAATACCTGAACACGCAAACATATTATATGATTCTCTATAATTTTTAGTAATCCAATGACCGTATAATTTGGCTACACCATATGGAGAACGAGGATAAAATGGTGTAGTTTCTTTCTGAGGGATTTCAACAACTTTACCAAACATTTCTGATGTTGATGCTTGATAAAATTTAATCTTATCAAGGGGAATATTGCAATTTCTTAATGATTCTAATAATCTTAATGTACCTAGTCCATCGATATTTGATACATATTCAGGCATATCAAATGAAATTTTAACATGACTCATTGCCGCCAAATTATAAACCTCAAGAACACTAATGTTATCATATTTAATTCTAATTTCATTCAGGATATTCATTAGATTAACACAATCAGCCAGATCTCCATATCTTAAATTTAATTTACTATAAATATGATCAATTCTACACGTATTTATATTAGAAGAGCGTCTTATTATTCCCCACACATGATAATCTTTTTCTAATAAAAATTCTGCAAGATATGAACCATCTTGACCAGTAATACCCGTAAGCAACGCAACTTTAGACATTATACTTATAAATCAAATTATCTATTTATATAAAATTATAAATTTATATAAATAATATATAGTAAAATTTATTTCTACAATATATTAAATGTTTAATATTATCATTGAATCAATAGTCGCTGGTATAATAACTTTAATAATTGGTACTATTATTTTTAACTTGACAATAAATAAACAAAATAAAAATCAAGAAAAGCCAGATAGCATAAATATATCATTCTTCATGACAGGTTTAGTGATGAATTTCTTATTATCTTTTAGTGGATTTAATAAATGGTATTGTGATAAAGAATGTATTCAAAATTGCCCTCTTAATAAATAGCCTATTCACTTTCCTCAGTATCTGCATCTTTCTCAGCAATCGTATTTAATACATCTGGATTCATACTTTTAAAAAGATTATCCATTGATGGCATTTTATAATCAGCCCCAATACCCATATGTTTGGCTAAAAGTTTAAAATATAATTTGTAAGGATGATTACTAGCAAGAGTTGCCGTCACACCATTTTGTAATACACCCATTACAAGAGGTTTGTATTGTTCAGGGTTCTTTAAAATCTCAACAGGTTCAGGTACTGGAACTTTTGAGATTTTCATTAATTTTTTATACTCATCGCTTATTTCTTTAGGAACAATATCTTTATTTAGACTTAGATGTCTTACATTAATATTTGTTCTATTATCAGCCATTAGTTTTAATTTGGCTTTAATCATTTCTTTCTTCTCTTTTAGATCAACTTTCTTTTCTTCAACATAATCCTTGGAAACTACTTTATATTTAACCTCACTATCAGTCTTTTCACTGAGTAATATTTTATATTCTGGTTTAATAAATCTATTAGCATCACTTAATTTACCATTATTGCGTATAAAATCTTTAAATTTAACTAATGCAGACTTTGAATTAAACCCCGATTTATCCCCATCTACAATTACACTTAGATTACTCATTATAATATTATATAATAAAAATCTTTAAATAAACTTTATAAAATAACTTTTAATTTTTTATTAAAAGGTATAAAAAAATAGTTGTTTTATACTACTAATATGGTAAAAGACACAACATTATATGATAGATTAAATATTCAGCCTAGTGCTGACGATAATGAGATTGATAAAGCTTTTAAAAAACTAGCAAAACAATATCATCCAGATAGACATTCTAACGAAACTGAAGAAAAGAAACAAGAATTTACTGCAAAATTTCAAGAAATTCAACAAGCAAAAGATATTCTAGGCGATAAAGAAAAGAGACAAGCTTATGATCAGGTTGGAATGGATATGTTAAAAGGTGGCGGTGGTGGAGAGCCAGATGTAAATGCATTCTTCCATCAATTTCAAAATCAATTTAATCCTTTCCAACATATGTTCGGAGGACAGCAACAACAAAGACATGAACCTAAAGAGGATGTTGTTAAACAAGTTGAAGTGTCGTTAGAACAGTTATATAATGAAGAAACTATTAATGTATCTTATAAATATAAATGTTCTTGTACTAAATGTAATGGTGAAGGAACTAGGGATGGAACTCCCTCCAAATGCAATATATGCAATGGTTCAGGTACGCACGTTCAAATTATGAGAATGGGGCCTCACATAGTACAACAACAAATGACATGTCCTCAATGTAGAGGCCGTGGTAAAATGACTAATGATAATAATAAATGTTTAACTTGTAATGGTGATGAACATATTATGAAAGAAAGAACAGTCCAATTAGCATTAAAAGGTAATTATAAAACAGGAAAGAAAATTCAATATCCAAATAATGGACATCAACTTAAGAATGATAAAAGTGATCTATATTTTGTTATTAATGAATTACCTCATAATTTGTATAAAAGAGTTGAAAATGATCTGATTACAACAGTTGATTTGAAGATGTTTCAAGCATTATTTGGATTTGATAAAACAATTGATTATCTTAATGGACAAAAACTTCATATTAGCCATAATATAAAAACAGATTATAATACTGTTAGAAAAATAGTTGGTAAGGGAATGAAGAATAGTAATAATACTTATGGTGATCTTTATATTAGATTTACTTTCACTTTACCCAACTTGTATCTTCTTGATAATAGTATTAAGGATAATTATAAAGCTGCATTCAAATCATTTGATCCTCATGAAAGTTCTAATGAGGATCAAGTAAAAATTAATAAGACTAAATATATTGATACGCAATTAGTTGATTGTAAGGATAAAGAGTCAAGTATTCTTCAATATCTGACTATGAGTAATGAACAACCTAATAATAAAGAAGAGGGGCGACAACAATGTGTCCATCAATAGGTAGCAATAAACTAATAAAATATTTCAAATAAATTTTTTTATATCTTAATATATATGAAATTATATATATTAAGACATGAAGATAGGACACAAGATTGTAGTTTCTTTAGTCCTCTTACTAAAGAAGGATTGAACAATTCAATAAAATTAATAGACATATTAAAAAATGAGAACATTAATATTATATATTCTTCGCCATATATTAGGACATTACAAACAATATATCCATATTCAATAAAAAATAATATAAAAGTAAATCTTGAGTATGGTCTTGGAGAGATACAACATAACGATATAATAGCAAAAAAATCAATTGGAATATATATTCCAGAATATATTGCAGAATCATTTAATTATAACTCAAAATATAAATCAATTATAAAACCAACTGAAATTAAATATCCTGAAACTAGTAGTGATGTGGATACAAGAGTTAAACACATATTGAAAAATATATTAACTCAACACATGGATACTAATAATAATATATTATTAGTTACACATCAATCATTATGTAGCAATATGGCTAAAATACACGATAAAAAATATGAACTTGATTATCACAAAGGCCTTTTATGCAAAATTTATGATAATAAATGGTTATGTGTAAAAGTAAATTAAATAATTATAATTTTCTTAAAGTATTTAATGGAACCTAAAATAAATGATTTATTAACCCAAATAAATAATGATAGCAGATCAGGAAGAATTAATTTAACCATAATACCAGAGCAAATAATCTCAAATGTTGTAAGAGACTATTTTCCAATATTAAATGATGATGATATTAATGTGATAAATACACTAACAATATACCTAATTAATTATATATCTATTAAATTTAATATAAATAATACAAGGCAATGGACACAAAATAATAATAGAGATATAATGGCTATTATTAATAAGTTATTACCATATATTGATGATAAGGATAATGGTTATTTATTAAAAAGTTTAACAGATTTAAATCATTTATATTATTATGCCAAGATAATACCAGATGATATAAAACACATACCAAGAGATGAGGTATTAAGTAAATATTTTAAATATGGAAATATGGGGGTTGGTTTGATAAAAAATACTGATAATAATTTATTTCAACCAAATGGAGATAAGATAATGTATAAAATAATACATCATAATTTTATAGCATTATTAAAAACTATATCCATAATAAATGGTAAATTATATGTAAATTGGATAAATATAGAACCATTAAATTTAAATAATTATAAAAATTCTCAACTCTATATCATTACAAATTTAAATAAACCAACATTATTAACATTAAATAATTTTATTAATAAGGAGGTAGATTTTAATTATAATGGTTTGTGGATTGGAGATATTTATAATATATTGGTAAATAAATATTATTATCAGGCTAAAAAAATAAAATGGTTAATTTTCCCCTACGAATATAATAATAATCGATATTTAATCCAAATATTATTCTCAGTCTTATCAGTCAATTTTGCTAATAATATTAATTTTTCTAGAAGGCGCTATGAATTTATTGATGATGATACTAAATATCATTTTATACAAAATATTAAATCTATTGCAGATATTTTTAGAAATAATACTACTAATAATCAGCCAGATATTAGCATTATGTTTGATGTCTTCAAATATTTTTTAACATATCTATATAATAATTATGAATTTAAGAAAGAGTTATTAAAAACTCTAGACACAAATAATTTCTTGGTTTTTGATATTAATAATTTAGATGATGAGGAGAAAGAGAATGATTTTACAGTTCCATTAGATAGAAATATTAGAAGAAATAATATTAGTGAATTGATAGATCATATTATTTTATGTATTGACACAATTAAGAATGTAGATTTTGCAAAATATATTTGGAATTTTATTAATGATTATTCACAATTATTAGAACATTCATCTTATGGTAAATTTTTATTTGATGAGAATGGTTTGATATCAAATTATTATTATTATAATTACATGGGTCCAAATAAAATAAATAATAATACATTAAATTTAAAGAATATTTATAATATATGTAAATCATTAAGCCACACTACTATTAATGGTATATGGATGCCTAATGACAGACATTTTATTTCGTTAAATTTACAAATGAAACAAGAATTTTTTACTAATCTTATTAGTGGGAATGGTTGGATTAGTTTGAGTGGTAATTTATTAAGACAAAAAAGATTTATCAATTATATTTATATTTATGAATTGAATAATATATTGACAAAATTTAGAGAGGTTTATTTGGATCTAGTGTTCGAAGAATTAATAACAACTGGTATATTAAGTTGTTTTAAGGTTGATACAGATCAGACAGATGAGGCGAAATATCCATTGGGATATAGTGCAATTAAAAAATATAGGAAGAAAAAATTACAAGAAAAGTTTGATAATAATCCTCAATGGGCCGATAGTTATTATTATGTATCTAATGATAAATATTCAAAATTAAAACTGAGAATAGAAAACTCTGAGACATACCCAAAGTATAAAGAAGAAAGTTATTTCAAATGTCTGATAGAATATAATGATTGGTATAAATTTTATGCAATGGATTGGTTATGTCAAATTAATTTCTTTCATCATTATCTTAATCATCAAGTATTATATATAACTGGTGCAACAGGCCAAGGTAAATCAACTCAGGTTCCTAAATTATTATTATACTCAATGAAAATGATAGATTATAAGGAAAATGGAAAAATTATATGTACCCAACCGCGTATTCCACCAACACTTGGAAATTCAGATCGTATATCATTTGAATTGGGTGTTCCCATGTTAGAATTATCAAATAATTCTCAAGAGAAAATTAAAACATCAAATTATTACATACAATTTAAATATCAGATGGATGCACATATTAATATTAACGTACCTTATAATTCTTTACAAATATGTACAGATGGTACTTTATATGAACAATTAAGAAGCAACCCTACAATGTTATCACAGATTACGCAAATAAATTCAAGAACTAATCAAGAGACAACTTTATATATAGATAAAAATATTTACGATATACTCATAATAGATGAGGCGCACGAACATAATGTTAATATGGATTTAATCCTAACATTAGCCAGACAGGCATGTTATATGAATAATAGTATTAAATTGGTAATTGTATCAGCAACAATGGATGATGATGAGCCAATATACAGAAGATATTATAAATATATAAATGATAATTTGGCTTATCCATTAAAATGCCCTTACAGACACCCAATATTAAGAACAATAAATAATTTCTTTCCAAGAGCCGAATATATGGATAGAAGATACCACATTTCCCCACCAGGTGCCACAACTCAATATACTGTCGATGAACATTATCTTGATAAGGATCTGGATGTATATACAAATGATAAATTGGATGAAAAGAAATCTGCAGAACTCGCTCAAACTAAAGCATATGAATATATTGTAGATATATGTCGAAAGAGTTCCAATGGAAATCTTTTATTTTTTGCAAACGGTCAGAGAGAAATTATTGAGGCGGTAAAATATCTTAATGAAAACTTACCATTAGAATGTATCGCCATACCCTATTTTTCAGAAATGAATCAAAAGTATAAGGACATAATCGCCAAGATAGGTTCAACAATCGGTAAAATAAAGAATAAAAAAACAAATATATACAATGAATGGTCTGCAACTTTTATAGAAGATAAATCAGTTCAAGATAATATTTATAAAAGAGCTGTAATAATAGCTACAAATGTTGCGGAAGCTTCTGTCACAATTGAAAATTTATTATACGTAGTTGATAATGGATATGCCAAAGTAAATAAATATATACCTGAATTAAATGCCACTAATCTTATTGTTGAAAAAATTTCAGAATCTAGTAGAGTTCAGAGAAGAGGTCGGGTTGGTCGCATTAGTAGTGGTACAGTATATTATATGTATCGAAAGAATGGTAGAAAACATATTAAATCGAAATATAAAATAACTCAAGAAAATATGTCTCAACCTTTTATGAAATTATTAGAAAGTCTAAAAGAATTATTAAAAAATAAAAAAATTAATATAGAAGATATAATGAAACCACAAATAAGAAAGAATGAGTACATTGTAGATAATGATTATAATCCTAATATTTATAAAAATGTTAGGCAAATAATAAATTTTAATACTGGTACTATGGTGCAACAAGGAAATTATATGGCTGATTCTAATTACCTTAATATAATTAATAATAAATATTTTATTAGAAATTTTTTGGTTGATTATGTGCAAAATACTCAGATATATTATTCTGATGATCCTAATTATCATAATATTTATAATAATATTGCATATAAGAATACTATAGAGTTTAGGAATGAGACACCATACATGTTCATAATGACGTGTCTAGGAATCTCGTTCCCCACATTAATTGATAATTATTGTAATTTTTATTTAATCCACCCTTTTGAAAATAATATAACTAGAAACATATTTAATAACATTATAAAATATAATGATAAGATAACCCCCACAGTTCCATATGAAGAATATGTCTATTTATTATCAAGTATTATAAATAATTATTATATTGCTAATATAAGATGCAATAATTTGTATCAATCAGATACTGATATACGAAATATAAAAGATGCCTTTTTTATTAAAACTGAATTAGGAGATTTTATTAATGATTTAACCAAAGAAACAGACTTGACAAAATATTTAGAATTAAATGAAAAAGATATTGTCTCATTAATAGCAGCCAAATCATTAAACTGTTTTATCGATGTATTTGAAATTATTATTTTCATGATAACTATAAATAAATCAATAACAAACATAACAAATATAAAATTTGACAAGTTTTATAAATTATATAATTGTAGTGAGAATCATTCTGATATATTATTCATACATAGTATTATTCAAAAATTTAAAACACAATTCCACGAGTTATTTAATTTTAATAAAAAATATGACGCTGATATACTTTCTATAACGAAAGAATATTATGACACTTATATGTATTGTATTAATAATAATTTAAGACCAGAACCATCAAAAACTAGTAAAAATTTAAATGGTATTTTATGGAATAAATTAACTAATTATTATATTAATAATAAAATGAATAAAAGTGAGAATATTATTAGAGAATATACTATTAAAACTAATCAAATCGAAAAATATAGGAAAAAAATAATAGGATGGTGTGATGCTAATTATATTAATAGTGATGTGATGATTAGTTTTATTGAAAAATTAGAAGAAAATAAAGAAGTTTATGATCTTATTAATAGTGATGAAATAAATGACACTATAGATAAAGTTAGTATTAATTTTTTAAAAAATAACAATATTAATAATAAGGATGAATGTATAGTCAGATCATTCTTATATGGTAATCCAGAGAAATTTGCATTTAAATTATCAACTAGTGATATAAAATATAAAACAAAGATTAGTAGAAATATGGTGGATGCGAAATATCAGGAAATACAATATTATACAAATACTCTGACTAATAAATCTTATTCTGTTTTATTATACTTAAATTCCATATTAAAAGATACAAATACTGATAAGATATTAGAGTTTTCATTAGTTAATAGAATTGATCCTAGATGGCTTCTTGATACAAATATATTATCTATTAATTCTTTAGCAACTAGTAAAATATCGGGAGATGCTTATGAAAGATTAGTTCAAATTATTAAAAATAATCGAAATTTAAATAATTTTATTTGGAATAATGAACAGTTTCCCATATTATCATATTTTTGTAAAAATATAAAAAACTTATTAAATAACTAATAATGAAACGAAGGGAAAATAATTTTTTAGTTAATTAAAAATCTAAATTATTTAGTAATATAATGATAAGTCAAGTTGATACTAGAAAATACGATTCGAATTATAGAAAGAAACTAGTTAATAAAATCAACAAGCTTAAGAATAAAGAATATTATATAGATGTATATAATATTATTATATCAGATATTGGCACAAACTTTTCTAGTAATATTAATGGATTATTTTTGAATGTTAATCTATTATCAAATAAATGTATTGATGAATTAAATACTTATTTAGATGATAAATTAAAAGAAGAACAAGCTATTATTAGTAATATTGATATTTCAGTTAGTTGTTATAAATCAAATAGCGATATTATTAATAACCTTAAATTAAATAATCAAGATAAAAATATAATAAAAAAAATTAGAGCTAGTGAAATTAATAATTAACTAATTTTTTATTATAATATAATAATATATATTATAATAATGACAACGAAAGATAATAAAGACTTTTTATATTCAGAACCGGAAGATTCTGATTTACCATATAAAATATATAAAAAGAGAGAATTTTATTTTAATCGGGTACCAGAGAGAGAAGCAATGAAAACATATGATGATGTTATGAAATATAGAGATAGTGTGTGTAAGATTGGAGATTATCAACCAAGAGAACAGCAAAATATTTTACCAAATTTTATAAATCAAAATACACCTTACAAGGGGGTTATATTAATGCACGGGACAGGTTCTGGTAAATGTCATAAAAAAGATACACCAATATTAATGTTTAATCATTCAATAAGGATGATTCAAGATTTAGTTGAAGGGGATTTGATAATGGGGGAAGATGGTTTTAGTAGAATCGTTTTAGATACAACGACTGGTAAAGATAAATTATATAAAATAACACCACAAGAAAATACTGCTGATATATATTATGTTAATTCTGAACATATATTATGTTTATGTGATAATAATGGTAATAATATAATGGTTCCTGTAAAAGATTTTATTAAATTTAACAATAAAGAAAGCTATAGAGGCTACAGAGTAATTATTAAAGATATAACTTTTAATAAAAGACAAGATCTATTAAATAATCTATTAATAAATTCTTGTAATATGATTAATGGTTATTATAAAATTACTGATAACTATATTTTAAAGAATATAAATTCATTCAAATATTTAATAGGTTCTTGTGGCATGTACCTAAATACTAGTACTAATACGATTCACAAAAATAATATAATTTCATCTGATAAATATATTTATTATAGTTTTACAATAAGTGAAGATTGTTATGATACTTATTATGGTATTTCTGTTAATAAGGACCATAAATATTTGTTAGGTGATTTTACAGTAACCCATAATTCTTGCACTGCAATTGCAATAGCTGAACAATTTAAAGAACAAATTAAAAAATATAATACAAAAATATATGTTCTTGTTCCTGGCCCAAATACAAGAGAAAATTTTAAAAAAGAATTACTAAACTGTACAGGTGATACATATTTAACTAATAAAGATGAGTTTATTCAAATGTCCAAAGCCGATATTGAAAGATCCAAACAGAATGCAGTTAATGCTGCGCTACAGAATTATAAAATATTATCTTATAAAACATTTTATAAAAAGGTATTGGGTGAGAAAATTCAAGAGAAAAAAGTAGTTGATAATACAAAATTAAAAACTAGTTATAGAAAGAATGATGAAGGCGAATACGAGAGAGAACTAGTGATGAATCGTATTACTAATATGAATAATTCAGTATTAATAGTAGATGAAGCGCACAACATTACTGGAAATGAGTATGGTGAAGCTTTAAAAAAAATTATAAAAAATTCAGAAAATTTAAGAGTCGTATTATTAACAGCAACACCAATGATAAATTTACCTGATGAGATTGTCGATTTATTAAATTTTATTAGACCATTAGATGATCAGGTAGAAAGAGATAAAATATTTTTTGGAGATAAGAATTATAAAATGAAGATTAAACCAGATGGATTAGATTATTTGAGGGAAATGGCAAGAGGTTATATTAGTTTCTATAGAGGTAATATTCCCTATACATTTGCAAAAAGAGTTGAGAAGGGTGTAATCCCATCTGGATTATTATTTACTCCAGTTATAAAATCTTTCATGTCTGATTTTCAATACAATGGTTATCTTGCATCTAAGCAAAAATATGGCGATACATTAGATAGAGGGTCATTAGCTGCTGCAAATTTTGTCTTTCCAACATTAGATAATACGAATACAAAATTATTAGGTCAGAGCTCTATTGATGGAATGAATATTATGATAGCTCAAGTAAATGAGCAATATGATAAATTAATAGATCAGATTAATAAGAATCTCTATAAAAATAGCTTACCTAAAGATCTATTAAAGAATTTTATTGTTATTAATAATAAAAAGAATATAACGGGTAATATTCTTAAATTACCCTATATTAAAGAGTTTTCTATAAAATTTTATAAAATACTAAATAGAATTGCTAAAAATGTTATAGATAAAAAAGGCCCTTGCACATCGTTTATATATTCCAATTTAGTTAAAGCGGGTGGGATAGAATTATTTGCAGACACATTAATAATGAATGGTTATCTAGAATATCAAGATAATTCTAATTATGATATTAAAGATGATACATTAGATTATAAGACTGGGTTGACATTTGATGAATTTAAAAAGAAATTTAATTCCAGTGAATTTAAACCAGCTACTTTCTTATTAGTCACTGGTGGTGCAGAAGAAGGTGAAGAAGTTCCTGAGATTAAACAAAAAATAATTAGAGATGTTTTTAATAATAGTGATAATATTGATGGAAAGCATATTAAATTTATATTGGGTTCAAAAGTTATGAACGAAGGAGTTACACTAAATAACTGCAAACAAGTCCATATACTTGATGTGTTTTATAATATTCCTAAAATAGAACAGGTTATAGGGCGTGCAATTCGTATGTGTGTTCATCAAGCATCTATTAATGATAATAATAGATTTCCAAAAGTGTATGTTTATCGATATGTAATAGCATTAAATGATAAAGATTTAAAAGAACTATCAACTGATGAAATTTTATATCAAAAAGCAGAATTAAAATATCTAACTGTCAAACAGATTGAAAGAATTCTAAAAGAAGTTGCATTTGATTGTGCATTATTATTACACGCAAATATGTTTCCTGAAGAATTGGCAAAATATAAAGATTGTGAGCCATATAGAGAAAATATGACTACAAAAGAACTTAAAAATATGTGTCCAGCATTATGTGATTTTCAAAAGTGTGACTTAAAATGCAACTCTAGTAAATTAAATAAACATTTTTGGGATAGTAGAAAGAAAACATATAGAGATTTGTCTAAGAAGGAAATAGATTATAGTACTTTTAATGATGAATTATCAAGAAATGAAATAACTCTTATTAAGAATAAGATAAAAGATCTATATAGATTCAAATATGTTTATTTATATGAAGAATTATTAGAAGCCATACAAAAATCATTCTTGGAACATCAAATTGAATTATTTGATAATTATTTCTTGGATCAGGCATTGGATGATTTAATGCCAATTACAGAGAATGATTTTAATAATTTTAAAGATACAATTTATGATAAATTTAATAGATCAGGTTATTTAATTCAGAGGAATAAATACTATATATTCCAGCCTTTTAATGAAAATGAAACCCTACCAACCTATTATCGAGATAATATGATGATTGATATTGATAATCATGTGTCGTTAAATAATTATGTAAAACAAAATTATCGTGATATTAAATATGATACTATTAATGAACCAACTAAGAGTAAAACTAAAGAAAAAGATAAATATGATTTTGATTCAGTTTTAGATTATTATAATGATCGTGAAGAATATGATGTGGTTGGTGTGATCGATAAGAATAATAATAAATTGGCATCATCTGATCCTGACTTATTTAAAATTAGGCCAAAACAGGATAAAATAGTAGAGAAAAAAAGAGGCACTGGTATATATAATTTTAAAGGTGCTGTCTGTTCAACCGCAAAATCAAAACCTGAATTAATGAAAATAGTAAGAGATCTACCAAATGTTAATAATGATGAAATTAAGAAAGTTGATAAATTATCAAGGGAAGATATATGTAATTTTATTAGAGATAAATTAATATTATTAGAAAAATATTCTGTTAGTAATAATAAGAATAAGATTACCTATATAATGGTGCCAAAGAACCATCCTACTATTCCATTTCCATTAAATCTTGAAGATAGAGTTAAATACATTGTAAAGAATGTAAATCAAATTGTAGGTAGGAGCGTCGATATAATTGTAAAAAAACAGAAAAATAAAGAAGACCTATTAGCTTACGA
>Ga0214921_10000951_pt1 | contig 50863 bp, 45 predicted proteins | sample LL1505_MetaG_FD_177992 | JGI IMG/M metagenome (GOLD analysis project Ga0214921, IMG submission 177992) | Freshwater microbial communities from Lake Lanier, Atlanta, Georgia, United States - LL-1505 | ecosystem: Environmental > Aquatic > Freshwater > Lake | place: USA: Georgia | collected... | reverse complement strand
TAACCGTCCATCACCAGTTCGCCGCGCACGAGGATCTCGCCATCGCTGGCGATCTTCACCTCGACCTGGTCGAGCGGCGGGCCGACCGTATGCATCTTCAGCTTGGCGCGCGGGCGGTTGCAGCTGACGACCGGGCCGGATTCGGTCTGGCCATAGCCTTGCAGGATCGGGATGCCGATGGCAGTGAAAAAGATGCCGACTTCGGGATTCAAGGGCGCGCCGCCGGCTACCATCGCCCGCAGCCGGCCACCGAATTTGGCGCGGATGGATTTGCGGATGGTGCGTTCCAGGGCCTGATCGATCAGCTTTTCGGCGAGGTTTAGGCTTTCGCCACGGGCTTCCTTGCGGGCGATCGCCAGCGCCTGATTGAGCAGGGTGATCGCCAGCCCGCCCTGCTTTTCGATCTGCTTGGCGATGCGCATGCGCAGCACTTCAAACAGGCGCGGCACCACCACCATGAAGGTGGGGCGCACTTCCTCGATGTTGCTGGCCAGCTTGTCCAGCCCTTCGGCATAGGCGATTCTACCGCCCATGCCGATCGGCATATATTGACCGGCGGTGTGTTCGTAACTGTGGCTGAGCGGCAGGAACGACAGGAACAACTCGCCGGGCACGTCGCCGGGGAAGAAATCCTGTTCGATCACCGTGATGGCGCCGGCAATGTTGCGCATGATCGCGCCATGATGCTGGCGCACGCCCCGAGGCAGACCGCCGGTGCCGCTGGTGTAGATGATGCAGGCCAGATCCTCGCGCTTCATGGTGGCGCGCGCCTTGAGGGCAGCGCGGTCTTCGTCCAGCATGGGCGCGCGGCCCGCGATCAATTTGCTCCAGTCGTGGATGGCCAAGCCCTGCACGTCCTGCACCGGTTCCAGCGCAATGATGGTGCGGCAATTGTCGGTGGCCATGGCAGCAGGCAGCAGCGCTTTGGCCAGCTTCGGGCCCGATACCAGCGCCGCTTTTGCGCCGCTGTTGGTCAGGATATGGGTGTGATCGGCTTCGGTGTTGGTGGTGTAGGCCGGCACGGTGATGGCACCGGCGGCCATGACGGCCAGGTCTGCCAGGCACCATTCCGGCCGGTTTTCCGAAACCAGCACCACCCGGTCACCCCGGTTGATGCCGGCGGCGGTCAGCGCAGCCGACAGGCTGGCGACGATATCGCGGGCTTCGCCCCAGCTGATCGTGCGCCAATCGCCGCCAACCTTGGCAACCAGGAAGGGCGCGGCCGGTTGTTCATCGGCCCGATCAAGAAAGAGCGTGACCAGATTGGGCGCGGCATCGATGCGCGCGGCAATGGCGGCAGGCCGCAACGGCGGAAATTTCGGTAACATCGTCCTCTCCCAAAGACTTGTCTGTGGGGCGTTGGCCGCCCGCTGTTCTTGTCGTCAATAACCGGCCGGCCGGCCTTCGCCACGGGCATCAGCACCGCCGCGCCAGCCACCAGCCACGCGTTGCACCCCGTTCAACTTCAACGGCAGCGCGGTCGCCACCGGCTTGTGGCCCATGGCAGTGAAGGCCGGGATCATGGTTTCGAGCATGGTGCCCTTTTCCACTGCGAAACGGTCACCGATGGCGATCAGCTGTGGCAGCGCGATGGCCTCTTCCACCGGCAGCCCCCAATCGAGCACGCCGATGATGGCCTTGGTCACCTGCGCCACGATGGTGACGCCGCCGGCCGCACCGATGGCCAGGATCGGTTTCCCGCTCGCATCATAAACGATGGTGGGCGACATCGCCGAGCGCGGCCGCTTGCCCGGCTGCACATGGTTGGCGGTGAGCTTGCCCTGGTCTTCCGGGGCGAAATTGAAATCGGTCAGCTCGTTGTTGAGCACGAAGCCTTCGGCCACCAGGCCGGAACCGAACGTCTTTTCCACCGTGGACGTCCAAGTGGTGATGTTGCCGGCGCTGTCGGCCACGGCGAAATTGGTGGTACCGGCCACTTCATTGTCAGCCGCGTTCACCCGCGCGGTCGGCGCGCCGGCCGGCATCCCGGCTTCGGCCTTGGCCATGCGGTCACCCGCATTGATCAGGGCGGAACGCGCGCCAAGATAAGCCGGATCGGCCAGGCCCTTGGTCGGCACCGCCACGAAGCCCGGATCGCCAATCCACTTTTCGCGGTCGGCATAGGCGAGGCGCTGGCTCTCGCCGAACAGGTGCCAGGAAACCGGGTTGTCCTTGCCCAGCCCCTTCATGTCGAAGCGTTCCAGCTGCTTGAGCATGGCCAGAACGCCGGTGCCGCCGGAAGACGGCGGGCCCATCCCGCAGATCTTGTATTGGCGGTAGGTTCCGCACACCGGATCGCGCACTTCGGCCTTGTAGGCGGCGAGATCGGCCAGAGTCATCGCCGTCGGATTGGCCTCGGCGGTGCTCACCGTCTTCACAATGCTGGCGGCAATCGGGCCCTTGTAGAACGCGTCCGCGCCCTTGGCTGCGATCAGCCGGAGCGTGGCGGCGAGCTTGTCGTTGCGGAAGGTGGTGCCGGCTTTCAGCGGGGCGCCGTCCTTGTCGTAGTAAAGCGCGCGGCCTTCCGGCCCGGCCTGTTTCAGGCTGTCCTGCCCAAAGGCGATGAAGCGCGCCATTGTCGGCGAGATGGTGAAGCCTTCGGCCAGCTTGATTGCGGGTTCAAACAGCGTGGCCCAGGGCAGCTTGCCCCATTTCTTGTGGGCTTCGGCAGCGAGCGCGACATTGCCCGGCACGCCGACGCTGCGCCCGCCGGTGGCGGCCTTCATAAACGGCATTGGCTTGCCATCCTCACCGAGGAACTGCTTCGGGCTGGCGACGCCGGGCGCTTTTTCGCGGCCATCGATGCTGCCCACCGGGCCGCTCGCCGGCTGATAGACGATGAAGCCGCCGCCGCCGATGCCGGAGCTTTGCGGTTCCACAACGGTGAGTGCCAGCATGGTGGCAATGGCCGCATCGGCAGCGCTGCCACCGCGCTTCAGGATGCTCAGCCCGGCTTCGCTGGCCAGCGGGTGCGCGGCCGACACCACAGCCTTGAATGGGCCGGCGCCAGCACTGCTGGCGGCCTGTATGGGCCCGCTGTCTGCATCCTTCGGGATGGGCTGGGCCACGGCCGCAGTGGCGAGGAAGGAAGCGGCGATAAAGAGAGTGGTTTTCATGGGACGGGCATCTTAGGCTGATTTGCGCGCCTGAAAAGTGGCTAAACTTGTGGGGCGCCCACTGCGGCGCCCACGCTGGCAAAGCCGTCGCGGCGCAGCAACGCGGCCAGTTCAGCCTTGATGCGGCCCACCAGCCCCGGCCCGTGGTAGACCAGCGCCGAATAAAGCTGCACGGCGCTTGCCCCGGCACGGATGCGGTCATAGGCGTCCTGCCCGCTGGCGATGCCGCCCACCGCGATCAGCGGCAGCGCGCCGCCCGTTTCGGCGCGGAAGCGCTTGAGGGCCGTCAGCGCCAGTGGCTTCAGCGGCTTGCCCGACAGGCCGCCGGTTTCTCCGGCATGGCGGCTGTTGAGCGCCGGCCGCGTGATGGTGGTGTTGGACACGATCAGCCCATCCACCCCGCCATCGATGCAGGCGCGCACGATCGTGGCCCAATCATCTTCACCCTGATCAGGCGCGACCTTCACGAATACGGGCACATCCAACGCCCCGCGTGCTGCCATCACCCGCGCAATAAGATCGGCCAGCGCCGCGCCATCCTGCAACGCCCTCAGGCCCGGCGTGTTCGGCGAAGAGATGTTGACCGTCACGTACGACGCCACCGGCGCCAGCGCGCGCAGGGCGACGACGTAATCATCAGTACGGTCTTCGCTGTCCTTGTTGGCGCCGAGGTTGATGCCCACCACGCCTGGCCGGCCGGCGCGCGCCGTCAGCCGGGCATGGGCGAACTCCACGCCCTTTGAATTGAAGCCGAAACGGTTGATCACCGCCTCATCTTCCACCAGCCGGAACAGCCGAGGCTTGGCATTGCCCGGCTGTGGCCGCGGGCAGACGCTGCCGCATTCGACAAAGCCAAAGCCCAGCTTGAGCATCGCATCGGGCACTTCGGCATCCTTGTCGAAGCCGGCGGCGAGGCCAATCGGATTGGGCAGGACGAGGCCGGCCATCGTGGTCGCAAGGATCGGATCATCGGCGGGCGCGGCCGGCACCAGGCCCGTCTTCAGCGCAGCCAGCGTCAGATTGTGCGCGGCTTCCGGATCAAGCGCGAACAGCAGGGGTTTGAGAACGGCAAACATCGGCCACCGCCATGGCAGGGCGGCGGATGGGGTTCAATCCCCCTCATCGTCCCGTCCAACCATGTCCAGCGCCCTCGCCCGGCGCTGATGCAGCCCGCACCAGTGCAGCAACGCCTCCTCGCGGCCATGGGTGACCCACACTTCGGCCGGGTTCAGCTCGGTGATGGTGGCGGTCAGCTCGTCCCAATCGGCGTGATCGGAAATCACCAGCGGTAGCTCGATGCCGCTCTGCACCGCGCGCTGGCGCACACGCATCCAGCCGGATGCCATGGCGGTGATCGGATCGGGCAGGCGGCGGCTCCACACGTCGCGCAGGGCCGATGGCGGCGCGACGATGATGGCGCCCTTCAGCGCATCGCCTTTCAATGTGCCCACGGGGCGCAGATCACCGAGCGCCACGCCGTGCGCTTCGTAAAGCGCGCACAGCGCCGTCATCGCGCCGTGCAGATAGATCGGTGCGTCATGGCCGGCGCGGCGCAGTTCGGCGATCACCCGCTGCGCCTTGCCCAACGCATAGGCACCCACCGCCACGCAGCGATCCGGATTGGCGGCGAGCGCGGCCAGCAGCCTGGTCACTTCGCCAGCCGTTTCGGGATGGCGGAACACCGGCAGACCGAAGGTGGCTTCGGTGATGAAAATATCGCAGGCCAGCGGCTCGAAGGCCGCACAGGTCGGATCGGGCCGCCGCTTGTAATCGCCCGATACAATGATGCGGGTGCCGGCCTTTTCCAGCACCACCTGCGCCGAACCCAACACATGGCCGGCCGGCAGCAGCATGCACGCCAGGCCATCGCCCAGCGCCAGCCGCTCGCCATAAGGTAGCGCCTGCCCACCCGGCTGCGGGCCAAAGCGTTGGTGCATGATCGCCAGTGTTTCGGCGGTGGCCAGCACTTTGCCATGCCCGGCGCGGGCGTGATCGGCGTGGCCGTGGGTGATGATGGCGCGGGATTGCGGGCGTGACGGGTCCACCCAGGCATCGATGCCGGGCAGGTAGAGCCCTTCAGGCCGGGGCGTGATCCAGTCAGGTGCCATGCGGGCCACGATGCCGGCTTGCGTTTGCCCTGTCACCCTTGCCATGGGTCGCAGCTGTGGAACTGCCGAACATCATCAACAGCTGGTTTGCTGCACGCGGCTGGCAGGTGCGCGCCCACCAGCTGGCGATGCTGGATGCGGCGGCACGCGGGCGGCATGCTTTGCTGACGGCGCCGACCGGGGCGGGCAAGACATTGGCGGGGTTTCTGCCGACACTGGCTGATCTGGCCACCAATCCCGCCGAGGGCCTGCACACGCTCTATATCTCGCCCTTGAAGGCGCTTGCGGTGGATGTTCAGCGCAACCTCATCACGCCGATTGCCGAGATGGGCCTGAATATCAGAGTGGAGACCCGCACTGGCGACACGCCAGCCGCCCGCAAGGCCCGGCAGAAGGAAGCACCGCCCCACATCCTGCTGACGACGCCGGAAAGCCTGGCCAATCTGCTCTCTAACCCCGAGGCTGCGGCGATGATGGCCGGGGTGAAGCGCGTCATCATCGATGAAGTTCACGCCTTTGGTACCACCAAGCGCGGCGACCAGCTGATGCTGTGTCTCGCCCGCCTGCAACGGCTGGCGCCAAGCCTGCAGCGTGTCGGCCTTTCGGCCACCATCGCCGATCCGGAAAGCTGGGCCGGCTGGCTGGCACCCGATGCCGACTCCACGCAGGTGGAGATCGTGGTGGCGCAAGGCGGTGCCGATCCCGCCGTCGATATTCTCGTCATCGATGATCGCATCCCCTGGGCTGGCCACAATGGCCGCTGGGCGGCGCGCGCTGTCATGCGCCGCATCGAAAGCGCACGGCTGGCCATCGTGTTCGTCAACACCCGCGCCGTGGCCGAACTGGTGTTCCGCGATCTGTGGGCGGAAAATGATAACGCCCTCCCCATCGGCATCCACCACGGCAGCCTGGCCCCCGAAGCCCGTCGCAAGGTGGAGGCAGCGATGGCGGCCGGCAAGCTGCGCGCCATCGTGGCGACGGCCAGCCTCGATCTTGGGCTGGATTGGGGTGACGTTGATCTGGTCATCCAGATGGGGGCGCCCAAGGGTGCCTCGCGCCTGCTGCAACGCACGGGGCGCGCCAATCACCGCATGGATGAAGCCAGCCGCTGCCTGATCGTGCCGGGTAACCGCTTCGAATATCTGGAAGCGCTGGCCGCGCGGGATGCCGTGCAGGACGGCGAGTTGGACCCGGACGGTTTCCGCCCCGGCGCGCTTGATGTGCTGGCCCAGCATGTCGTCGGTTGCGCCGCTGCCGGGCCGTTTTTTCCCGATGAACTCTACGACGAAGTGAAAAGCGCTGCACCCTATGCCGGCGTCACCCGCGAAAGCTTTGATGCCGTGCTCGGCTATGCCGCGACCGGTGGTTATGCGCTGAAGGCCTATGAACGTTACCAGCGGCTGGTGACGATGCCCGATGGCCGGCTGCGGCTGCGATCGGCGGCGCTGGCGCGGCAATGGCGGATGAACAGCGGCACCATCGTCGAAGCCGTCGCCATGAACGTCGTGTTCGGCAGCGGCAAGTCCAGCCGGCACGGGCGCAAACTGGGCCAGGTCGAGGAGTATTTCGCCGGGCAATTGCGCGTGGGGGACAGTTTCATGTTCGCCGGGCAGACGCTTGAGGTTACCGGTTTCGACGGCGCCGATATCCATGTGCGCATGGGGCGCGGCAGCCCGAAAGTGCCGGTCTATGCCGGCGGGCGCATGCCGATGACAACCCGGTTGGCGGCAAGGGTGCGCGGCCTGATGAATGATCGCGCGCGCTGGCCGGGGATGCCCGACGATGTCCGTGAATGGCTGGCCATCCAGGATCGCGTGTCGCGTCTACCCGGCTCGGATGATGTGTTGGTGGAGACGTTCCAGCGCGATGACCGCTGGTACATGGTGGTCTATGGCTTTGCCGGCCATCCCGCGCACCAGACGCTGGGCATGTTGATCACGCAGCGCATGGAGCGGGCGGGGCTGAAACCGCTGGGTTTTGTCGCATCGGATTACGCCATGGCCTGCTGGAGCCTCGATCCGGTCGATGACCCGCAGCTCTTGTTCGATCCGACCGTTCTGGAGGATGAACTGGCGCAATGGCTGGCCGCTTCGCCATTCCTGCGCCGCGCGTTCCGCGAGGTCGCCATCATCGGTGGCCTGATCGAGCGGGTACAGCCTGGCGTGCACAAGAGCGGCAAGGCGATGAGCGTGTCGTCCGACCTCATCTATGACGTGCTGCGCCGCCACGAGCCGGACCATCTGCTGCTCACCGCCGCCTGGACGGATGCGCGGGGCAAGCTGACCGATATCGCCCGGCTGGCCGCCCTGCTGGAACAGGCGCACGGCAACCTTAGCCACGTTCGCGCCGCGCATGTGACGCCGCTGGCGGTGCCGTCGCTGCTTACAATTGGCCGCGAACGTGTGGGTGACAGCGCGGACTCGGCACTGCTGCTGGAGGCCGAGGCGCTGATCGCCGAAGCGATGCGGGTGGATTGACCTTCAGGGCAGCGCGGCTCTAACGCAGCACCATGTCTGTTTCCTTTTCGTTCGCTGGTGAGGCGTTGCAGCCGCTGCCCTGCGGGGCCTTGTGGTGGCCGGGCGAGAGCACGCTGTTCGTTGCCGATCTACACTTCGAAAAGGCCAGCCATTTCGCCGCGAAGGGCTGGCTGCTGCCGCCGCACGCAACGGCTGAAACGCTGACCAACTTGATCGGCGCGGTCGAAACCACGGGGGCACAGCGGCTGGTCTGCCTGGGCGATTCGTTCCACGATGAAGCCGGCCCCGATCGATTGTCGGACGAAACCCGCCGCGCGCTGATGACGATGACGCGCAGTCTCGATTGGTGGTGGATCACCGGCAATCACGATGAGGATGCTGCCGCCGTGCTGGGCGGCCGCGTCATGGTGGAAGGCCGCATCGGTCCGCTGGTGCTGCGCCACGAAGCCGATCCGGCTGATGCCACGCCCGAACTCTCCGGCCATTTTCACCCCAAGCTGGTGATCCGCCACCGTGGCCGCCACATCGCCCGGCGCTGCTTCGCCCACGGCCCGACCAAGCTGATCCTGCCCGCTTATGGCGCCTTTACTGGCGGGTTGGATATTGCCGATCCGGCCCTGCAGGCGGCGCTGGCCGGGCCGGCGACGGCGCTGGTGGTGGAAGGGGATCGGCTGTTGCGCTTTCCGGTAGGTTGACGTTGCAGCCCCATCGCGAGACGCTTGGCCCATGAGCAGCGATTTCGATCTCGTCATCCGCAAGGGCCACATTGTCGACGGGAGCGGCAGCCCCGGGTTCGAAGGCGATGTCGCGGTCAAGGATGGCCGCATTGCCGCCGTTGGCCAGGTCAATAGGCGCGGCGCCGAGGAAGTTGACGCCAAAGGCCTGCTTGTCACCCCCGGTTTCGTCGATGTGCACACCCATTATGACGGGCAGGCGACCTGGGACCAGCGGCTGCAGCCGTCGTCGTGGCACGGTGTCACCACGGTGATTGCCGGCAATTGCGGGGTGGGCTTCGCGCCGTGTCGGGTGGAGGATCAGGATCGGCTGATCCGGCTGATGGAAGGCGTGGAGGATCTGCCCTTTCCTGTCCTGAAGGACGGCCTGCCGTGGAATTGGCAGAGCTTCCCGGAGTATCTCGACAGCTTGTCCAGCCGCCAGTTCGACATGGATATCGGCCTGCAACTGCCACACGCCGCGCTGCGTGTGTTCGTGATGGGCGATCGCGGTGCCAATCGCGAACAGGCGAGCGTGGACGATATCGCGCAGATGGCGGCGCTGGCCGAAACGGCGATGCACGCCGGCGCGATGGGCTTTTCCACTTCGCGCACCCTCAATCACCGCACGTCCGATGGCCAGCCGACCCCAACGCTGACGGCGGCTGAGGACGAATTGATGGGCATCGCGCTGGCGCTGGGCCGGGCCGGGAAAGGCGTGCTGCAGTTCGTTTCCGATTTTGCTGATCCGGTGGCCGAATTCGCCATGATGCGCCGGCTGTGCGAGGCCTCGGGCCGGCCGCTCAGCTTCAGCCTCGCCCAGTCACCGGTGGCGCCGCTGGGCTGGCGCAAACTGCTCGATCTTCTGGAACAGGCAACGGCGGCGGGCCTGCCGATGAAGGCGCAGGTAGCCGCGCGGCCCGTCGGTGTGCTGCTCGGCCTTGATCTCACCCTCAATCCGTTCAGCCTGCATCCCGATTGGCCCAAGGCCGCCAGTCTTGATGAACAGCGCCGTCTGCTTGCCGACCCGGACTTTGTTGCCCGCCTGATCGCCAACCCGCCGCCGGCCGGCAATGCGCTCGGCACGGCGCTGCTGCACCGCTGGGGCGACATGTATCAGCTGGGTGATCCGCCCAATTATGAACCGCTGCCCGAAACCAGCCTGGCCGCCGAAGCGATGCGGCGCGGTGTGGCCTATGAAGTGGTGGCGGCGGAATGGCTGGGTGCGGGCATGATCTATGTGCCGTTCCTCAATTTCGCCGATGGCGATCTCGATGCCGTTGGCGCCATGCTTGCTCACAAGGACACCATCCCCGGCCTGTCCGATGGTGGCGCGCATGTCGGCATGATTTGCGACGGCAGTTTCCCCACCACCCTGATCACCCACTGGTCGCGCGATCGCAGCCATGGTCGGCTGCCGCTGGAATTCTTGATCAAGCGCCAGGCGCACGACACGGCACGGGCGCTGGGCCTGACCGATCGCGGCCTGCTGCGACCCGGCCAGCGGGCAGATGTGAACCTCATCGATCTTGATCGGCTCGCCCTGTTGCCGCCGGATGTGGCGCATGATCTGCCCGCCGGGGGGCGTCGCCTGGTGCAGCGTGCCCGCGGGATCCGGGCAACGCTGGTGGCCGGCCAGATCACCTACCGCGAGGGCGAAGCCACCGGCGCGCTGCCTGGCCGGCTGCTGCGCGGCGGCACAAGTGGCTGAAAAGGCCGCGACTCGGCGCGTCCAACACGCCATTCATCGAAGTTTCGCTTGACCGGCCGTCTCTGTTGGCAATGGATGGATGCCACACATAGAGGTCAATATGTCGATCAAACCCGTTAAGACCGCCGTTTTCCCGGTGGGCGGCCAGGGCACGCGTTTCCTGCCGGCAACCAAGGCCATGCCCAAGGAAATGCTCCCCGTCGTGGACAAGCCGCTGCTGCAATATGCGGTGGACGAAGCCATCGCCGCCGGTATCGAGCGGCTGGTGTTCGTGACGGCGCGCGGCAAGGGCGCGCTGGAGGATTATTTCGATATCGCCCGCGAACTCGTGGACAGCCTTAAGGCCAAGGGCAAGACGGCGGAACTCGCCATCCTGGAAGCCACCCAGATCGAGCCGGGCCGCATGGTCTATGTGCGTCAACAGGAACCCGCCGGGCTGGGCCATGCCGTGTGGTGCGCCCGCCACGTGGTCGGGCGTGAAGCCTTTGCTGTGCTGCTGCCCGATGAACTGCTGTGGAACCCGGCCAATCCGGCGTTGAAGGAAATGCATCACGCCTACCAGCGGCTGGGTGGCAACATTATCTCGGTTCTGGAAGTGCCGGACGAGCACACTCATCGTTACGGTATCGTCTCGCCCGGCGCCGTTGATGGCCTGATCACGCAAGTGAAGGGTCTGGTGGAAAAGCCGAAACAAGGCACCGCCCCGTCGCGCCTGGCTGCCATCGGCCGTTACATCCTGCAGCCCGAGGTGATGGACGTGCTGGCATTGGGCAAGCGCGGGGCCGGCAACGAAATCCAGCTTACTGATGCCATGGCGGAAATGATCGGCCAGCAGCCGTTCCATGCGCTCACCTTCACCGGTACCCGCTTTGATTGCGGCGACAAGGCCGGGCATGTGACGGCCAACATTGCGCTGGCACTGGAGCGCGAGGATGTTGGCCCGGCTGTGCGCGAATGGCTGCGCGGCCAGAAGTTCTGAACGATCAGGGCAGGGCAACCACCCGCAACGCCCGAATTTGCCGCACGGAACGGGCAGCGCGCACTTCACCGGGCACCACGAGGCGCAGCGGTCCATCGGCCTCGCTCAGCGCCTTTCCATCGCAGGCGTTGGCCACCAGCACAGTGTGATTGCCCAGCTTGGGATCAAGTTCGGCCAGGCTGAAGGCGACGCGATAGCCATCGGCCGCTGCGGCCACGATCATCGTCGTCAGCGCCGGGCCGCGAAGCGCCTCGCCAGCCGGCAGACCGGCCGCCGCCGCCAGATCTGCCAGCCAGACACCGGTGCAGGCTTGGCTTTTCCCGTGTGCCGTGAGGGTCGCGCTAGCCACCGGCAGCTGGGCCAGCGTGGCGGCATCGAGCGGCAGGCTGGTAGGCAGAGCGGCGCTGGCGGCGAGCAGGGCAACGGCGGCGGTGAGCATGCAACGTCTCTCGGCTGTGACAGTTGGGCCACGATAGCGCCGCTGCGAGCATCCGCAACATTGACGGGCGGCGGATTCGCGATAGGGGACGGCGGATGACCAACGCTGATGCCCCGTTCGATCCCCGCCTCCTGCGCGATGCCTTTGGCTGCTTCGCCACCGGCGTCACCGTGATCACCAGCCAATCACTGTCGGGCGAACGTGTGGGGCTCACCGCCAACAGCTTCACCTCGCTCAGCCTTGATCCGCCGCTGTTGCTGTTCTGCCCGGCCAATGGCGCTTCGGCACTGCCGGTGCTGCGCGAATCGGGTCGTTTTGCCATCAATATCCTTGATCTGGATGGCCAGGCCGTTGCCGATCGCTTCACCAAGAAGGGCATCGACCGCTTTGCTGAGCATGACTGGCAGGATTGGGATGGCGTGCCGGTGCTGGCCAGCGCCAAGGCTGCCTTTGCCTGCACGCTGCACGCCGATCATGATGGCGGCGATCACCGCATCATCGTGGGCCGGGTGACGCGGCTGGCGCTCGATCAGGCCCGCGAGCCGTTGCTGTACCTGCACGGCCGCTATCGCCGGGTGCATGTTGGCTGAAACGCCGGCCTCGAACCCAAACCGGGACGCAGCCGAAACAGCTGCCTTGGCCAAGGGCGGGCGCACCAGTTTCTTCGGTTATGTGCTGCGGCTGGCGGCGCGCTTTCCCTTCCTGTTCATCGCTGGCCGGCTCTATGGCGCCGAAGCGCTAGGCCGTTTTGCCTATGCCACCATGGTTGTTGAACTGGTGGCGATGCTGGCCACCCTGGGCCTGAAGCGCGGCCTTGCCGAAGACATGGCGCGCCGCCCGCAGGATGAAGCGGCAGCGCTGATCGATGCGTTGCTGGCAGCGCTGGTCGCGTCGCTGGCCGGGGCAGCGGTGCTGGTGCTGCTGCCCGAACTCGTGTTTCCAGCCACACGGCTGGCGCCACTTGATCGGTGGTTCGCACTGATTATCCCGTTCATCGCGTTGGCCGATGTGGCGTTGGCTGGCCTGGCCTTCCACCATGATGTTGGCGCGCAGGTGCGGGCCCGTTCGATCATCGAGCCTTGGGTGTTGTCGATTGCCGCGCTGGCGCTGGCTTTCACCGCCTTGAAAAGCGACGGCATGCTGATCGCCTATCTGTTGTCGATGGTGGCGGCGTTTTTCGCGGCGCTGTCGCCGGCGCTGCGCCGCTTTGGCTGGCCGGGCGGTTGGCGGCTGGATGTGGGGCGTATCTGGCGACTGGTGAAAACCAATGTGCCACTGGCTGGTGCCGATATCGCCGAATGGGGCGCGCGTCGACTCGACATCTTCATCCTTGGCCGTTTTGCGTCGGCCGAAGTGGTTGGCATCTATTATGTGGCGCAGCAGATCGCCTCGCTGCCGCAGCGTTTGAAATCCAGCTTCGATCCCATTTTGGGCCCGGTGCTCACTCGCAACCTTGCTGCCGGCAATCTGGCCAAGGCAGCCGGGCATGTGCGCCAGATTAGTTTCTGGGTGGCAGCGGTGCAGCTCGCTGCGGTGCTGGCGCTGGGTATTCCCGGACAGGCTGCGATGGGCCTGTTTGGCCCGGCCTTTGCCGCCGGCGTGACGGTGCTGGCCGTGCTGCTGACCGTGGAACTATTTGCCGCCCAAGCCGCCGTGGCGGAAGGCGCGCTGATCTATGTGGCGCGCAATGCCAATCTGATGTGGTCTGTCATCGGGCTGGCCGTGCAGGCCGGTCTGTCGTTGCTGCTGGTGCCGATGGCGGGCCCATTGGGTGGCGGCGTGGGCGCAGCGCTGGCACTGGCGATCGCGGCGTTGCTGCAATCGGTGGCCAAATCGCGGCTGTTGCAGGCGCGGCTGGGTCATGCCGTGTCTGGCTGGCGGCCATCATTGTTGTTGGCGGGCATCCCGGCCTTTGGCGTTGGCCTGCTGGTGCTGCGCACGCCGGAACCCATTCAGCTGTCGATCGGGTTTTTCGCGATTCTGGGCAGCTATGGCCTGATCATCTGGCGCTTCGGCTTCAAGGGCGCCGATCGCCTGCTGTTCGCGCGCGGCCTGAAGAAGATCGAAGATGAAGCCGCCAGCCTGCCGCTGCCTCTGCCGGTGGACAAGCTTTAACCGGGCAGCTTCACCCAACTGGCCAATGCCGGATCGACATCGGCCGAGGTGACCGGCCCTTCCCCGATGATCTGCACGATCACCGTTTCGTCGCTGTTGGAGCCATCCCAGTGCACGCCTCCGGCCGGGTGGAACATGTAACTGCCGGCGGTGAGCACCTGCGCCCTGTCGGGCGCGAAATCCGGCCCGGTACCGGCAACCCAGCGGCCCTGCAGCACCGTCACATGGCGATCACGGCTTTGGTGATGCGGCCGGTCCATCACGTGCGGCGGGAATTTCACCCGGATCACATAGGTGCCGGGCTGCGACGGATTGCCGGCGATCAGCGCGCTCTGCGCACCCTGCCCGTTCGGTATCGGCTGCCACTGCACGGCTTCGGCGGGGACGGCGCGGAATCCCGCTGGCTGTGCAGCAGCAGTATCGGCCAGCGCCAGCGCCAGCGTCAGGAAAAACAGGCGCATATGCATTTCCTTACAGGCCTGGCGGCGGGTTGCCGAAGGCGTTGCCGTCGATCGCGGCGCCCGGCGTGCCGGCCACCACGGCGGCATAAAGATCGGCACCTAGCGGCGTTCCGGCGATCAGCCAGCCCACCGCCATCGCCACCACGGGCGCAGCCAGCCCGATGGTCCAGGCTCGGTGCCAGCCGTCGCCGGCGCGCCATTCGCGAAAGGCCAGATAGGCCGGAAACAGCAAGCCGGGGATGGAGACGATTTCCATGGCCCACGGGATCAGGAACGGCGATGGCATCAGTCTGCCAAATGCCGGGCCCATGATGCTGGTCAATGCACACAAGTGCAGGCGGCGGTGCCAGCCGGTATCGCGGCGTCGTGCGATGGCGCCCAGCGCCAGCCCGGCAAAGGCCACCAGGCTCAGTGGGTTCTGCATCATGAAATATTGCGGGCGGAAGAAGAACGGCGTGCGCCCGGCCTGCGCCACCGCGATGGTGATCGCCACACCGGCAAAGACCATGGCGATGATCCATACCAGCCCCAGCCAGCCCAGGCGGCGGTGCCATTCCAGCCGGCCACTGGCGGCCAGCCCGGCCTGCAGCAGCGACAGGCCAACCCAGCCAAAGAAGATGATGCCGTGGATGTGCCAGATTGCCGGCATGGCGAAGGTGGAGCGCCCCATCGCCAGATGCATGGAAAAGGCCGCCGCAAAGATCAGCGCCATCACGCCGGTGATGCGCGCCTGCGTGCCCAGCCAGTCGTGTGTGGGTGTGGCCCGTGTCGCCATGCTGGTTCCTCCCCCGATGACCACGGCCAATTCTAATCCTTGGCAGGCGCGGCGTCCATCTTTTCGCCAGCTAGGCGCAGGCGCGGCGCTGGGCCAGCCTGCGGGCAACAACCAAAGAGGAGACCAAGCATGATCGGTGTGATCGCAACCCTGAAGATCCAGGACGGCAAGGCAGACGATTTCGAAGCGGTGTTTCGCACCCTGTCGGCGGCCGTGCGCGCTAATGAGCCGGGCAATCTCTGTTATCAGCTCACCCGCTCGAAGACGGATGCCACCACCTACAAGGTGCTGGAAGTCTATGCTGATGCCGATGCCTTGAAGGCCCACGGCGCCAGCGACCATTTCAAGGCTGCCGGCCCAGGGCTCGGTGCCTGCCTCGCTGGCAAGCCCGACGTTGAATATCTGGACGGGGTGGCTTGACGCCACCCCTTCGGGAATATCTGGATGGGATAGCCTGAGCCACCCCTGACCGGTCTTAAAGCGCCGCCTTCAGCGCGGCGACGAGGTCGGTCTTTTCCCAGCTGAAGCCGCCATCGGCGTCCGGCGTGCGGCCGAAGTGGCCATAGGCGGCCGAACGCTGGTAGATCGGGCGGTTGAGGCCCAACTGCGTGCGGATGCCGCGCGGGGTGAGCGCAAAGCCCAGCTTGCCGGCATCGCCCAGCACAGCTTCCACCGCAGTTTCCGAAACGGTGCCGGTGCCGTGCAGATCGACGTGGATCGACAGCGGCGCCGCCACGCCGATGGCATAGCTCAGCTGGATGGTGCAGCGCTTGGCGATGCCGGCGGCAACGATATTCTTGGCAAGGTAACGGCACACATAGGCGGCCGAACGGTCAACCTTGGTCGGGTCCTTGCCGCTGAAGGCGCCGCCGCCGTGCGGGGCGGCACCGCCATAGGTATCCACGATAATCTTGCGGCCGGTCACGCCGGCATCGCCATCGGGGCCACCGATTTCGAACTTTCCGGTGGGATTGAGGTGCAACACCGTATCGGCGCTGAGGAAGCTGGCCGGCAGCACGTTGGCCAGCACGCCCTTCACATAGGTTTCCAGTTCGGCGAACTTGGCGGCATCACCGCCCTTTTCGCCATCCTTTTCCCACGGCTTGCAATAATCCGGCGCGTGCTGGGTCGAAACCACGATGGCCATGGCGGCCACCGGCACTTCGTTTTCGTAGCGCAGGGTCACCTGGCTTTTGGCATCCGGCTCCAGGAACGGCGCCACGCCGCTGTGACGGTCATCCGCCATCTGTTTGAGGATGCGGTGCGAATAATAGAGCGTGGCCGGCATCAGATCCGGGGTTTCATCGGTGGCATAGCCAAACATGATGCCCTGGTCGCCGGCGCCTTCGTCCTTGTTGCCGCTGGCATCGACGCCCTGCGCGATGTCCGACGACTGCGGGTGCAGGTGGTTTTCAAAGGTCAAATTCTGCCAGTGGAAGCCGGCCTGTTCATAACCGATCCGCTTCACCGTCTCGCGCACGGCGCGCTGGATTTCTTCCTGCGCGCCCGGTTCCCAATTGCCGGCCACATCGATCATGCCGCGGCCACGCACTTCACCGGCCAGCACAACGCGGTTGGTGGTGGTCAGCGTTTCGCAGGCGACCCGCGCTTCCGGGTCCTTGGCCAGGAACAGATCGACGACGGCATCGGAAATCTGGTCCGCCACTTTGTCGGGATGGCCTTCGGACACGGATTCGGAGGTGAAGATGAAGCTGCTGCGGGTCATGACACACTTCTCACGATGAGGGGACGCGCCGTCATACGCACGGCAGCCCTCTCATGCAAGTCGCATAACGACATCTTTATATCATTAATCGTCTTGCATCACGCCGTGATGGTGCGCATCGGCCGGGGCGGCGGCGGTGGCCGGTGCCGTTCCACCAGCCACCCAGCCAGTGCCAGCAGCAGCGCCAGTACCGCCACCGGATACAGGCCCAACCGAGCGAACAAGGATTCGGGTTGCGGCGGTGGCAGGCTGGTCACGATGGTGCCAATCTCGCCCTGAGCCAGCGATGAGCGCACCCGGCCAAAGCCATCGACCACCGCGCTGATGCCGGTGGGGGTGGCCCGGGCCACCGGCAGCCGTTCCTCGATGGCGCGCAGCCGCGATTGCGCCAGGTGCTGCGGCGGCCCCCAGGCGCCGAACCAGGCATCGTTGGAAACATTGGCGATCCAGCCTGGCCGGTTGCCCCGATCGGCCACGGCTTGCGGGAAAGCGATTTCGTAACAGATCATCGGCGACACGCTGGTGAAGCCCGGCAGCATCAGCGTGCGCGGGCCAGGGCCGGCAGCGAAATCGAAATCGCCGGGGACGAGCCGGGCGATGCCCAGCGGCTCCAGCCAATCGCGCAACGGCACATATTCGCCCAGCGGCACCAGATGCGCCTTGTCGAACCGGGCGACGATGCGGCCATCCCCGGCGATGGCAAACAGGCTGTTGGCATAGCGCGCCCCCATATTGCCTGCGCCATCGCGATTGCGGCTCACCCCGGTGCCACCGGCCAGCAGCAAATCGCCGCGGCCGATGCTGCCGGCGATGCGGGCCAGCGCCGGCGGATCGATTTCCACCAGCGCGTCGATGGCGCCTTCAGGCCACAGGATCAGCGTGGGCTTGCGCGGCAGCAGCGCAGTGCCGCCGCCGGCCTGTTCCGGCGTGGGCGCGGCAAGGCCGGGCGCCAGTTTGTTCTTCATCTCGCCCGTCACCTTGTCGGCGCTGGGCGGCACCGGTGAGACCACGCCTTCGGTTTCGGTCAGTTCGCGCCGCGCCACTTCGGCATTCTGCAACACCGGCCGTCCAGCTTGCGCGGCCTGATTCAGCCCTTGCCGGGTAAGCCTGATATAGGTGGCAAGATGGCGTTCGGCAGCGGCGGCGTCATAGCGTTCATCCTGGCCAATGCCGGGCTGCACAATCACCAGCGGCGTGCCGATGAATTCATTCTCGGTGATCATGCTGCCGCCCAGCAGTGCCAGCAGGAAGGTACCGGCAAGCGTGCCAATGCCCGCCGCCCGCCAGCGGCCGGGATTGCGGACCAGCCACAGCAGCGCCACGCCGCAGGCCAGCGCCAGCATCGAGAGCCCGGTACTGCCCACCACCGATGCCAGCTGCGCCACTGGCGTTTCCAGCCATATTGCCCCGGCCGGGTTCCAGGCAAAGCCGGTGAGCAATGTGCCGCGCAAGGTTTCTGCCAGCGGCCAGAGCGCCACCAGCCATAGCGCACGCGCCACCGGCTTCTTCGCCAGTCGCGCCGCCAGCCCGGCCGGCAGCGCCACGAACAGCGCAAGATACATGGCGAGGCCGATCACCGCGACCCAGCCCAGCGCGGCCGGCATCTTGGCCTGATAGGTGAAGGACGTGGCGATCCAGTTCAGCGACACGGCAAACATCGCTGTCCCAAACAGCCAGCCACGCCCAGCCGCCGCCCAGCCGCTGCCGGCGGTGACGACCAGATGGGCAAACAGTGCCAGGCCAACCAGGCCCAACGGCCACAGGTTGAGCGGCGCGAAGGCCAGAGCGGTGACGGCGCCGGCAACAGCTGCGACGATCAGATTGCGGGGTCCCTGCATGGTTGCTGGTGGTAGCTGGCTGCCACGCCGGAGGCCAGTGGCCTTTTGATGACAGGCCGGCCGCAATTCGGCAGTGGCAGCCCGGCCCGCGCCATGCCACACAGGCGGCGATGGCTTCCGCTCCGACTGCTGCATCCGTGCCCCCGCCAGAGCTGGCTCTGGCCCTGTCGGGCGTCACGCTGGCGCTGGGTGGCCGCCCGGTGCTGGCAGGCATCGATCTGGCGGTGCGCCAGGGCCAGTTCGTCGCGCTGGTCGGCGCGTCGGGGGCGGGCAAGTCCAGCTTGCTCAGGCTGATCAACCGCATGCTGGAGCCTGATGCGGGCACAGTCGCTGTGCACGGCGCCAATATCGCCGGCCTTGATGCGATGAAGCTGCGGCGCGGCATCGGCTATGCCGTGCAAGGCGGCGGGCTTTTCCCGCACTGGACAGTGGCCGATAACATCGCCGCCGTGCCCTGGCTGCTGGGCTGGCCCAAGCCAAAGCGCATGGAACGGGCGGCGGAATTGATGGCGATGCTGGAACTGCCCCCGCATCTGGCGCAGCGCTTCCCAGGCGAACTGTCGGGCGGGCAGGCCAGCCGGGTGGGACTGGCGCGGGCGCTGGCCGTCAGCCCGCGGTTGCTGCTGCTTGATGAACCCTTCGGCGCGCTTGATCCCGAGACCCGTGATGAATTGGGCGACCGCCTGCTGGCGCTGCACCGGGCGCAGGGGCTGACGACCATCATGGTCACTCATGATCTGGCCGATGCGCTGCTGCGGGCTGACCTGATGGTGGTGCTGGATGGCGGGCGGGTCGTCGCCTGCGGGCCGCCCGCCGAAGTGGCCGCGGACCCGCACCCGGCGGTGCAGAATCTGGTTGCGACGCCGTTGGCACAAGCGCGGGCGCTTGCCGGGATGGGCAAATGATTGCCGGCTGGGAAACCCTGCCCTCGGCACTGGCGGCGCACCTGGCGATCAGTGCAGCGGCCTTGGCGCTGGCGCTGCTGGTGGCAACGCCGCTGGTGCTGCTGATGCCGGGCCGGCCCTGGCTGCGGCGCACGGTGATGGGGCTGGCCAGCGTGGTGCAGACGGTGCCGGCCCTCGCGTTGCTGGCGCTGTTCTTCCCGCTGCTGGTGCTGCTGCGCAATCTCACCGGGCTGCCGGTGCCCTCATTGGGCCTGCTGCCGTCACTGCTGGCGCTGGCGCTCTATGCGCTGCTGCCGCTGCTGCGCGGCGGGGCGGGCGGGCTAGCCGCCGTGCCCGAAAGCGTGCGCGATGCCGCCCGCGCCATCGGCATGAGCGCCAGCCAGCGCCTGTTCCATGTTGAACTCTCGCTGGCCGCGCCAGTGGTGATGGGCGGCGTGCGCACGGCCGCGGTGTGGACCATCGGGGCCGCCACATTGGCCACAATGGTCGGGCAGGAGAGTTTGGGCGATCTGATCTTCGCCGGGCTGCAGTTGCAGGATTGGCAACAGGTGCTGTTGGGCTGCGTGGCGGCGGCCGCGCTGGCGCTCATCGTTGATGGCGCACTCGGTTGGTGCCAGCGGGGGATTGCCGAACGGCGCTGGGCGCCGGCGGCCAAGGGCCTCGTCCTGCTCGTCCTGCTGGCTGTTGGCGTCACGGGCTGGTGGTTGCATAGCCGGCCGGCCACGGCAGTGCGCCCGGTGCTGATCGGCACCAAAACCTTTTCCGAGCAATATATTCTGGCCGAGCTGATCGCCGCCGATCTGCGCGCCGCCGGCCAGCCCACGGGCGTGCGTTCCGGCCTGGGGTCGGGCATCGCCTTTCAAAGCCTGGCGGCCGGCGGAATCGACATTTCCATCGATTACACCGGCACCTTGTGGACACAGGCGCTGGGCCGCAGCGATGTCGTACCGCGTGCCGAGATGCTGCGCATCCTCTCCGAACAGTTGCAATCCCGTTATGGCGTCACCGTGGCGGCGCGGCTGGGCTTTGAAAACGCCTATGCTCTGGCCATGCGCCGGGCCGATGCCGAACGGCTGGGCGTGCGCAGCATTTCCGATCTGGCGAGGGTTTCGGCAAAGCTGAAACTGGCCACCGATCTGGAATTCCTGTCACGCGCCGAATGGGCCGCAATGCGCAGCGCCTATGGCCTCGAATTTGCCAGCATGCGCGCCTTCACGCCGGTGCTGATGGTGGCGGCGCTCAAGGATGGCGCCGCCGATGTGATCACCGCCTACAGCAGCGATGGCGCGCTGGCCGGGGCGGATATCGTGCTGCTCACCGATGATCGCGGTGCACTGCCGGCCTATGACGCGCTGCTCCTGGTGGCGCCGGGGCGTGATGATCTGGCGCGGCGGCTGGCGCGTTACGACGGGCGCATTTCGGTGGATGCCATGCGCATTGCCAACTGGCAGGCCGATCGCCCCACCAACAAGCGCAGCCCGGCCGAAGCGGCGCGCTGGCTGGCCAAGGAAACCGGCTTGCAGCGTTGAGCCGACCGGGCCAAGCTGTGGCCCATGAAGAAACTGCTCCTCGCCCTGCTCCTGCTGTTCGCTGCCCCGGCATTCGCCGGCACGCCGGCTGAGCTCCACGCGCTGTTTGCCGAGTGGCGCATCTTCCACGCCAGCCCGCCGAACTACACGCCGCCCGTCGTGGCCTTGCGCGGCGAGGCGCTGCGAGACTTTCAGGCCCGGCTGGCGGCGATCGACACCAAGGGCTGGAACGCCGCCGACAAGGTGGATTGGCAGCTGGTACAGGCCGAAATGAACGGCCTGAAATTCGATCTGGAGGTGGCCAAACCGTGGCAGCGCGATCCGGCCTGGTATCTCAGCCTGTGGAACGCGCAGAGCGACACGCCCGCGCATGAAGGGCCGGTGCATACAGCGCCGATCGATGTGTGGCGTTACAAATTCCCGCTCACCAAACCCGATGCCGACCGGCTGGCCGGCGAACTGGCGCATATCCCGCCGCTGCTCGCCCAGGCGCGCGGCAACCTGACCGGCAACGCGGCTGATCTGTGGAACGCCAGCCCGGTCACGCTGGCCGAACAGGAAGAGGGGTTGGTGGGCCTTGCTGCCAAGGTGAAGGGGCACAAGCTGCTCGAACGCCGCGTGGACGAGGCGCTGGCCGCCACGCGCGATTTCATTACCTGGGTGAAGGCCGAAGCGCCGAAGAAATCAGGACCGTCCGGCGTCGGGGTGGAGGCCTACAACTGGTATCTGAAGCACGTCCAGCTTTCGCCCTACAGCTGGGAGCAGGAGGTGGCGATCCTGTCGCGCGAGCTGGCCCGTGCCCATGCCGGCCTGCGGCTGGAGGAAAATCACCACAAGGCGCTGCCGCCGCTCACCAGCCCGGCCAGCCAGGCGGAATGGGATGCCAAGAGCCTCGCCGACATCGACCATTTCATTGATTTCATGGACAAGACCGGGGTCGCCACCATCCAGCCCTACATGAAGCCCGAATTGGCCAAGCGCATCGGCAAATGGGTGCCGGCGGAACAACAGAATTTCTTCGCCATCGCGCAAGGCCGCGCGCCCAACAGCCTGTTCGCGCATTTCTATCACTGGTGGGATCTCGCCGAGATGCAGGTGCGCCCGCACCCCTCGCCGATCCGGCGCGGGCCGCTGCTGTACAACATCTGGATCAGCCGGTCCGAGGGCAATGCCACCGCGATGGAAGCCATGATGCTGGATGCCGGCCTGTTCGACAACAAGCCCCGGTCGCGCGAGGTTGTGTGGATCATGCAGGCCCAGCGCGCGGCGCGCGGGCTGGCCTCGCTCTACGCTCAGGCCAACCAGATCGATCTCAAGGCCGCGATGGCGATGCAGGTGGCGCGCACCCCCAACGGCTGGATGAGCCCGGATCTGCCCCTGCTCGGCTTTGAACAGTCGCTCTATCTGCGGCAGGCGGGTTATGGCCCCAGCTATATCACCGGCAAGGCGCAGATCGAGCAGCTGTTCGCCGAAGTCGCCGAGCAGGAACGCGCCGGCCTGCCCGGCGGCACCTTCACGGTGAAGGGCTTTTATGACCGGCTGGGCGGCTTCGGCATGATCCCGGTCAGTCTCATTCGCGAACAGTGGTTGGGTGTTCCGGTCGGCCAATAAGGCCGACCCGGTTCACTTTGCGGCCCGCGGAATCAGGTGAAGTTGCGTCTGCCGCCCATCGATCCAGCGGAAGCTGCTGCCGTTCCAATACCCATCCACTTCCAGCGGAAAGCGGATTTCGGCGTTGCTCCATTCCGGCACCTTGGCCAGCGCCGCCAGCTCGATCGACCAGGCCGTATCGGCATAGATGCGGTAGTCGCCGCGGCCGGGGATCGGGTTCTGATGTTCCCAATTGCCGATCCATGGTCCGGCACCATGGCCGTGCAGGCCAATGCTGTGCGTGTAGATGATCGGGTTGGTGCCAGCGGCAATCGCCTTCTGGCGCGCGGCCATCAGCACTTCGTTGCCGGTGGCGCCGGTCTTGAAACTGGCAACCAGCGCATCCTGCACCTTGTTTGCCGCCGCCATGCCGGCCTTCAGCCCTGCCGGAGCGTCCGTTTCGCCGGGGCGCAGCACATAGGCCAGTTGCTGCGTGTCGGTCTTCAGGCCCAGCATGCCGGCGCAGAAATCGACATGCAGCAGATCGCCGGGCATGATCACCGGGTTTTCCGGCAGGGTCTGCCGGCCCGGCGTGATGCCGGGGGCGCCCGCGCGCTGCACCGTCACTGATGGCTGGCACCAGGCATCCTGGCGCAGATCGGCCAGCCGTTCTTTGTACCACCAGACAACGTCTTGCGTGGTGGTCACGCCCGGCGTGATCACCTTTTCCGACAGGCCTTCGGGGATCAGCGAATGCGCCACCCGCATGATGCCCTGATACACCGCCATGTCTTCGGGTGTGCGGGTTTCCAGATAGCCCAGCGCCATGCGTTCATGGCTTTCCAGCTTGGCGGCCGCCGGGCCCAGTGCGGTCAGCAGTTGGCGATGCTCGCCCGCCGAAAGCCCGTTGGCCAGCGCGAACGTCGGGTTGATGTTGACGGCGATGCGCTTGGGGTTGCGCTCGGCGATCAGCTGCGCCACCCGGCCCCATTGCTCGGGCTGCGCTTCCGGATCCCAAGCCGCCGGGAAGATATCGCCAACCGGATAGCGCGACACGGCCAGCCGCTCGACGCCCTTCTCCGGTCCGCGATCGAAGAAGATCAGCACCATGGTGCGCCGCGCCGAAGCCCAGGTGGCCGGCAGCATCGTCTTCACCACCGGGTCTTCATTATACTCGCTGGAAACGAGGACCCACATGTCCACGCCCACTTCGCGCATGATCTTCGGCACCACCGTGTCCAGCCGCGCCTTGATCAGCCGATCGTGCGCCGCCACGCGATCGCGCAGACTTGGCACGCCGGGCCGCTGATAATCCTGTGCGGCGGCTGCCGTGGCGCCCATGTTGGTGGCCAGCAACAATGCGGTGAATATCGCCTTCATGACCGTCTCCCTGTTCGGGATGGGTGTAGGCGAGGTTGCGGCGCTTGTCAGCCGGCTTTGGAGGGTTCGGGCGGTGGTGCTGCCGGGGAGGATTGAACTCCCGACCTCAGCCTTACCAAGGATGCGCTCTACCACTGAGCTACGGCAGCACGGCCCGAACCAGCCCGCGTTGCAGCGGGAAGCGGCCCTATGGCCAAGCCCTCCCTCACTGTCAAGCACTGACGCCGCCGTACAGTTGGGCTATGAGGCGAACCATGACCAAGGAAACCGAAAAGCAGGCACAGGCGCGCGCCGAACGGCTGGCGGCGGCGCTGCGGGCGAATCTGCGCAAGAGGAAAGGGCTGGGCGATACCGGAGACCCGGCACGCAGCCAGCACCCCTCTCAGACTGAAAAACCTGATTAGTTCCCGGTTGCCAGTGCCTTGGCCACGGCAGCCTGCACTTCCGGCGAGGTCGGCGTGGTCTTGGTGCCGAAGGCGGCAATCAGGCGGCCATCCTTGCCGATCAGATATTTGTGGAAGTTCCACTGCGGGGTCTTGTCTTCACCCAGCGTGTTCGCCGCCCACTTGTACAGCGGGATGGCCTTGGGGCCCTTGACCACGGCCTTTTCGGCCATCGGGAACTTGATGCCGAACTTGCTCTCGCAGAACTGCTTCACTTCGGCATTGCTGCCATATTCCTGCCCGCCGAAATCGCCCGACGGCACGCCCACCACGGTGAAGCCCTTAGCCTTGTAGCTGTCGTGCAGCGCCTGCAGGCCTTCATATTGCGGGGTGTAGCCGCACATCGACGCGGTGTTGACCAGCAGCACCACCTTGCCCTTGTACTGCGCCATCGGCATCGGCTTGCCGTCGATGGTCTTCAGCGTGAACTGGTGCAGGCTCTGCGAGGCGGGCGCGGCGGCGACGAGGGCAGTCAGCGCGGCGGCGGCGAGTGTAATGTGCTTGATCATGGTAGTGGCTCCCGAACGTAATTTAGTGCGCTGATACCACGCCTGCAGGCTGCGGCGAAGGTGAAGGGTGACGCAGGGGCTCAGAGCGGTGCGCAGGCCTGTTCCAGCCAGCTCTGTTCCGCCGGATCGGTGAGCAATGGCCCGATTTCGGCCGCCACGCGGGCGTGATAGGCGTTCCACCAATCACGCTCTTCATTGGTGAGCAGGTTTACGTCCACCAATCGCTTGTCGATCGGTGCCAGGGTCAGTTCCTTGAAGCCCATGATCTCGCGTTCGGCACCTTCCGCGCTGCGGCGTTCGACCAGCACCAGATTCTCGATGCGGATGCCATAGGCGCCCTGCTTGTAATAGCCCGGCTCGTTGGACAGGATCATGCCCGGTTGCAGCGGTTCGTCGCCGCCCGGCTGCGCCGACCAAGCCGCGGCGATGCGCTGCGGGCCTTCGTGCACGGAAAGATAGCTGCCCACGCCGTGGCCGGTGCCGTGGTTGTAATCCAGGCCCACGCTCCACAGATGCTGGCGGGCCAGCGCGTCGAGCTGCACGCCCTTGGTGCCGGCCGGGAAGATGGCGCGGGCCAGTGCGATATGGCCCTTCAGCACGCGGGTGAAGCGATCCTGCATTTCCGGCGTTGGCGTGCCCACCACCAGCGTGCGCGTCACATCGGTGGTGCCATCGCGATACTGGCCGCCGGAATCGACGAGATAGATACTGTCGTGGGCTATCGGCAGATTGGTCTCGTCCGACACGCGATAATGCGGCAGCGCGGCGTTGGGGCCGGCGGCCGATATGGTGTCGAACGACAGATCTTCCAGGCTGTTGGTTTCGGCGCGGAACTGACGCAGCCGCTCGGCAGCGTTCAGTTCATCGAGCCCGCCCTTGGGGGCCTCGCTGTCGAACCAGGCCAGAAAGCGGGTGAGTGCCGCACCGTCGCGCACATGCGCGGCGATAGTGCCGGCGATTTCGGTGGGGTTCTTGACCGCGCGCGGCAGCACGGTCGGGTCGCGCGCTTCGATTATGCGGGCGCCGCCGGATTCCAGCGCGTTGAAAATGGCGGCGACGCACGACTGCGGATCGACCACCACCGCCTGCCCAGTCATCGCCTTCAGCGCCTCGGCAAAACTGTCGCGCGGCTGGCAGCGCACGGCATCGCCCAGATGCGCACGCACGGCCGGGGTGAGCTTTTCGGGTGCAGTGAACAGGTCAACCGAGCCATCCTTGTGGGCGATCACGAAGGCCAAAGCGACCGGCGTGCGCGATACATCCTTGCCGCGGATGTTCAGCAGCCACGCAATCGAATCGAGCGCGGCAATCACCACGGCATCGGCGCCCTTTTCGGCCAGCCACTTCGCCACGTCGGCGCGTTTGTCGGCATGGGACCGGCCGGCGAACGGGTCGTCATGCACTTCCAGCGGCGCCAGGCTCGGCGCCGGGCGGTCGGTCCACGCCGCATCGATCGGGTTCCTTGTCACCGCCACCAGTTCGGCGCCACGCGGCTTGAGCTGCCCAGCGGCCTGCTTGGCCCAGGCGCTGGTGTGAAGCCACGGATCATAGCCGATGCGCTGGCCGGCCTGCGCCTGTTCCCCCAGCCACTGCGCGGCGCTGGTTTGCGGCACGTCTTCATAGGCAAACAGATCCGCCGGCACCTGCTGGCGCACCTGCACCGTGTAACGGCCATCGGTGAACATCGCGGCCTGATCCGCCATCACAACCGCGCTGCCGGCGCTGCCGCCAAAACCGCTGATCCACGCCAACCGCTGGGCATATTCGCCGACATATTCGCTCATATGCTCATCGGTGAGCGGCACCACAAAACCGGCAAGATTTTGGGTGGCAAGTTCGGCGCGCAGAGCTGCAAGCCGGCTGGCAATGGTGGACACGGACAATCTTCCCTCTATCAATGCCCACTCAGATAGGCGCACTGCCCCCGCGCCTCAAGCACAGGAAATCTTGATGCGTCTGTTTGTTGCCGGGCTGTTTGCCCTGCTGTCGTTTTCCGGAGCCTTTGCCCAGATGAACCCGCCAATCGCTGCCAAACGCCCGCACAGCTTCACCCACCATGGCATCACGGTGGAAGATTCGTACAACTGGCTGAAGGATCCCGGCTATCCCACCGTCGATGATGCCGATGTGCTGGCCTATCTGACCGCCGAAAATGCGTATTTCGAAGCGCAGATGGCGCCCATCGCGGCCCTTAAGGATCGGCTGTACGAAGAATTGAAAGGCCGGGTGCAGCAGGACGACGCCTCGGTGCCGGTGCCCAACGGCGCGTTTGAATATTGGTGGCAGTTCAAACCGGGCGATCAGTATCGCACCTGGGTGCGGCGGCCGAAAGCGGGCGGCACCGAACAACTGGTGCTGTCCGAACCCGAACTCGCCAAGGGGCATGACTATTTCCGCCTTGGCGCGCAATCGGTCAGCCCGGATGGCCGCCTGCTGGCCTATGCCACCGATACCGATGGCAGCGAGCGGTTCACCATCCGTATCCGCGACATCGCCAGTGGAAGCGACATTGAGACCGTTACCAAGGCCAGCGTTGGCGGCATCGAGTGGAGCGCGGATTCCAAGGCCATCGTCTGGACCGAGGTCAACGACAATTGGCGGCGCATCAAGGCGCGGCTGCACGTGCTGGGCCAGACCGGTGAAGACCGCGTGCTGTTTGAGGAAACCGAGGACAAGGGCTTCGGTGTTTCCGTGGCCAAGAGCCAGGATGGCCACTGGCTGATCATCACTACGTCAGATCATGTGACGAGCGAAGTGCGGCTGGTGCCGGCCGCCAATCCAGCCGCGACACCGCTGCTGGTCAAGCGCCGGCAGGCCGGGGTGAGTTATGAGGTGGACGTGCGGGGGGATCGCCTGTTCATCCGCACCAACGATGATCATGTGAATTTCCGCGTCGCCACTGCCAGCCTCAAGGCACCGGGCGACTGGACGACATTGATCGCCGGTTCGGATCGCGATTACATCACCGGCATCGCCGCCTTCACGTCGTATCTCGGCGTGCAGGGCCGCCGCGACGGGCTGGACCGGATAGTGCTGCGCAAGGACGATGGCAGCGAGATCGTGCTGCCTTTTACCGAAGCCGCGTATACGGCCAGCATCGGCAGCAATCTGGAGCCTGATGCCCCGCTGCTGCGGGTAAACTACGCATCGATGGTCACGCCGGCCACGGTCTATGATTATGACGTGAAGGCCGGCGCACTCGTCACCCGAAAGGTGCAGAAAGTGCCATCGGGTTATGACGCCAGCCAATATGAAAGCCAGCGCTTCTTCGTGACGGCGCGGGACGGGGTGCAGGTGCCGGTCGCCATCGTCTACCGGAAGGGCTTCAAGCCCGACGGCACCGGCAAGCTGCATCTTTATGCCTATGGCGCCTATGGCATCCCGACCATGCCGGGCTTTTCGGCCAACCGGCTGAGCTTGCTGGATCGCGGCATGGCCTATGCCGTCGCCCAGATCCGCGGCGGCGATGATCTGGGCTATCAATGGTATCTCGATGGCAAGCTCGCCAAGCGCACCAACACGTTCAACGATTTCGTTGATGTCGCCAAGGGCCTGGTCACGGCCGGCTGGGCGGCGCCGGGGATGATCTCGGCCAGTGGCGGTTCGGCTGGCGGCGAGTTGATGGGTGCCATCGTCAACCAGGCACCGGAACAGTTCCGCGCTGTCGTCGCCCATGTGCCGTTTGTCGATGTGCTCAACACCATGCTGGATGAATCGCTGCCGCTGACGCCGGGGGAATGGCCGGAATGGGGCAACCCAATCACCAGCAAGACCGATTTCGAGCTGATCCGTTCCTATTCGCCCTATGATCAGGTGAAGCCACAAGCCTATCCGCCGCTGATGGTCACCGCCGGCCTCAACGATCCGCGCGTCACCTATTGGGAACCGGCCAAATGGGTGGCCAAGCTGCGCGACGTGAAGACCGACAGCAATATCCTTGTCTTCAAGACCAACATGGGCGCTGGCCACGGCGGCAAATCTGGGCGCTTTGCGGCGCTGGAAGAGCTGGCGGAGGAATATGCCTTCATCCTCACCCAGTTCGGGCTTGGCGATGCCGCCGCCCGCTGACCGGCGCAGCTTTTCGATCTCGGTCACTGCCACGGCGGCCGACATCGATGAGCTGGGCCATGTCAACAACGCGGTCTATCTCCGATGGATTCAGGACGTGGCAACGGCGCACTGGAGCGCCGTTGCTCCGCCCGAACACCGCGACACCTATGTCTGGGTCGTGACCCGGCACGAGATCGACTATATGCGCCAGACGCTGGACGGCGAAGCGCTGACGCTGACCACCTGGGTGGGGGAACCCAAGGGCGCTCGCTTTGATCGTCATGTCGAAATCGCCGGCCCGGATGGCGCAATCCGGGTGAAGGCGGTCACCACCTGGGCCATCATCGACAAGTCCACCGGCCGCCTCGCCCGTGTCCGCCCCGAAATCGCTGCGCCGTTCATGGCAAGCTGATTCAGGCTGGCCGGAACAGCGTATACAGGTGAACGGCGGCGAATAGCACGCCGGCCACGCCGGCAAAGGCGATCCCGTTCCACGGCAGATGCGCGTGCCAGGCCAGCGGCGCCCGGGTTCGCGCCACGCCGCCCAGTGCGCCGGCCACGGCCAGCGCTACCCCGGCGGCCAGCAGCACGAAGGTGGTTTCCTGTTCCATCGGGCGCGCTTTGACAGGGCATTCAGCCACAGGCAATCTCCCGTCTTGCAGGGGGGTACGCACAGAGCTACCCATCAACCCAACGTACCTTTCGGGGAGAAAAACCATGATCCGTTCATTCGCCGTTGCTGCCATCATGGCCACCATCGCCGCGCCCGCATTTGCCGGCCCGATCGAAGACGCCATTGCCGGCAGCTGGCGCAAGCCGGCCGACAAGGCCCGTGACCAGTATCGCCACCCTGCGCAGACGCTGAAATTCCTTGGCGTGAAGCCCGGCCAGACCGTGGTGGAAGTGTCGCCGGGCGGCGGCTGGTATACCGAAATCCTTGCTCCGGCGATGAAGGGCAACGGCAAATATGTCGCTGGCCTCGCCAACCCGCTCGCCTCGGTGAACGCCGCCAAGAGCGTCGAGAATTTCAAGACCAAATATGCCGACAAGGCCATCTATGGCGATATCGGCATCGGCACGTTCGGCAAAAGTGTCGCCGATATCGTCGAGCCCGGCAGCGCCGACGTGGTGCTCACCTTCCGCAATGTCCACAACTGGCACATGAGCGGTTGGGATCAGGAAGCGTTCAACGCCTTCTTCAAGGCGCTGAAGCCGGGTGGCACGCTCGGTGTGGTCGAACACCGCCTGCCGGAAGCCCGCCCTGATGCCGACATGAAGAAGAGCGGCTACATGAAGGCATCGTATGTGAAGATGCTGGCGGAAAAGGCCGGCTTCAAGCTGGCCGGCTCGTCGGAAGTGAACGCCAATCCCAAGGACACCAAGGATTATCCCGACGGCGTGTGGACCCTGCCGCCGACCTTCGCCAAGGGCGACGTGGACCGGGCCAAGTTTGCCGCAATCGGCGAATCTGACCGCATGACGTTGAAGTTCGTCAAACCGAAGTAAGCTGTTGGCCCTCTCCCCCGCGCGCGGGGGAGAGGGCCAAGGCTCAGCTGAAGCGGCGTACAGTTGGTTCCGACGTGTCCGGTAACCGGGCGATCACGTCAGCCAGCGGCTCTGTAACAACCCGCATCCAGTGCGCGTTGGCGTGGCAGAGAACGTCGCCCTCCATCAGCAGCCCGACATGGCCGGGCCAGAACACAAGATCACCGGCCTCACGCGCAGCGAATTTTACCGGCTCGCCCATCGCCACCTGCAGATCGGTGTCGCGGCGCAGGGCGATGCCTTCGGCGGCCAGCGCCTGCTGCACCAGCCCGGAACAATCAACGCCATCGGGGCTGCGGCCGCCCCACAAATAGGGCGCATGGGCAAACAGCGCGGCGGCGGCGAAGCGACTGGCGGGCGCGCCTTCGATATGGCGGCGATGCACGAATCCACAGCCGGCCAGCGCCAGGAAATCGCCCTCCATCACGCCGGCCACACGCGCCGCAAACGGCAACTCAATCATCACGGCCGCCTTGATGCTGGCTGCCGCGAACACCGGTGCGCGCCGCGCCGTAATGCGATGGGTTGGCTCGGCACCGGGCAGGGCCAGCGCGTCGAACGGTGCCCAGCCGATGTAGCGATCATGGAGTGAGCGGCCCAAGGCAAAGCCGGCCTTCACCTCGACAATCTCGAAGCCCTCGCCGAACAGCAGCTCGCTTGACGCTTCCGCCGCTGCTTCAGGCCCGCTGCGCACCGCCACGCGCGGCGCCGTGCATACCAGCGCTCGCGGTTCGACATAGCGCACCGCGCCAATCTCGCCGGTCAGTGCCAGTTCCACCACCTCCGGCCCGGCAAACCATTCGCGCGGTTCGAAACGCTGGGCCGGCCCCCGCAATACCCAGCTCATCCGAAACGGCTCCTCAGCATCGCCCAGCTCGCCCGCAGTGCCAGCGCTTCGCCGCCCTTGGGGCGGCCGGGGCGGCTGGCGTTGTTCCACGCGAACGTATCGAAATGCGCCCACGGCACGCCGGTGGGCACGAATTTTTCGAGGAACAGCGCCGCGGTGATGGCGCCGGCAAAGCCGCCATCGGCGCTGTTGACCATGTCGGCCAGGCTGGATTTCAGCATGTCGTGATAAGGCGCCCACAAGGGCAGCCGCCACACGGGATCGCCCACCTGTGCACCGGCGGCAACCAACTCGCTGGCCAATGCGTCATCATTGGCAAACAAGGCTGGCAATTGCGGCCCAAGCGCCACCCGTGCGGCACCGGTGAGAGTCGCGAAATCGATAATCAGCATCGGGTTCTTCTCGGCCGCCAGCGCAATGGCATCGCACAGCACCAGCCGGCCTTCGGCATCGGTGTTGGTGATCTCCACTGTCTTGCCGGCGCGGGTGCCGATGATGTCGCCGGGGCGCATGGCGTTGCCGGCAATGGCATTCTCCGCCGCTGGAATGATCAAGTGCAGCCGCACGCGCAGGTTCGCCTGAATCACCAGCTTGGCCAGCGCCAGCGCGTGCGCTGCGCCGCCCATGTCTTTCTTCATCAGCGCCATGCCGCCGCCCGGCTTGATGTTCAGCCCGCCGCTGTCGAAGGTGATGCCCTTGCCGATGATGGCGACAACCGGATGCGCGGCATCGCCCCACACGGCTTCGATCAGGCGCGGTGCCTGGGCGGCGGCGCGGCCAACGGCGTGGATGGCGGGGAAATTCTGATCGATCAGCGCTTCGCCGGTGGTCACCCGCACCTCGGCCTGGCTGCCCAGCGCGTCGATCACTGCCTTGGCCAGTTCGGCTGGGCCAAGATCGCTGGCCGGCGTGTCGACCAGATCGCGCACCAGCGCCACGGCTTCAGCCTCACTGGCCGCCGCCGAAATCGCGCCCAGGCTGGTGGTGGTCAGCACGCGCGCACCCTTGGCTTCGGCGCGGCGGTAACGGTTGAACTTGTGCTGGGCAAGACACCAGCCCAGCCCGGCCTGCCCAAGTTCACCGGCGAGTGCAAAACGTCCGGCCGGCAGTTTCTCTGCGGGGGTTGCCAGCGCCCATGGCCCTAATGGGCCTTCCGCCACTCCGGCCACAACGAACCAATCGGCCGGGCCATCGCCGGGCAGAATGGCAATGCTGTCGGGTGTGGCCTTGAAATCCTGCGCCGCCACGGCCACCCGCACCCGCTCGCTTTGCGCGGCCAGCCAGCCATCCAGCCCGGCCTTCGTCACCGGGATCAGCGGCACCGATGGCTGTCCATCGATGGGGGCAAGCAGCGCGGCAAAATCGGTCAAATCTTCACTCCGAACAGGTCGGCCTCGTCGGCATCCTCGATCAGCGCGGTGATGATGTCGCCAGGCTGCACGCCGGCGCAATCGCACAGATGCACCATGCCGTCGATTTCCGGCGCGTCATATTTGCTGCGCCCGGAAGCGCCGCCTTCATCGTCCACCTCGTCGATCAGCACCTCGATGGTGCGACCGATCTTGGCTTCCAGCCGGCGCTGCGAAATCTGCGACTGCAATGCCATGAAGCGGTGCCAGCGTTCTTCCTTCACCTCTTCCGGTACGGCGCCGGGGAGGGCGTTGGCCTGCGCGCCTTCGACCGCTTCATATTTGAAGCAGCCGGCGCGATCGATCTGGGCCTGTTCCAGCCAATCCAGCAGATAATGGAAATCCTCCTCCGTCTCGCCGGGGAAGCCGACAATGAAGGTGGAACGGATGGCGAGATCGGGAACAATGCTGCGCCATTTATGGATACGTTCCAGCACCTTGGCCTCGTTGGCCGGGCGCTTCATGGCTTTCAGCACGGCCGGAGAGGCATGCTGGAAAGGGATGTCGAGATAGGGCAGCACCAAGCCTTGAGCCATCAGCGGGATCAGATCATCCACGTGCGGATAGGGATAGACATAGTGCAGACGCACCCAGGCACCGGTTTCACCGAGCGCGCGGGCCAGATCCTGGATATGGGCGCGCCGCTCGACGCCGCCGAGCGAAGAGGTGGCATGCTTCAGGTCCACGCCATAGGCCGACGTATCCTGGCTGATCACCAGCAGTTCCTTGGCACCGGCCTTCACCAGTGCTTCGGCCTCGCGCAGGATGGCGGCCGGCGGCCGGCTGGCGAGGCGGCCCCGCAATGACGGGATTATGCAGAAGGCGCAGGTGTGATTGCAGCCTTCGGAAATCTTCACATAGGCATAATGGCGCGGCGTCAGTTTCAGTCCGGCGTCGGGCACCAGATCAACGAACGCCGACCGCACGGGCGGCGCGGCCTCATGCACGGCCGAAACCACAGCTTCATATTGCTGCGGCCCGGTCACGGCGAGCACAGCAGGGAACCGCGCGCGAATGGCATCGGCCTCGTGGCCCATGCACCCCGTCACGATCACCTTGCCATTTTCGGCAATGGCCTCGCCAATGGCTTCCAGGCTTTCGGCCTTGGCTGAGTCCAGAAACCCGCAGGTGTTCACGATCACCACGTCGGCGCCGGCGTAATCGCCTGACAGCGCATAACCATCGGCGCGCAGCTGAGTGAGGATGCGTTCGGAATCGACCAGCGCCTTGGGGCAACCCAGGGACACCATGCCCACGCGCGGGGCCGTATCAAGGTTCAATGTCATCGCGCGCGCCGTGCGCTGTTTGGCCAAAAAGTGCAAGTGGGCAGCAGGCGCTGCCGCCCGCCGACGGGCGTCTCCAACTAGCGCCCGCCAATGACCTTCGCCGGATCCACCGGCGTGCGCCCGCGCCGCAGTTCGAAATGCAGCTGCGGTTCCGCCACTGCGCCCGACTGGCCGGCGCGCGCAATGGCTTCGCCCGCTTTCACCCGCGCCCCGCGCACCACCAACAGCGCCTCGTTATGGGCATAGGCCGTCACCCAGCCGCCGGCATGTTTGACCAGCAGCAGATTGCCAAAGCCGGGGATTGCATCGCCGGCATAGGCCACCACGCCATCGCCGGCCGCGCGCACCGCCTCGCCCGCGCTGGCCTTCAGATTGACGCCATCGTTGAAGCGGCCGCCCGGTTTCGGGCCGAAACCGGAAATGATGCGGCCTGGCAGCGGCCAGCGGAAGGCCGGCGCCGTGCCCGTAACGGCGGGAAGCGGGGCCGGCCGCGGCTCGCCTGCCGCACGCGGCACCGGGCCATTGGCGGCGGGCTGGCCGCCGGTCATCACGTCGTCAATGGTGATTTCGAAGGCGCGGGCGCGCTGTTCCAGTGTTTGCGGCGCCGGGCGCAGGGTTGGCGTCAGCCGCAAGCGCTGGCCGACGCGCAGCACGAACGGATCCTGCAATTTGTTGAGCGCGATCAGGTCGCGCCAGGCCAGGCCATAGGCCCGCGCGATGGCGATGCCGGTCTCGCCGGCCTTGACGACATGAAAGCGGCCTTCCGGCGAAACGATCGCCGTCGGCATCACGCGGCGCGCCACCCAATCGGTGCGGGCCGGCGGCGCGGCCAGGCGCGGCGGCGGTGTGACCGGCTTGGGCTGCGCTGGTCTTGCCACCTGGCGTGGCGGCGGGCGAGTCGTCGGCTCAGGCCGGCCAATCATACAGCCCGACAGCAGCGCCGCCGCGGCCGCTATGCCGGCAAATGCCCGAAGTGAACGGCTAACCATACCAAGCTGATAGCGGCGACAGCACAGCATGGAAAGTGTGACGCGGCAGGCGAGTGGAGGCGTCACGGCATAAATATTAACCAAATATTTGCCATTATGAACAGAATGTGAGACATTCCGCTCGTTGCCGACCCTTCGTTCGGCATGTGTGGGGGAAATGAAAATGCAGATCCGCCTTGCTCTGGCCGCCGCGACCATGCTGGCTGGCGTTGCTGCCGCTCCGGCTCAGGCCGCCATCGGCTATGCCGATACAGTGCTCGATTATTTCAACAGTGGCGCGGGGCCGTTCCCTGGCCCCTATGGCGGCACCTTCCCGGGCAGCTTCCCGGTGCCGGTGTCGACCAGTGTGGTGCTGAATGGGCCCGCGAATCCCGCCGATTTCCTGTCGCTGCCGCGGGGCAGCTTTGTCACGGTCGGTTTCACCGATGAAACCGTTGTCGACGGCGTGGGCAACGACATCTTCATCAGCGAAGTCGGTGCCAGCGGCGAACGGGCTGACGTGTTCGTGTCGCGCAATGGCATCAACTTCGTCTTTCTCGGCACCGCTCTCGACAGCAGCACCACCGCCTTCGATCTGGCCAGCATTGGCTGGACCGGGGCCGTGACGGCGGTGAAGATCGTTGGGTTGGACAATTTTGGCGGTTCGCCGGGCTTTGACGTCGATTTCATCCAAGTGCTGCCGGGCAGCATTGGCGAGGTTCCTGAACCGGCCAGTTGGGCGATGCTGATCGCCGGCTTTGGCCTGGTGGGCGCAACCCAGCGCCGCCGCCGCACCAGCGTCGCGGCCTGAACCAGCAACGACGCACGAGGAGCGGCGGCGGGGTGACCCGTCGCCGCTTTTCGTTTCTCAGCCTTCCGCCAGATCGGCCAGCGCCGCCTTCAGCCGGCTCATCGATTGATAGTGCGTCATATCCAGATGCAGCGGCGTCACCGAAATCGCCGCTTCGTGCATGGCCTTCAGATCCGTTTCATGGCCGGGCGCTGGCTTTTCCTTGCCAAACCCGTGCCAATAATAGGGAAAGCCGCGCGGATCGATGCGCTTCACCAGGTGGATATTGCCGTAATCGCGGAAGCCCTGCTCGGTGACGCGCACCCCCTTCACGTCGGCGGCCAGCACTGGCGGGAAGTTGATGTTGATCAGAACACCATCGGGCCATTCGGTGGCGATCACGCGGCTGATGATGGCCGCTCCATGATGGGTGGCGCAGGAAAAATCCTCCATCCCGGCCGTGTAATCCATCATTACCTGGCTCAATGCGATGGAGCGGATGCCGGCCAGGCAGCCTTCCATCGCGGCCGAAACGGTGCCGCTGTACGTCACATCCTCGGCCAGGTTGCCGCCGCGGTTGACGCCCGAAAGGATCAGATCGGGCTTGTGATCCTCCAGCACCGCACCAAGCGCCAGCATCACGCAATCGGTCGGCGTGCCGCGCACGGCAAAGCGGCGCGGGCTGATTTCGCGCAGGCGCACGGGCTGGCTCAGCGTGAGACTGTGGCCAGCGCCCGATTGCTCCTCGGCCGGAGCGACGACCCACACATCGTCAGACAGTTCGGCCGCGATCGCCTCCAGCGCGACGAGGCCGGGGGCGTTGATGCCATCATCATTGGTGACGAGAATGCGCATGGGTTCAGGGCTCCAGCCGGTCGACGCCGGCCATGTAAGGCTTCAACACGTCAGGAATGATGACACTGCCATCGGCCTGTTGATAATTTTCGATCACCGCCACCAGCGTGCGGCCCACAGCGAGGCCGGAGCCATTCAATGTGTTCACGGCACCCCGGCTGCCCTTCTCGCCCGCCACTTTCCAGCGCGCGTTCATGCGGCGGCCCTGGAACTCGCCGCAATCCGAAATCGAACTGATCTCGCGGTAGGCGCCCTGGCCGGGCAGCCACACTTCCAGATCGAAGGTCTTTCGCGCCGAAAAGCCCATGTCTCCGGCGCACAGCAGCATCCGGCGATAGGGCAGGCCCAGCGCCTGCAAGATGGCTTCGGCCGATCCCAGCATGTGCTTGTGCTCAGCCTCGGCCTGCTCCGGGGCGCAGATCGTCACCAGCTCGCATTTTTCGAACTGGTGCTGGCGGATCAGCCCGCGCGTGTCACGCCCGGCGCTGCCGGCTTCGCTGCGGAAACAGGGGGTGAGTGCTGTCATGCGGATCGGCAGGGCCGCGGCATCGACGATCTCGCCGCCGACCAGGTTGGTCAGACTCATCTCGGCGGTGGGGATCAGGTAACGGCCGTCGGTGGTCTGAAACAGATCTTCGGCGAACTTGGGCAGGTTGCCAGTGCCGAAGGCTGCTTCCGGTTTCACTAGATAGGGCGTTGCCACTTCGGTGAAGCCGCGTGCGCCTGACTGCGTGTCGATCATATACTGGCCCAGCGCGCGCTGCAGCCGGGCAAGCGGCCCCTTCAGTACTGCAAATCGCGCACCGGCGACACGGGCAGCGGCCTCCGGATCATACCCCAGCTTCGCCGCGACAATGTCATGCTCCAGCGGCGCGAAATCGAACGCACGGGGCCTGCCCCAGCGCATCACCTCGACATTGCCATGTTCGTCCACGCCATCCGGCACATCGGCGGCAGGTAAGTTGGGCAGGCTGACCAGCAGGGCTTCGGCCTTGTCGCTGGCCGTGCGGGCAGCCTCTTCCAGCGCGGCGATCTCGTCCTTCAGGCCGGCGACTTCGGCCTTCAAGGCCTCGGCCTTTGCACCGTCTTTCGCAGCCATTGCAGCGCCGATTTCCTTCGACGCGGCATTGCGGCGGGCAAGCGCTTCTTGCGCCTTCGTCTCGGCGGCGCGCCGCTCGGCATCGGCGGCTAGCAGCGCATCGGCCGCGTCACTGATACCACGGCGAGCAAGGCCTGCGGCAAAGGCGTCCGGGTCAGCGCGAAGGGCTTTGAGATCGTGCATAATGCGACTGCCTTTGCCTTGGCTGGGCGAAGCGCGCAAGCTGCCCCTTCCATGCGCGCGCGCGCCTGGCTATGGTGGACCCGTGATCGTTTCCTGCCCCAAATGCAGTGCACAATATCGGGTGGCGGTGGGCGTGGTGATGCGCCGGCCGCGGCTGAAATGCGCTGCCTGCTCGCACCGCTGGGTGCCCGCCGAAGAGATTGACGAAGATGAAGCCGTGGCCGCCGTGCAGGAAGAGGCGCGCGCCGCCAGCCTGCCGCCACCCCCGCCGCCCGAACCCGAACCGGAACCAGAGCCAGAGCCGGAACCGCCCCCACCGCGCCAGCCGCCGGCCTTGTGGCTGAAATGGCTGGTGGCGATCGTGCTGGGCGCCGCCTTCACCACGGCCTCGGTGGGCCTGTGGGTGGGCCGCATCGATCCCGAAGCCTTGCCCGGCGTGAGCGATGCCCTGGCCCAGGTTGCGCCGCCCGCGACGCCGCTGGATGTGAAACTGGAAGGCCGGGTGACGCGTTTGCCCGGCGGCAACGCGCTGCTGGAAGTGACCGGCACCATCCACAACCCCGGTACTGCCCGTGTTGCCGTGCCGCCGCTCAATGCTCGCCTGTTGGTGAACGGTGTGCGCGTCCGCGACTGGACCATCCCACCGCCCGCCAACACTGTGGGCCCCGGCAAAACGCTGATCTTCGCATCAAGTCTGACTGACGTGCCGGCCGGGCCGGCGAGCGTGCAGGTGCGCTTCGGGGGCTAGTGTGGACTTGGGCGGCCGCGCGCGCTAGCGTGGTGATGGGTCGATCAGCCAGCCGGGGGCAAGGCCGTGAGCGAACCGCCATTTGAAAATATCGGCAGCACGCCTTCGGGCAAGGAGCCATCCCAGCCGCGCATGGCGCAGGGGGTGTCCGCCGCTGCCAGCCTCGTCCAGCAGGCAGCGCTGATTGTCGGCGACATCTCCGACAACATGGGGATTGTGCTGACGACCGCGCTCCTCTTCGCCAATCCGGATCGCAGCGAACTGGTGGTCGATATCGAGGCGCTGGTGTCAGCGCTGCTCACAGCGCGGACCACGGGCCGGGTGGCATCTGCCGCCACATGGCTGCAGGATTGGGCCAGAGACGAAGGGCTGGCCTTCACCCTGCGCCAGCCGCCGGACACGGCCAATCTTGTGCCCGTTCTGTCACGATCCGTTGTTGGCCAGGTGCTGCCGCGTGCAGTGGAGATCCGCGATCTCACCATGAGCGGCGAGCCGGAGCCGCTGGGCCTGCGCCATTTGATGTTTGCGCTGGCCGAGCGCCAGACGGCGCAATGGCCGCCACTGAAGGATGGCGGTCACCCCTCGTCAGAGAAACTGGTGGCATTGCGCGCTCTGATTGTTGCGCGCACCCGCCGCACGCCGCTGAAGGGTGAGGATGTGGCGGCATGGCAGGCGCTGGTGGCCGAAGGGCTGTCCACTGCGCCACCGCCACCGCCACCGCCACCTCCGGCCGAACGCACGCCGCTGCTGTCCGACAGCCCGGCCACGGTTGACGAACTCGGCCGCAAGCCGCTGGCCGATGCGTTGGCGGCGCGGTTGGTGCGATTGCAGCGGGACGAGGCGGCAAGTGCACAGCCCAAGGCGGTAATGGTGCATCTCCACGGGCCGTGGGGATCGGGCAAATCCAGCCTCGTGCGCTTCCTGGAAGACAAGCTGACGGCGCAGGACCCGCCGTGGTTGGTGGTGGAGTTCAACGCCTGGCGCAATGCCAGGGTGAAGCCACCGTGGTGGAACATGCTCACCGAATTCAAGCGCGCGCTCGAGCGGCGGCTGCCGTGGTGGCGGCGGCGCTGGCTTGATCTGCGCTGGGCCTGGGTGTCGCCATCGGTGGAGAATGTCTACATGGTGGCCGGCGGCCTGTTGGCACTGGCAGCGGCGGCCTTTGCCGGCAGCACCATCACCGGCGTCATCGAACAGTGGCAGGGCACATTGGGCGGCATCATCACCGCCACCGGTGTGGCGATCAGCTTCCTGCGCGCGCCGATGCTGGGCGGCCGGCGCGCCGCCGAAAGCTTTGATGCGCTGCGCACCGACAGTTTCCGGCCGTTCATCACCCTGTTCGACATGCTGGTGACGGAATGCCCGTGCCCGGTGCTGATTGTGCTCGACGATTTGGATCGCTGCGATGCCGGCACCGTGACCGACCTGCTGGAAGGCATCCAGACCTTGTTTCGCGGCCAGCCCGTGGTGTTTCTGGCGGTGGCCGATCGGTACTGGATCACCGCCAGCTTTGCCCAGCGCTTCAGCCTGTTTGAAGACGGCGGCGACAAGGCGCGGCCGGTGGGCGATCTGTTTCTGGACAAGATGTTCCAGGTTTCTGTCACCATTCCGGCGCTGCCGGTGGCGGTGAAGCGCGCCTATCTCGGCCGGCTGCTGGGGGCCGCCGAAACCGATCTGCCGGAAGAGGCGCGTCTGCCTGAAACGGCAGTGCGCCACGAGGAGATCCAGGCCGCCATCGCCGCCGCACCCGAGGAGCAGCGGCCGGCCCTGCGTGCCCAGGCCGTGGCGCGCCTGTCCACCGCGGCGGCGGACAAGGTGGTGGAGCATCGCCTGCTGCGCTGGGTTTCCTATATCGAGCCCAATCCGCGCGGCATGAAGCGGCTGTTCAATGCCATCGGCATGACTCAGGCGCGCAGCCTGCTGGAAGGGCGCATGGTCGATTTCGATGCGATCGTGCTGTGGACCATCCTGGAACTGCGCTGGCCGCGCGCGGCAGCGGCGATCACCGCCGATCCCGCACTGATCGATGCCGAAGGCCAGGGACCGGAAACGCTGCAAGCGGCATGGCGCGATCCGCTGTTCCAGAAAATCGCCGGCGAACTGGATGAAGTGCAGGTGCGTGCGCTGATCGGCACGGCCGACGAGGATGACGAGGACGCCGAAACAGCGGCCTAGATGCCCCGCTTCGGCGCAGCGAACACCCGGCGGATTTCCGGTTCAAAGCTTTCGAGGCTGTCCACGTCGTAATCCGGATCAAACGCCGGCGCGTCCCAGCGGTCGACGATCTTTTCGGCCATCTCGAACCACGGTTCACCGCGATATTTCTCGCGGGCGTTCGGGTCCTTGCCCAGGTGCTCGTAATAGTAACGGCCCTGGAAATCCTGGTGGTGGACGATGGCGTGGTAGATCTCGTCGGCCACATAGGGTTTGAGCATTTCACCGGCGATGGCGCCGTGGTTGGGGATGCTGAACAATTTGCCGATGTCGTGGCACAATGCTGCGACCACCTCCTCGTCGTTGGCACCGTCGCGGCGGGCCAGGGTGGCGGTCATCAGGCTATGGACCAATTGATTGGCGCCGAAACCGACCTCGATGGCTTCGAGGCGCTTCAGGGAGTCGATGATCTGATCGGCGGCGGCGGATTGCTGATGCTTCATGTGCTCGGACGCAATATGCATCCAGTCGTCCTTGGTGCCTTCGAGCATTGTGGTGAACATTGGTCGTCTCCCGACTCAGCCAAATAGACTCAGGCCGCGTTTGCGGCCCACGCTGCACGATACTGCTTTCTCAGCGTCACCTTGTCGATCTTGGCCGATCCCAGCTTGGGCAGCTGATCGGCGCTCATCCACAGCTTGGCCGGTATCTTGTAGGCGGCCATCCCGGCTTTCAGGAAATCGATCAGCGCATCGGGATCGAGATGCTCGCCCGGTTTGGCATAGACAACGGCGCCCACGATCTCGCCCAGCCGTTCATCGGGCAGGCCGAACACACTCACTTCGGCCACCGCCGGGTGCGCATAGATCGCCGATTCCACTTCCTGGCAGCTGATATTCTCGCCGCCGCGGATGATGATGTCCTTCTTGCGATCGACGATGAACAGATAGCCTTCGTCATCCAGATAGCCGAGATCGCCGCTGCGGAACCAGCCATCGCCAACGAACGCCGCGGCAGTGGCTTCGGGTTTGTTCCAGTAACCCCGGCAATTGCACACCGAACGCAGGCAGACTTCACCCACCGCGCCGGCCGGCAGCGCATCACCCACCGAGCCATCACCATCGGCGATGCGGATTTCCATCAGCGGCGGCGCGGCGCGGCCGGTGCTGGCCGGCTTGTTGCGGTAATTCTCGCGGATATTGCCGGCGCCCACCCCGTTGGTTTCGGTCAGGCCATAGCCCTGCACCGGGTGCTTGCCTTCGAACTCCTTGGCCAGCCGGTCCACATGCTCCGGCGGGCGCGGCGCCCCGCCGGACGCGATATCGACCAGCGTCGACAGGTCATATTTGTGGCGGTCGGGATGCTGCATCAATTCAAGGGACATGGTCGGCACGCCAACGAAATAGGTGCAGCGTTCCTTCTCGATCAGCCGCAGCGCTTCACCTGCATCCCATTTGTGCATGATGATCATCTTGCGGCCGATGGCCATGGAAACCAGCAGCACCGGCACCAGGCCCGTGATGTGGAACAGCGGCACGTTCAGCAGCATCACCTGCTGATCGGCCGGTGCCGCGCCAGCCTTTGCCGACAGTTCGAGCAGCGCCAGGCCGGTGACGAGATAGTTCATGGCTGAAGACACCTGGGCCCGATGTGTCGAAACCGCGCCCTTGGGGGAACCGGTGGAGCCGGAGGTATACATGATCGTGCAATCATCTTCCGGCAGCAGTTCCGGCAGATACCACATGGTGTCGGGGCTGGCGGCCAGCTCATCTTCGGCGCGGACAAAGCCCAGTTGGCTGGCGACTTCGTTCGAGGTGCGCACGGTGATGACGCTGGCGCTGCACGAAAGCGTGGCCAGCCGGCGGGCGCGTTCTTCATCGGCGATCACCAGGCGGGCGCCGCTGTCAGCGATGCCGTAGCCCATTTCCTCGGCTGTCCACCAGGCGTTCATCGGGATGCACACCGCGCCCATGTGGACCATGGCGATATAGGCGATCACCCATTCGGGATAGTTCCGCATGGCAACCCCAACCCGGTCACCCTTGGCGATGCCGTGGCGGTGCTGCAGCATGGCGGCGAACTTCATCGCCTTGGCGTAGACAGCGGCGAAGGTCATCCGCTCCTCGCCGAACACCAGGAATTCCTTGTCGGCCTGGCCGGCGAAGAAGAAGGCCATGTATTCGCGCATCGTCGGCGGCGCGGCGGAAAACACCGGCAGGGTGACGCCGTGGACGCTGGCAGTGCCCACACCCAGCGCACCGCCCGGGGCCGTGATGCCGGCAACTACCTGATCGAGGGCGGCATCGAGGGCGGATTGCATGCGTGATTCTCCCAAGGGGTTGCTGCTGCTGGTCGCAGCTATGTTACGTCCCCTTCATGCCACGCCGGGCATTGCTTGCAAGCGCAAGCAATCAATAGCCCAGCGTTCGTGCAATCCGATCGCTGTGAAAGGCGGCGTCGCCGAATGTCTCCTGCGCGGCGCGGGCGCGCTTCATGAAGAAGCCGACGTCATATTCGTCGGTCATGCCGATGCCGCCGTGCATCTGCACGCCTTCGTTGCTGGCCAGGATCGCGACTTCGCCGGCCTTGGCCTTGGCGAGGCTCACATACATGGCTGCGCGGTCGCTGCCTTCGTCCAGCGCCTGCAACGCCTTGAGCGTGGCCGAACGGGCCAGTTCCACTTCGCAGAACAGGTGGGCGGCGCGGTGCTGCAGGGCCTGGAAACTGCCGATCTTCTGGCCGAACTGTTCACGCTGCTTGAGATAATCCACCGTCATCGTGAAAGCCGTGCCTGATACGCCGAGCATTTCAGCCGCAAGGCAGGCGCGGCCGGCGTCCAGCATCTTTTCCAGGATGGCATAGCCTTCGCCCACGCCGCCCAGCACATCGGCGCCATCAACCTGCACATCGGCCAGCGTCACGCGAGCCGCACCCCGGCTGTCCACCATCGAGCGTTTGTCGATTGTCACGCCATCAGCCTTGGGGTTGACCAGGAACAGCGTGATGCCGGCCTTGTCGTCGGTCTCGCCGCCGGTGCGGGCCGCGACGATCAGCGTGTCTGCTGCCGCGCCATCGAGCACGAAGCCCTTCACGCCATTCAGCTTGAATCCGTTGCCCGAAGGCGTGGCAGTGGTTGCCACATGATTGGGCTTGTGGCGGGCGGCTTCATCGGCAGCCAGCGCCAGCAGATGTGCGCCCTGGGCGATCAGCGGCAGATATTTGGCCTGCTGTTCGGGCGTGCCGGCCTTCAGCGCCGTGGCGCCCAGCACCGCGGTGGACAGCATCGGCGCGGCAGAGAGATTCTTGCCCATCGCCTCCAGAATGATGCCGGCCGCGACATGGCCCATATCGGCGCCGCCATGGGCTTCCGGCACCAGCACACCGGCAAAGCCCATCTCGGCCATCTTGCCCCACACATCGCGGGAGAAGCCGTCGGGATTCTTGCTGTCGCGCAGGCTGCGGTGCTGCGACACGGGGGCTTCATCCTTGAAGAAGCCCTCCGCGCTGTCGCGGATCATCTGCTGATCGTCAGTGAGGATGAGCGGCATTGGGTCAGGCTCCCGGCAGGTCGAGCACGCGCTTGGCGATGATGTTGAGCTGCACTTCCGATGTGCCGCCCTCGATGCTGTTGGCGCGGCTGCGCAGCCACGAACGGGCGAGATCGCCTTCGCCCTTTTCTTCGCCTTCCCATACCAGGCCATCGCTGCCCCGAATCGACATCAGCAGTTCCATGCGCTCCTTGTTCAGTTCGGTGCCGTAATATTTCAGCATCGAAGACAGCGCGCCGGTACCCTGGCCGGACTTGGTCTCGGCCAGCACCCGCTCCATCGTCAGGCCAAAGGCCAGCGCGTTGATCTCGTGACGGGCGATGTCTGTGCGCAGCGCGGTATCGGCGAGGATGGCGGCATCGAGGCCAATGAGGCGCTTGGCGATGTTGGACACGCTGTCACGCTGGCCGCCGCCGGTCGAGTCCGAGCCGCCGATCATGTCACGCTCGTGAGTGAGCAGATATTTGGCGATGTCCCAGCCCTTGCCGGGCACGCCCATCAGGTTTTCCTTGGGCACCTTCACATTGTCAAAAAACGTCTGGCAGAAGGGCGAGGAGCCGGAGATCAGCTTGATCGGGCTGGTCGACACGCCTTCGGAGGCCATGTCGAACAGCAGGAAGCTGATGCCCAGATGCTTGGGTGCAGCCGGATCGGTGCGGACAAGGCAGAAGATCCAGTCCGCCTTGTCGGCATAGCTGGTCCACACCTTTGATCCGTTGACCAGATAATGGTCGCCCTTGTCTTCGGCAGAAGTGCGCAATGACGCAAGGTCAGACCCGGCGCCCGGTTCCGAATAGCCCTGGCACCAGCGGATCTCGCCGCGGGCGATCTTGGGCAGATGCTCCAGCTTCTGGGCTTCATTGCCATATTTCAGCAGCGCCGGCCCGAGCATCCAGATGCCGAAGCTGGACAAGGCCGAGCGTGCCTTGATGCGGCGCATTTCCTCGGAAAGCACCTTGGCTTCCTCGCGGGAAAGCCCGCCGCCGCCATAGGCGCTCGGCCATTCCGGCACCGTCCAGCCCTTGGCGCCCATGCGCTCAAGCCACAGCTTCTGCGCTTCGTTCTTGAATTTTACGCCGCGGCCGCCCCAGCACACATCGTCATCATCGCGGATCGGCTCACGCATTTCGGGCGGGCAGTTCGCCTCCAGCCAGGCGCGCGTTTCGGCGCGGAATGTTTCAAGGTCAGCCATCTTGCCTCTCCCACTGGAAATATCCTTGTCCGCCTTTATGGTGCGCCGCGCTGCGCCAGCAAAGCTGGCAGATGATGTAGAGGCACGATGCTCACCGAATTTTTCGCCGCCGCAGTGGATTTCACCACGTTGCCGGTGCGGCCCGAGGCCTTCACCATCCCGGCATTCTCGCTGGCCGGCTCCGAATGGGGGCCATTTGCCCTGCGCTGGTACAGCCTGGCCTATATCATCGGCATCGCCGGCGCCTGGTTCCTGATGACACGGATGATCCGCCAGCCCGGCGCGCCGCTCAGCCAGAAACAGCTCGACGATTATATCACCTGGGCCACGCTGGGCGTCATCGGCGGCGGCCGGCTCGGCTATGTGCTGTTCTATAACCCTGACAAATACATGGCCGATCCGATGGAAATCCTGCGGCTGTGGGATGGCGGCATGAGCTTCCACGGCGGCTGTTTCGGGGTGGTCGCCGCCTGCTTCCTGCACGGCTGGTTCTCCAAATACAGCGGCTTGCGACTGCTCGATCTGGTTGCCACCGTCACGCCATTGGGCCTCGGCCTTGGCCGGCTGGCCAATTTCGTCAACGGCGAGCTGTGGGGCCGCCCCACCGGCACGGACTGGGGCATCATCTTCCCCGATGCCGGCCCGGAACCGCGCCACCCCAGCCAGCTGTATGAAGCTGGCCTCGAAGGCGGCGTGCTGTTCGTCGTGCTGACCCTGCTGTTCTGGTTCACGCCGGCGCGGCTGCGGCCCGGCCTGCTGTCGGGCGTGTTCGGCATCGGCTACGGCCTGTCCCGCTATATCATCGAAAACTACCGTGAACCGGATCGGCAGCTGGGTATCCTCGATTCAGGCCTGACCATGGGCCAGACGCTGACCCTGCCGATCATCGCCATCGGACTGCTGCTGCTCGTGCTGGCGCTGATCCGCAAACCCGTCGCGGCGTGAGCCTCGCCGAAACCCTTCGCGCCCGCATCGCCGCCGAAGGGCCATTGCGCCTCGATGCGTGGATGGCGGCCTGCAACGCGGCCTATTATGGCGGCGAAGATCCACTGGGCCGCGATTTCACCACCGCGCCGGAAATCAGCCAGATGTTCGGCGAGATGATCGGCGGCTGGGTCGGCGATCTGTGGCTGCGGGCCGAAAAACCACCGCTGCACATTGCCGAACTTGGGCCCGGCCATGGCAGCCTGATGGCTGATGCACTGCGCCTGCTCGGTCGGCTGCCGGGTTTCATCGGCAGCGCGGAGCTGCACATGGTTGAAACCAGCCTGGCACTGCGTTCCATCCAGCGCGCCCGGCTGGCTGGCTGGGCGGCGCAGTGGCACGATCGGGTGGATCAACTGCCCGACGATCGCCCGCTGGTCATTATCGCCAACGAATTCTTCGACGCCCTGCCGATCCGCCAGCGCCGGGCGGACAAGGAATTGCATATCGGCTTTGAAGACGGTCTGTTCATGCCGCAATGGCTCCCCGCAGATGGCCCAGACGCCGAATGGAGCGAGGCAGCGCAGGCGATCATGGGGCATCTGTCGGGCCGCATCGCCGCCCAGGGCGGCGCCATGCTGATCATCGATTATGGCTATGGCGGGCAAGTGATCGAGAAGGTGCCGCTCGATACGTTGCAGGCCGTGCATCGCGGCGAAAAGGTCAGCCCCTTTTATGATCCCGGCGCGCATGATCTGACCGCGCATGTCGATTTCAGCGCGCTTGCCGCCATTGCCCACAACCGGGGCTTGGCCATTCATGGCCCGGTGGCGCAGGGCGCGTTGCTCGGTGAGCTCGGCATCGCGGCGCGAGCCGAGGCGCTGAAGATGGGCAAGCCGCCGCACGAAGCCGGCAGCATCACCGCCGCACTGCTGCGGCTCACCGCGCCGCAGCAGATGGGCGCCATCTTCCAGGCCATGGCGGTCACGGCGCCAGGCTGGCCAGTGCCGGCCGGATTTGGCATCGGGCCGTCATGAGCCATCCCTTGATCAGCTATCGCGATGCGACGCCGGCCGATGGTGCCGTGCTGGGCGGCATTGCGCGCGCCACCTTCATCGACACGTTTGGCACGCTCTACAGGCTGGAGGATATGGCGACCTTCCTCAAGCAGGGCAGCGACGAAGCCTATGCTGCCGAACTGGCCGATGCCGATATCAGCGTGCGCTTTGCGCTGACCGGCGGCACGCCGATCGGGTTCTGCAAGGTGAGCAGCCTGAAACTCCCGGCGCCCGATCCCGCGCCCGGCGCGATGGAATTGCGCCAGCTCTATATCTACAAGCCGTGGCAGGGCCTTGGCATCGCCGACGTGCTCACCGAGTGGGCCAAGGACACGGCCCGGGCTCGCGGCGCGCCGGAACTCTGGCTCAGCGTGTTCACCGAAAACCCGCGCGCCCTGCGCTTCTATGCCCGTCACGGCTTTGAAGAAGTGGCGCCCTATCATTTCATGGTCGGCGATCAGGCCGATGAGGATATCCTGTGCCGGGCGAGACTGTAGATTTCCTCACCGTCCCTGCGCTGGCTGGCACGCGCCACGGGTTCCTCACCCGGCGCGGTGGCGTGTCGTCGGGGCTGTTCGCCAGCCTGAATGTCGGCCTGGGCAGCAGTGACGACCGTGCTGATGTGTTGGAAAACCGTCGCCGCGCCGTCGAAGCGGTCGCGCCGGGCGTGGCGCTGGTGACGCTGCACCAAGTCCACAGCGCGACCGTGATTCCGGTTACGGCTGCCTACCCTGACGATGCCCGTCCGCACGCCGATGCGATGGTCTCCGCCACGCCCGGCCTTGCGCTCGGCATCCTTACCGCCGATTGCGCGCCGATCCTGCTGGCCGACGTGGACGCGGGCGTGATCGGTGCGGCGCATTCGGGCTGGAAAGGCGCGCTCGCCGACATCGGCCCGGCCACAGTGGCAGCGATGGAAGCCCTTGGCGCCCGCCGGGACCGCATCGTCGCCGCCATCGGGCCAACGATTGCGCGCGCCAGTTACGAGGTTGATCTGGCCTTTCGCGACCGCTTCTGCGCGGTCGATCCCGAACACGACGCCTTTTTCGCGGCTGGCAAACCCGGACACTGCCAGTTCGATCTGGAAGGCTTCATCGCCTCCCGCCTCGCCGCCGCCGGCGTGCGTACGGTGGTGGCGATGGGGGTGGACACCTATCCCGATGAAGCCCGCTGGTTCAGCTTCCGCCGCACCACTCATCGCAGTGAGCCGGATTATGGCCGCCAATTGTCGCTGATCGCGTTGGCGTAAACGAAAAGCCCGATTCCCTTTTCCCCGCCCAGCCCGTAACGTCTGCGGCGCATGGACATCTATCTGCCCATTGCCGAAATGTCGGTGAACGCACTGCTCATCATCCTGATGGGCGGGGCTGTCGGCTTTCTGTCGGGCATGTTCGGCGTTGGGGGCGGTTTCCTCACCACGCCGCTGCTGATCTTCTATGGCATCCCGCCGGCGGTGGCGGTGGCGTCGTCTGCCACGCAGATCACCGGTTCCTCCGTCTCGGGCGCCCTGGCCTATTGGGAACGCGGCCAGGTGGATCTGCGCATGGGCGGCGTGCTGGTGGCGGGCGGCCTGGTCGGCGCCGGGGTGGGGCAGATTGTCTTCTCGGTGCTGCAGGATCTCGGCCAAATCGATGTGGTGATCAGCCTGATTTATGTGCTGTTCCTGTCGGTGATCGGCGGCCTCATGCTGCGCGATGCGCTGGCCGCCCTGAAGGCCGCGCGGGCCGGGCAGGCACCGCCGGCGCGCCGCAGTCGTCATCTGCCCTGGGTGGCGGCGCTGCCGTGGAAGATGCGCTTTCCCGGCTCGGGCCTCTACATCTCGCCGCTGGCGCCGCTGCTGCTTGGCGCTGCCGTTGGCATTCTCACTGTCATCATGGGTATCGGCGGCGGCTTCATCATGGTGCCGGCGATGGTCTATATTCTGGGCATGCGCGCCCAGGCGGTGGTGGGCACCTCGCTGTTCCAGATCATCTTCGTCACGGCGGCGACCACGATGCTGCACGCCACGGCTTCCAAAAGCGTCGATATCGTGCTCGCCCTGCTGCTGTTGCTTGGCGGTGTGACCGGCGCGCAGCTGGGTGTGCGGGCGGCGCAGAAACTCTCGCCGGATCGGCTGCGGCTGGGGCTGGCCATTGTCGTGCTGGCGGTGGCGGGCGTGCTGCTGATCGGCCTCACCCTCACGCCGGCCGAACCGTTCGCCCTGTTCGAGGGCGCATGATGGCCCGTATCGCTCTTGCCCTGGGCCTGTGGCTGGCGCTGGTGGGAGCGGCGCCGATCCGGCTGATCACCCAGCTCAGCCAGGCCCGAATCGAGATCAACACCACGTTTCGCGGATCGGAAATGCTGGTGTTCGGCGCCATCCAGTATCCGCAAGGCACGGTGCCCGATGCGCCCCCCGATATCGCGGTGGTGGTGCGCGGACCGTCGGCGCCGGTCACCGTCCGGCAAAAGGCGCGGATCGCCGGCATATGGGTGAATGCGACCGGCGTGCGGTTCGAATCGGTGCCGGGTTTCTATGCGGTGGCGGCCACCCGCCCCATCACGCAGATTGCCGATGAACGCACCACCGCCATTTACGAAATCGGCATCCGCAACCTGCAATTGTCCCCGGCCAGCGGCGCAGATGATGGGATCAGCCGCACATTCGAAACCGGCCTGATTGCGGCACGCCAGAAGGCAGGGCTGTTTACCGAGCGTTCCGATGGCGTGCAGATCACCCGCGGTGTTCTCTATGCCGCCCGCATCGCGCTGCCTGCGGCGGTGCCGGTGGGCGATTACACCGCCGAAATCCACTTGGTGCGAAAGGGCCGGGTGCTGGCCAGCACATCGGCGCCGTTCGTGATCGACAAATCGGGTTTTGAACGTTGGGTCTATGTGATGGCACAGGAAAACAGCCTGGCTTATGGGCTTGCCGCCGTAATGGCCGCGCTGGCGGCCGGAGCGTTGGCTGCGCTGGTCACACGGCGTCGGTGGTAGCACCGTTTTCACCCGCCAATATTCGACTCGCGTCCAGCCCCTTTTTCGTTTACCTTGGCTGACGGCGCATTATCGGCCCGTTGCTTTGAATACCTCACCGCATCGCCCGACAGGCTCCAGTTTCAGACAGACAGCTACGGATTTGGAAATTAAATGAGCTTTGATCGACGGGGACGTGGTCCCGGGCGTGGTTCTGACAAGCGCGAACGCGGCTTTGACAGTTTTGAAGACTCCAGCCGCAGCTTCGGCGGCGGTGGCGATCGCTTCGGTGGCGGCGGCTTCGGCGGCGGTGGCGACCGGTTCGGCGGCGGCGGTGGCGGTTGCGGCGGCGTCGGCGGCGGCGGTGGCGGCTTCGGCGGCGGCGGCGGCGGCGGCGGCGGGGGCGGCCGCGTCGGCGGTGGCGGCGGTGGTGGGGGT